>Ga0163153_10005116_pt1 | contig 15750 bp, 6 predicted proteins | sample OliLakLV19MP6IB1_FD_148629 | JGI IMG/M metagenome (GOLD analysis project Ga0163153, IMG submission 148629) | Freshwater microbial mat bacterial communities from Lake Vanda, McMurdo Dry Valleys, Antarctica - Oligotrophic Lake LV.19.MP6.IB-1 | ecosystem: Environmental > Aquatic > Freshwater > Lake... | reverse complement strand
GCCTTTTTCCGCTTCGCATCCGCGCTGGTGGCTTCTTATTCAGTTGCGGTTTCCTACGCCGCCGACGAAACGGCCAAAATCGATACCAGCCGGGGCGACCAGATGATCGCCGATTACTTCGCGGCGGAAACGGCCAAGCTCGGCGGGGGCGTGCTCGACAAAATCAAAACGAAAGAAGACTGGCTCGGCCAAAAGGACGAGCTCCGCCGGCAACTGCACGAGATGCTTGGCCTCGACCCGCTGCCGGAGAAAACACCGCTCGAGGCGACGGTCACCGGAACGGTCGACCATCCGGAGTTCACGGTCGAAAAACTACATTTTCAATCGCGACCGAAGCTGTATGTCACCGGCAACTTGTACGTGCCGAAAGGACTGACGAAGCCGGCCCCGGCGATTCTTTACGTTTGCGGCCACGGCAACGTCAAGAAGGACGGCGTCAGCTACGGGTCGAAGACCGCCTATCAACATCACGGGGCTTGGTTCGCCCGGCACGGTTACGTCTGCCTGACCATCGACACTTTGCAACTGGGTGAGATCGAAGGGCTGCATCACGGCACCTATCGCGAGGGAATGTATTGGTGGTGGAGTCGGGGGTACACGCCGGCCGGCGTCGAAGCTTGGAACTGCATCCGGGCCCTCGACTACCTGCAGTCCCGCAAGGAAGTCGACGGCGAGCGGCTCGGCGTCACCGGCCGGAGCGGCGGCGGCGCCTATAGCTGGTGGATCGCCGCGCTCGACGAACGGATCAAGGCGGCCGTGCCGGTGGCCGGCATCACCGATCTGCGGAACCACGTGGTCGACGGCGTAGTCGAGGGGCATTGCGACTGCATGTTCATGGTGAACACCTACCAGTGGGACTACGCCACGGTAGCGGCGCTGGTGGCCCCGCGGGCGCTGTTGCTCACGAACACCGACGACGACCGCATCTTCCCGCTCGACGGCGTCCAGCGGATCCATTGGCAGGTGAAGAAGATTTACGGGCTGCTCGGCGCTCAGAAAGACCTTGGCCTGCAAATCAGCTGGGGGGGCCACTTCGACACGCAGGAACTGCAGGTGGCGGCTATGCGCTGGTTCAACCTGCACCTCAAAAAGGAAAATCCCAAGATCGAAATCGCCGCCGTGAAGTTGTTCGAGCCGGAGCAGCTCAAGGTCTTCGACAAGTTGCCGGAAGATCAGATCAACACGCGAATCCACGAACTGTTCGTGCCGATGGCCGAAAAGCCGAAAGTGCCTGCTGATTCGACGGAATGGGCCGCCATGCGCGACGGCTGGAACAAGGCGCTACGAGAGAAGGTGTTTCGGGGTTGGCCGAACGATGAGGCACTGGGGGCCGATGCGACCGTTCGTCACGTCACCGGTCGTTCGTGGGACTTCACTTCCCAGGGATCGATTCGGCTCGAAATCAGGGGGGATTTACGCAGCACGGCGTCCGAAACGGGAGCCCAAACCATGTACTTGGATGTGGGGAACACCGGAACAATTCGGAACCAAATTCCGCCGCCCGCGACCGCCAAGATGTTTCCGCGGGGGGAAGCCGAGACCGCTTGGGATCAATCGCCTAAGAAGCAGACGCAGCATCGGCGTCGCTTTTATCTGCTAGGGCAGACCTGGGAAGGCCAACAGGTGTACGACGTGTGCCGAGCCGTCAGGCTCCTGCGAAGCATCCCGGAGTTGAAAGGCGACAAAATCACCGTCTGTGCTCACGGACCGATGGCTGCGATCGTACTCTATGCCGCGATCCTGGAACCCGGAATCGATGCGGTGGAATTGACGGATATGCCGACATCGCACATGCCCACTACGACTGGCGCCGCGCACGCCCCGGCGTTCTTGAACATTCTTAGATACCTCGATATTCCGCAAGCCGTGGCATTGGCGTCCGAACGGATTCCGGTCCGGATAACGACCGGCTACCCCGACGCGTGGCGTTACCCGACCCAAATTGCTGAAAGGCTAGGCTGGAAAGATCGAATCGTCGTCACGGATCTTTCCAAAGTTTATGAAGAGATCAACAAATTGCCTAAATAATGGAGTGGGCAATTTTCGCACGACCGGCAACTTGGCTGACTGGCGCCGCAACCGGCAAACTACTCAGACGATCGATCGACACGACATTACGCATTCCTCAGCGGTAGCGAAACATCGGCGCCGCTGTCGATGGCCATCAGCGCGGCTTCCAAGATCTCTTGCGCGTCGCGGGCCGTGCGGGCCTCGCACAGCGGGGCGAACTCATCCCCCGTTTCGATGCCGTGCAGGAAGTTCACTCCTGCGTTGAGCATGTGGCTCGGCAAGGCCGGCGCTTCGACCGGCAGGCCTTCCGGCGCTTCCTTGGTGGCTAGCAGCAGGCGGCCGTTCTCGCCGGCTTCTATCAACAGTGTTCCCGCGGTGCCGTACAGCACGGCCACGTACGCCGTCATGCCGCCAATTTGCGTCCAGGAGGCTTCGGCGATGCCCAGCGCACGGGGGTACGACATGAGGATGAACGCGTTGTCTTCCGCCAAGATGTCTTCTTTGCAGAGCCGGCCGCCGACGGCCGTCACGCGGCTCGGCAGCCCCAGCAGGTACGACGAGAGGCAGGCCCCGTAGCAGCCGTAGTCCAAGAGGGCCCCGGCGCCGTTCAGTTCCGGGTCGTACAGCCATTGCACGAAGTAAGGGCTGCAGCCGAGTTCCAGCGGCCCCTCGTGAGCCGAGCGGTAGCGAACCTGCCACAGCCGGCCGATATCGCCGTTTTGGACCATGTGGATTGCCCGCTGCAATTGGGGCCGCCAGGCGAACGGCCAATTGACCATCAGTCGCACGCCGAACCGGCGGGCGGCGGCCAGCATGCGGTCGGCGCCGATCAGGTCGGCCGCCATCGGTTTTTCGACCAGGATGTGCAGTCCCCGGGCGGCGGCCGACTCGGCCATTTCGACGCTCGTCGCGTTGTCGCCGTAGAGGTAGACGGCGTCGAGCCGCTCGCGCTGCAGGAGCGTGTGATAGTCCTTGTAGGTCGTGCAGTCGAACTCGTGCTTGGCCCGTTCCAACAGCGGCTTGTTCGGATCGGCGGCGGCCGTGAGCAGCCCGTGCGACGAGCCGAGCAAGTCGCGCAGGTTCTGCCACACATGGTCGTGCGTCAGGCCGAGAACGCCGATGCGATAAGTCTTGGTGAGTTGCATTTCGCTTTCTTCAACGGACCTTCAACTGCCCGCCGCAACGGTCGCGGCGGAATGAACAAGACTAACTGCCGGCGGTTACTCCGCTTTCTTCGGGGGCGTGGGAGGAAAGGCGATCGCCAAAACCAACGTGCAAACGGCCGCCAGTGCGGCGCATGACAGCCAAATCGGCATCCACTGATAGTGTACTTCGCCGCCGACTTTTTCGGTGAACCGGTCTTTGATCGGCCCACCGGCCAATCCCCCTAAAACGGCGCCCAGGCCGAAGATCACCGTTCCGAACACGGTTTGCATGCTCCCTTTCACGTCGGGAGGGGCGGTTCGGTCGACGTAAACGAAGGCCGCCGCCAAAAAGAAACCGAAGCAAACGCCGTGTAGCGCCTGCCCGATTCCCGCCAGCGTCACGGCCACCGCGAACGTCTGGTTCGGCTCGCCCGCAAACGCCAGTACGACGCAGCGCAGCGTGTACGCCGCCGCGCCGATAAGCATGGTTCGTTTATAGCCGAGGCGCGTGAGCGAAAGCCCTAGCAAGGCCATCACGCCGATCTCGGCGATCTGGCAAATGGTGGTGAACGCCTGGGCCGAGTCGGCCCGACCGACTCGCGCCAGCACCGATCCGACTAGCTGCTTATCAAACACGAAAAAATACTGGTGCACGATGCCGAGAAAAAAGGTGACCAGGAACAGCACCAGGAACTCGCGCCGGCGGGCCAGGCCGAGGACTACCCCGGGAGCGAACTTGCCGCTTGAGCGCAGATCGGGGGGCGTGTGCGGCAACGTGAGGCAGTAAACCGCCATAACGAGACTGGCGACACCCGAAACGGCGAACGCCACGCGCTGTCCCTCGTAGAGGGCTTGGCCTTCCAGGCCGGTTAGGAAGTAGTACAAGATCAACCAGGCCGGACAAATGAAGCCGATCGTTCCCCAGACCCGAATCATCGGAAACTCTCGATCGCGGTCGGCCAGGTGGCGAAACGTCAACGAGTTGGTAAGCATGACGGTCGGCACGTACAGCACCGAGTAGGCCGTCGCGAGCAGCAGTACGACGATGAACGACTTCTGACTGTAGAGCAGGATCATTAACAAGCCCGCCAAGAGGTGGCAGGCCGCCAAAACACGCTCGGTCGGCAGCAAGCGATCGACGAGTTGCCCGATGATGAACGGGGCGAACAGCGGCCCCAGGCTCAATCCGCCCAAGACGAGACCCGCCTGATAGCCGGAGTAGCCGAGCCCGTCGCTGACGTACTCGAAAACGATCACCAGGTACGCCCCCTGGGCGAAATACTGGAGAAACATCATCAGCGCCAGCCGGAAGCGGACGGCCGACGGTGTGCGGACGGCGACGGTGCTCATGAGATGCAGCGTACGGGAAGGGTCGGCGGTGCGTGGAAAGAAACGCAAAATGTACCCCAACCGGGCGGCGGAACCAACCCGAGGGATGGTCCGCCGGTTTGTGTCGGCACGCAACCGCGAGTAATCTGGCGGCAAACCATTGAGGAATCTTGCCATGTCGCGCATCGCCCTGTACTCCGCGTTCGTTTTGCTGTTCTCCGCCGGGAGCCTGGCTGCCCAAGAAAAGCCTGCCGATTCGGCCGCGTGGCCGCCGGTAATCGCCCGCAAGCTGCCGCCGGCGGGGAAGGCTATTTCCGAAGAAGCCAAAACGCAGCTAACAAACAAGTTGGCGAACCTGAGGCGAAATTTCCTCACCGATGCGTCGGTGGAGGTGGCGTCTGCCGGCGACCTAGCCGACTTTGAGATACTCTTGAAGGCCGTTGATTACGCGTTGCGTCACGGCGAGTTCTTCGACGCCAAGAAGGACGTCGAACGTGCCCAGGCGGTTTTGGAACTCGCGGAACGACGATTCGGCGAACTGTCGGCGTCGAGAGAATCGGGGACATCGCCCACCGGCATCAGCGTGCGCGGCTTCCGCTCGCGGCTCGACGGTTCCTTCCAGCCCTACGGCCTGATCGTTCCGGAAGGCCTCGACATCTCGAAACCCGTGCCGCTCTACGTCTGGATGCACGGCCGCGGCGATACCTCGTGCGACCTGCAATTCGTCAGCCAGTTCATGGGGACCAAGGCCCCCGGCCCGCTGCAGCCGAAAGATGCCCTGGTGATCCATCCCTTCGGCCGTTACTGCAACGGTTGGAAAAGCGCCGGCGAAATCGACGTGCTGGAAGCGATCGAAGACGTCAAGCGGCGGTTCCAGATCGACGACAATCGAATCGTGCTTGCCGGCTTCTCCATGGGCGGCGCCGGCGCCTGGCACATGGGGGCCCACTACGCCGACCACTGGTGCGCCGTGCACGCCGGAGCAGGCTTCGTCGATGTGCGGCGCTACCAGAACATCACGCCCGACAAGCTGCCGCCGTGGTACGAGCAAACGCTCTGGGGCCTGTACGACGTGCCCGACTATCGCCGCAACTTCCTGAACGTACCGGTGATCGCCTACAGCGGCGAGGACGACAAACAAAAGGCGGCCGCCGACATCATGGAGGCCGAACTGGCCAAAGAAGGTTACAAACTTCCGCACTTCATCGGCCCCAAGATGGGGCACAAGTATCACCCCGAGGTGCTCCTCGACGTCCAAAAGAAAATCGCCGAAGCCGTGGCCAAGGGGCGCGACGAGTTCCCGAAGAAGGTTTCGCTCCAGACCAAAACGTTGCGCTACAACGAAATGTTCTGGGTCTCGGCCTATCGCCTGAAGAAACATTGGGAGGAGGCCCGCATCGACGCCGAGCGGACCGACGACGGCGTGGTTGTTTCGACCGTGAACGTAACGATGTTCCGACTGCACGTTCCCGTGTCGGCACGCAATCAAGGTGCCCGATTCGCGGCGGAATCGAAGGTCGTAGTCGACGGTCAGACGGTCACCGTGCCGCAGGAAACCGATGGCGTGAACCTTTCGGCCTCGGCGACCGGCACCTGGTCGATCGGCTATCCCGAAGGGGACCCGGTTCATCCGCTGGTGAAGCGGCCCGGCGTCCAGGGACCGATCGACGACGCGTTCATGTCGCCGTTTGCCGTCATCTGGCCGCACACGGACGGCGGCGAAAGTGCAATCGATCGTTGGGTCGAGTTCGAGGCCGACCATTTCGCCGATCGCTGGCGAATGCTGATGCGCGGCGAAACGCGGACTGCAATAACCGTCGGCGATCCCGCGAAAATCAACCGCAACTACGTGCTCTGGGGAACACCGAAAACGAATCCCGCGATCGCCGCGATTCTCGCCAAGCTGCCGATCAAGTGGACCGACGAAACCGTCGGCATGGGAGATCTCGAGTTCGATGCCGCGAAGGTCGTGCCGGTGCTGATCTACCCGAATCCGTCGAACCCGCAGCACTACATCGTTATCAACAGCGGCCTGACGTTCCGCGAAGCCCACGACCGGACCAATTCGCTGCAGAACCCGAAGCTCGGCGACTGGGCCTTCATCGACGTCACCCAGCCGCCGACCGACGAGTTCCCGGGCAAGGTCCTGGCCTCAGGCTTCTTCGACGAGAACTGGCGATACGTGCCGCAGAAGAAGTGAGCCACAGAAGCCGCGCGCCGCGTGACCATGCCACCCAACCGGCTTGAATAGATTGCCAGGGAGGGTGCGTCCAGTGCGTACTGTGCGTACTGTGCGTACTGTGCGTACTGTGCGTACTGTGCGTACTGTGTAGCGTTTGGCGCGGGGGGTGCGTCCAGGTAGGCGCCCAGTGCGTCCAGAAGTGCGCCCCGAACGAGCGGTTGGAGTAGGGGGGAACTGGGGAGTGGTCAGAGGCGGAGGAGTTCCCAAGTCGCGAGTTCACTTGCCGGCCGCCGGCACCACGAAATACGGTTGCCCACCGTTGTCGGCCGGTTCAGGCCACTGCCTGGTCGGTTCGCGTTCCGGCCCGAACGTGAAGAAATACTGCACGTCGTACGGTCGGTCGAGTTCGTCGGCAGGAATCTTCGCCGACCAGCGGGCGTGCCGGTCGAGCTTGCTGAAGGTTTCCATGGCGACGGTGCGCCAAAGTCGCGTCTGCTCGAGCGAACGGAAGTGCAACTTCACTTGGAACAGTTCGGCCGACTCATCAAACGGCTTACTCGACGCGTTTCGGCGAGTGACCAACTCGATCTCTAGCGGTTCACCCGGCTTGAACGACACGGGGGGCGTGTGATCGACCTGTGCTAGATCGTCGCGTTTGGGCCGTATGAATAACCGTGAATCGGAAGCGACGACGGCCCGTCGAAGAGGATCAATCTCGAGTTCTTTCAGCCGGTCTCGCCAGTGGCCCGTGTGGTGGTGGCCGTTCTTGCTGCGTGGGCTGTCGGCGGCGATGCCGAATACGAGGTTGTCGTGGTAGACGCCGTCGGTGGCCGCGACAACCTTTTGCCAGGCTTCCAGCGACCGCTGGAGTTCGTAGCCGGCGACCGCCTCGAGCGAGATATTTTCGGCCGTTTGGCCAAGTAGCTCTACCGCCGATTGTCGCATCGCCAAGGCCCGAGCGGCCTGGATTTTGTGGGCGTGGTATTCGGCTAAGCCCGCTAGCAGCCGCAGATCGACGTCGGTGATCCGCCATTCGGCGTCGACTTCGTGCGGTACTGCACCCGCATCGCGCCAGGCCGACGCGATCGCCTGGGCGGCATCCGTAAGCTTGAGAACGAGGTACGACGCGTCGTGCCGACCCTCCGGCTTGGTCGTCAGCGCGTCCCACTCCTCCCATCGCCACCCGGGAGTTTTCAACCAAGTACGCATGGGGGCAAAGCGGCCGGTGTCGCTCGGCTGAATGTACGAGTAAGTGAGCAGGTCACCGCCGGTGTCCATCTCGGGCCACCAGCTCCATTCGCTCGCGCCGGGCAATAGGGCGGTGGTGATCCAGGGTAGTACTTGACTTGCGGCCGCGTACGCCCGCTCCGCGTGCGGCGCCGCTTCTTTGCCGAAGCGGTGTCGGAACTCCCGCCGCCAAGCCTCGGGCTGCGTTTCGGGGTTGTATCCCATCCGGCCGAACGCCAGATAAAACATCCAGTAGCGGTCCTGCTCCCAGCGGCCGACGCGGTACTTCGGATCTTTAATCACCGGCCAGGCGCCCGGCGCATCGCCGTATCCCTTGTTCGTCAGCGGGGCGAACACTTCGAACCCTTCGCCGCCGCCGAGCGTGCAGCTGCGGGCGAAATCGGCCGCGTACTGCGGATCGCCCCAGAGAGTAAGCCGTTGCGAGCCCACGTTCCAAAGCTGGTACGTCACGCGGTGCCGCAGCGGCTTCTTAAGCATCGTGCCGAACGAGTAGCGGTCTTTGGCCCAGTGCGAATCGACGACCGTCGGATGGTACGGTTGCCCGAAGTGCTCGGCCCAGAACTTGGTCGAAACGGTGACGTCGAGCTTTTCGGCTAGCGCCGCGTCGATCGTCGCCTGCTGCAGGCCCTTGTATCGCAGATCCAAGCGGAACGGCCGGCCGACGGCCTTCATCGCCTGGAACATCGGCCGGTAAAAATCGGTTTGCTGGTCGGCCGCCACGCCGGCTTCTTCGTTCATTCGGAGTTGCACCCCGCGAATCGAGGGGCAGGCCTCCAAAATGCGGCGCAAACCGAGGGCGCAATACTCGGCCAGCTTCAAACCCGTGGGCAGGTCGTGAACCAGCACGGGCGCCGACCAACGCGGCACCGGGGCTTGCATCCAGAGGGCGAGATTGAAATCAATGCCGTACGACTCGGCCAGCTCGGAGATCCGCCCGAGCATCGCCAGGTTCTTGGCCCGTTCTTCGCCCGTCACGCCTTCGACCCGTACCTGCGGATACTCGGGCATTTCGACGAGAAAGGCGTAAGGCGGGCAGAGATAGTTCGTCTGGTCGCAAAACGTCAGCGTGAAGTTGTTGAATCGCGACCGGGAGAGCGTGCGGAAGTAGTCGTTCCAAAACTTCTCGGCGAAGTACCACTCCCGTTCGACGTCGGCGTTGAACAGGTGCACCGAGACGTTGCGAACCCGCAAAAACGGCGTTTCGGCCGTCGATTCAATTCCCAGAAACGGATCGTCGGCCGAGTTGAGTTCCACGGCACGGGCCACGTCGCGAACGGCGTAGGCCAGTCCGCGGTCGTCTTGGCCGACGACCACGAGTTTTTTGTCATCCAGCTTGGCGACGGCCAGGGCTTCGGGCTGGGGGGCGAGCGTCAGTTCCGCCCCCTTCAGGGCCGCGGCAATTTCGCTCGCTTGGGTTCCCAAGCCGACCACGATGGTCCGCCGGGCGGTCGACTTCTTGGCTGCGGCGATCTCCCGCAGTTCGCCCACGGCCTTCTCCGCCGCCGGCGGCAGTTTCCCCTCGACTTGGATGCGGATGTCGCCGCGGGCCGTCTTCGCCTGGCAGGCGACGGCCGACAAGAAAAGGGAGAAACCGTACGCGAATATTCGAATTCGATGCATGATCCGCCTCGGGGAGTCCATCCGACGATTGTAAACGTCTTAGGAGCGCAGATCGAGTTTTTAGGCGTGGCAAGTTTTCGGCGGGACACGCGCGAAATCACGCTGACCCGCAGGGCGTCGGGCGTTATCATCCGGCGTCGCTTCGTTTTGCGGAACCGTCGACTCGAAAGGTCCTCCATGGCGTCCGGCTTTCGAACAACGCCCGAACCGATCTCCACGATGCCCCCCGGCATCCCGTACATCGTCGGCAACGAAGCGGCCGAGCGGTTCAGCTACTACGGCATGCGGACGGTTCTCTATCCGTTCATGACGAAGTTTCTGCTCGACTCCCAGGGCAATTCGGCGGTGATGGGCGAACACGACGCCAACGCCGTCTCGCATTTGTTCTACACGGCCGTCTATTTTTTTCCGTTATTCGGTTCGATTCTAGCCGACGTCTTCTTCGGCAAGTATCGGACAATCATTTGGCTGTCGCTCGTTTATTGCCTGGGGCACGCGGCGTTGGCCGTCGACGATACGCGGATCGGCCTGGCGATCGGCCTGACGCTCATTGCTTTCGGCGCCGGCGGAATCAAGCCGTGCGTCTCGGCCCACGTCGGCGACCAGTTTAGCGAACAGAACAAGCATCTTCTGCCGCGCGTCTACGGTTGGTTTTATTTCGCGATCAATTTCGGGTCGTTCTTTTCCACGTTGCTGACACCGGCCATTCTCAATCGGCAGGGAATGTTTGCCCAATGGATCCCCGCGACCGCGTCGACTCCGAAGTTGGCCTTCGCGCTGCCTGGCGTGCTGATGTTGTTGGCCACGGTCGTATTCTGGCTGGGCCGCAATCGGTACGCCCACATTCCGCCCGGGGGCAAGAAGTTTTTACGCGATTCGCTCAGCGGCGAAGGCCTGCGAGCGATCGCCCGGCTGGCCGTCCTCTACGTCTTCGTGGCGTTTTTCTGGTGCCTCTACGATCAGACCAGCACGTCGTGGGTGGCTCAGGCCGAAAAGCTCGACCGCGAAGCCCCGGCGCTATGCGCCGCATTCAAGTACGTGTCGTTCGGCTTGGTTGATCCGGGCCGCGTCATCAGCGCCGAGCAGGTTCAGTCGGTGAATCCGTTGTTCATCATGCTGTTCATCCCGATCTTCAATTACGTAATTCTCCCCGTAATGGGGCTCGTCTTCGTGCCGACGCCGCTGCGCAAGGTCGGCATTGGCTTGTTCCTCACCGTCGCCTCCTTCGTTTACATCTATTGGATCGATCTACAGCTCGAGGCCGGCCGTTCGATGTCGGTTTGGCACCAGGTGGCCGCGTTCGCCGTAATCACGGCGGCTGAGGTGCTGGTGTCGATAACCGTGCTCGAATACTCCTACCTGCAGGCCCCGCCGAGCATGAAATCTTTCATCATGGCGCTGAATATGCTCAGCGTTTCTCTCGGCAATCTGATCGCCGCGACCGTCAACGGATTGATCAGCCGAACGTCGCTCGGCGAAACTTTGAAAGGGCCCGCGTACTTCTTGTTTTTCGCGGTGCTGCTTTCGGCGACGTCGCTCGTCTACGTCTTCGCCGCGACCCGATTTCGCGAGAAGACGTATATCCAGGGAAAGCAATAGGGCTCGAACGGCGCTGTTGAGCCGAGCAGTTTGCCGTCCCGTGTCGGGCGGCCTATTTTGCCTTCCGCAGCGCACGGCCCCCGAGCGCCCCGGTCGGAGTGCCGTCGGCGATGGCGGCCACGCCGTTGACGAACACGTAGCGCACTCCGTCCGAATAGCGGTACGGATGGTCGTACGTCGCCCGGTCGACGACCGTCTTGGGATCGAAGACCACGACGTCGGCCGCGTAGCCGGCCCGCAGCAGGCCGCGGTCTTTGAGGCCCAAAATCTCGGCCGGCAGGCTGGTCGAACTGCGCACCGCGTCGCGCATCGAGAGAATGCCTTCTTTCTGCGCGTAAACACCCAGTTTGCGGGTGAACGTGCCGAAGTTGCGCGGGTGGGGCTGCTCACCGTCGGGCACCCGCGCGCTGCCGTCGCTGGCGGTGGCCACCCAGGGGAGCCGCATCGCGGCCCGCACGTCGTCTTCGTGCATGCCGAAGTTGACGATCCGCGCTCCGCCGCGCGCTTCGATCTCGAGCACGATGTCCTCAATCTCGCGACCATCGGCGGCGGCGATTTCGTCGAGGCTCTTGCCGATCCAATCGCGGCGCGGGTCGTAGCCGGCAATCTGCACTCGAACTTTGTTGCCCAGCGACTGCCGGATCGCCGTGCGGACCTTGGCGCGGGTCGCCGGGTCGGCCAGTCGTTTCTCGATCATCTTGCGGCCCCCCTCGCGGCTCCAGGCGGGCAACAGCGTGGCCTCCAGGCTCGTGGACGAGGCAATGTAAGGGTATTGATCGGCCGTAACGCGCTCGCCCGCGGCACGGGCCTTCTCGATCATCTCCGCCGCCACGTGCAGCGTTCCCCAAGCGTCGCGGCCCGACGCCTTGAAGTGCGAAACATGCACCGGCAGCTTCGCCTCGCGGCCGATGCGGAGGATCTCGTCGATGGAGTTCGGCAGTTCGACTCCCTCGTTACGAATATGCGAAGCGTAAATGCCCCCGTGGCGGCCGACGACGGCCGCCACGGCAACGAGTTCCTCGGTCCGGGCATACGTGCCGGGAACGTAGATCAAGCCGGTCGACATTCCCCACGCGCCGTCCCGCATCGCGCGGGCGGCCAGGTCGCACATCTTCTCCAGCTCGCTCGTCGTCGGCACTCGGTCGACCTTGCCGAACACCGTGTCGCGGAGGTCGCCGTGCGGCAGCAGGTGGGCCACGTTCGTACCGGCGCCGTGCAGATCGATCTCATCGTAATACTTGGCGACGTCGACCGGGCCGAAGCCGCAGTTGCCGGTGACGATCGTCGTGCAGCCTTGCGTGAGAAAATTGGTGTTGGCCCGCGTCGACGGTGCGACGATCGAGCGGTCGCTGTGGTTGTGCAGGTCGATGAAGCCCGGCGCGATGATCAGTCCGCCGCACTCGATGAATTGCGGATTGCCGGCGTAGCGCGCCGCTCCGACGGCGACGATTCGCCCCTTCTTGATCGCCACGTCGCCCGTGAACCCGTCGCGGACGCCGTCGTAAATCGTGCCGCCGCGTAGCACCAGATCGGCTTGAATCGCATCGACGTCGGCGACTACGGCCGCGGGTTCGGCCCGCGTCACGGAAGCCGCCGGCTTCGCGGGAGCGGCGGGAGCCGCCTCTTGGGCCGCCGCGACAAAGGGGAGCAGGAGAGCGGCTGCCGGCAACGCTCCGAAAAACAGGGTCGCTCGAAGCATGGCGGCACTCACGAGTAAACGGTGGTCGGACTCAGGTCGCCGTCACGGGGGCGACGGCCAATGGTTGGTCCGACGACGGGTGGTCGGATGACGCGCGTTTGGCCGCGAGCAGGGCCTTTACTTTGGCCAGCCAGGCGTCGTCAGGCAAGGAGTAGGGACGGAACTTTTCCAGCCGCCCTTGGTCTTCGCTGAATAAGAGCGCCCGGTGGGGCCCCAGCCGCGAGGCCAACGGCGAGTCGATCAGGTTGGCCGAATCGTTCTGGCTCACTTGAAACACGATCCGCGTCTCGAACTCGCGCATCGCCGAGCGATCGAACGTCCGCTGAAAATTGGTGAGCGAATCGCACCAAATGATCGCGTGGACGCCGAGCGCCGGCCCCTCGCGAAGGATGTTCGCTAGTTGCTTGGCGGGGTTCGCTTTTTCTTCGGTGCGGCCGAAGCTGAAATCGTCTTCGGCTTTTCGCAGGTCGCGGAATCGCTGCAAATCGTGAATGACGAGATAGATCTCCCCCCCCACGAGCGACGGATCGGCCTGGCGGCGCGCGACTTCGTCGGCGACCTCGCCGATCAATCGACCCGTCTCACGCACGCCCCCCACCTGCACGCGGTGCGGGAACGTGCCCGCCGCCCGTTGCCAGTGGCCGGCATTCTTGGCGTCGGGGGGGCTGCCGTCGAGCACGTAGAACGAGGCGCCACGGGTCGGGTCGGAGTCGTGCTGCGTCGCCAGTCCGACCACGCTCACCATCTCGATCGACAGCGCCGCCTCGGGTTGCTGGCCGATGAGCAGTACGTTGCTGCCCCCTTGGCGGCGGAATGCGAGCGACGTCGGGTCTTTGATCGCAATGGCTTCGCCCAGCCAGGCGGTCGCCGAAACAACCTGTTCCGGCCAGTTGGGCGCCGAGAGCGCTTGGCCGAGCCGAACGTTCTTGTCGAGTTCGGCCGGGGCGTTCCCTTCGAACACGATCTGCGGCGTGGCCGGCAGCAGGTGCCGCTCGGTCGCTAGCGCGTGTATTTTCTTCAGGTACGCTTCGCGTTTCTCGTCGGAGAGCCAGACGACCTGGAATAGGTTGTTGCCTTCGACCCGGCCGTTGGCGTCGTTGTAGATGGCTTCACCGGGGCGGGTGAGCAGGCGCGCGGCCGGGTTGTCTTCGCTGAGAATCAGGTGCGAGTCGGCCTCACTGCACTGCAGGGCGACACGGACGGCCATCTGGCCGAGCGTGGCGCGGGCCAGGCCGTAGGCCCCGCCGAGCGTCTGGCTGCCGAGATGAATGTGGATGCCGAAGGCACGGCCTTGCCGGACCAGGCGATCGAGCAAGAGCGACACTTCCTGCGAGATTTTGTCGTCTTCGACGAAGAACTCCTGAAACTCGTCGACGATCAGCATCATCCGCGGCATCGGCTTGCCGGTCGCTTCGCGATAGGCGCCTACATCCTGCACGTTCAGCTCGCGGAACCGATCGCCGCGGACCTTGAGTTCCGCGTCGAGCCGCTGGAGCACGCTCAAACCGAATTCGCGTTCGCTTTCGATCGCCACCACGCGGGCATGGGGAAGCTGATGCGTCGCATACGTTTTGAACTCGACCCCTTTCTTGAAGTCGATCAGGTAGAGTTCGACCTCTTCGGGGCTATAGTACAAGGCCAGGTTCGTGATCAGGGCGTGCATCAGCGTCGACTTGCCGGAGCCGGTTTTCCCGGCGATCAACACGTGCTGCGAGGTGCCGCGGCCGAGCTGCAGCGGCTGACGCTTGGTCGCTCCGGCACGCCCGAGCGGAATGTCGATTCCCGCCGAGCTCTCCTTCGACCACCACTGGTCGTCGCGCGGCGCAATGAACTCGAACGGCACCTCGACGCGGCTCCCTTCCTTGGCCCGCTCCCCCACGCGATTGAGCAACTGAATGAACCGGTCTTGGGCGGGCGGAGCATCGAGCGCCAGCGGGCAATGCTCCCAATCGCCGTCCTTGGTGATGAACCGCTGATCTTTCCAGACCAGCTTCATGGAGTTCTGCTCCAAGTCGACCAGGTTGAAGCTGTGCAGCGGCTTCAGCTTCATGTCGACGCTGATCAGCGTGTAAACGCCGCACCGCGCGCCGCTCGTGGCGATCGACATCAGGTGCCGGGCCGCGCTGTCGGAAAAGTTGAACGGAAAGTTCGCGACGACCACCACCCGATACGGCTCGGCGACCTCGCCGGCCTGCTTGTTGTAGTCCTCGATCGTGTCGTATTCGTTCCGCAAATACTTCTGGATGACGTTCGACATGTGCGAGGTCATATCGGCGAGCCGCTGATCGATAAACTGCGGTTCGGTCCAAATGCGGCTGCCGACGAGCTTTTCGTCGTAGTCGGCCAGGTGCATGAAGCCCGCGAAATTCTGGCCGAGGCCTACCGGGTCGATGATCGTGAACCGCACCTTGCCGGCCGGAAGCGTCGTGAGGAACCGCATCATCACGGTTTGCAGCAATTGGACCGCCTCGGCCCGCCCGCTGCCGCTGGTTTTGATGAGCATCGACGACCGTTCGGGGAACGGCAGCATGGCCGGCAATTCGAACTCGGGCGTCGGCAGGTTCGCCAATCGGTCGGCGGGAAGCGCCGCCGCAGGCAACAGTTTGGGCGACAAGCGGAACTGACCGTAGCGCATCACCTCGGGAACGCCTTGCCCCGGCTCCCAGGCGTTCCAACGCTCGTCGTTCCAGGCCGGATTAATCGCCCGGCACATGCGAGAAATGTCGCCGGCCTCGCGCTGGAGCCGGGCCACGCCTGCTTGCCAATCGTCGGCAATCGTACGCCAGTCGGCTTCGAAGGCTTCGGCCGTGTCGCGTTTGCTTTGTTCCAGTGCCGCATCGGCCTCGGCCAACCGGTGATCGCGGGCCGTTTCCAACTCGACGGCGCGCAGCGGATAGTTCACCTGCGCATTACGAACC
>Ga0163153_10005114_pt1 | contig 15750 bp, 12 predicted proteins | sample OliLakLV19MP6IB1_FD_148629 | JGI IMG/M metagenome (GOLD analysis project Ga0163153, IMG submission 148629) | Freshwater microbial mat bacterial communities from Lake Vanda, McMurdo Dry Valleys, Antarctica - Oligotrophic Lake LV.19.MP6.IB-1 | ecosystem: Environmental > Aquatic > Freshwater >... | reverse complement strand
AACGGTAAGGTTGACATATATGGGTGCCGGGGAGGGCCTGCTGAATCGCGGGCGTGAATGAAAATGCGGGGCGCTGCGGGACGACAATTCTAGCAAACGCGACCCAACCGGCCGCGGCCGCCGGAGTAGAGGATGCGCGCAGTTCGCCAATGCGGCCGCCGCGCGCCAACCCTGAAAAAACGGCCGTGTTGCCCCGGCCGCGATGACTCTCGAATTTCAACCGATGCAGAAGCGTTGCCGCCCCGGTGACACTAGAACGTCATGGTGGCCTGCAGCGACAGGATCCAGGTGCTTGCCTCGAAATCGCCGTTGACCAACCCATAGCTGGCCGTGGAGCCCTCGTTCCGGTTGAAGTTGGTGTTGTCCCCGATGATGTAGGCGACGCCGGTATCGAGTTTCAGGGTCGGCGACCACTTGTACTCACCGCCGAAAGCCAACCACCAGCGGTCGGAGTCGGGCAACCGCGTCGTTGGAGCGTTGGTGACGGGCGTCTGGTCGAAGGCAATACCAACGCGCGCTTTCCACACTTCGTTGGCCTTGTAGGTGGCGCCCACCGAGAATTTGTAGGAGTCGTCCCAGTTGAGCGGTGTCGCTGGGAGAACGGAGCCGTCGGTCGGGACGAACTTCAGTTCCGGAATGCTGGACCAACCGGTGTACTGGATATCCGCCATCACGTCCCACCGGCTGTTGAGCCGGTAGAGCATCGACAGATTGGCGATGGCCGGAAGCGTGATGTCCGAGGTCACGCTACGGTTGTACAAGGCCCTTTGGTTGACACCTGCGGACAGCGCGGCGATCGTTCCCGCCAACTGCGGCGATGTTCCCGGAGGAAGCACCACGGTCGGATTACTGAAATCGATGTTGCCGGATACGTCGTACTTCATCTGCGAACGGTAGCTGAAGCCCGCGCGAAGCTGCGGCGTGGCATCCCAGGCAAACCCGATGTTCCAGCCCCATGCGCCGTCCTCGCCCTTGACCTGCACGTCTGAGTCGAGGCCGCTCGTTGCGCCCGCGATGGCGTTGAAGGTCGGGGATCCAGGCGCGATGCCGGCGCCGCCGGCAGCGGAGAGCAGCGCCCCCGAGTAGTTGGCGTTGTTGGTCAGCGTCGCCTTGAGGTACTGGTAGTTGACACCCGCACCGATCGCCAGCGTCGGAGTCGCCTTCCAGGACAACACCGGGTTGACGTTGATCGTCTGGATCTGCGATTTCTTTGCCTGGTAACGGCCGAGCCAGCCGTCGTCGTATTCCGTGGTCAGACCGAACGGGGCGTTGATGCCGATGCCGAAGGTCCATTGCGTATTGATCGGCACGGACAAATACAAGTTCGGCACGAAGTTGTACCCGCCGGCGTCTCCGCCGTCGCCGCCCAGTGGCTGGTTGGCGGCCGGGAGCGAAGCGTTGTTGCTGAACTTGATCGACGGCGTGATGATATGGATCGCCTGTGCCGCCTGCGTCCTGGGGAACTGCGAGATCGCGGCCGGATTCGACCACATCGTCGAAACGTCGTCCGTGGCCGCCGCGCCCCCCGCGAATGCATTGCCGAGGCCGCTCGCGCTGTTTTCGTTCAACTGGAAGCCGGTGGCGACGGCCTGCCCTGCGCCCAGCGACAGCACCAGCGCGCTGATCGCCGTGGCAAGTTGCGACTTGCGATTCACAATCGATGACATCGTTGACTCCTCCTGGGTGCCACTGCGGGCACGATTCGAACATATAGTTGGTCTTATGAACTCTCTGACCGTAACGGCAGCAAGTCGTCGCAATACTCCGTCGGCGACTATACACCCGACCTGCGGCCGCAACGGGGGTCCACGCCACCCGTCGCAGCGTTCGTCCGCTACAGCAGATTGAGCAATCGCGGCCTGCGGTCGGCGCCGACTGCCACATAGGTGAGACTGGCCTCGGTCACCCGGACGGTAACTTCCTCATTTGGGTTGCGCTGCGCAAAAACTTCGACTTCAACGGTTATCGACGTCTTGCCGATTCGCGTGACCTCGGCGAAGAACGTGACAAGGTCACCCACCAGCACCGGCTGCTTGAACGTGAACGAATTGACGGCGACCGTGGCCACCCGACCGCGCGCATGACGCGCTGCAACGACGCCCCCTGCGATGTCCACCTGGGCCATGATCCAGCCGCCGAAGATGTCGCCGTGCTGATTGACGTCGGCAGGCATCGGCACCACGCGCAGCACCGGCTGCCTGTCGGGAAGCGTCATCGCGGGAAGCTCGAACCGGTCAAGCCGCCGCCTTCTTCTTCAGCTCGTCGCGCAATTCGCGGCGCAGGATCTTGCCGACGTTGGACTTCGGCAGATCGGTCCGGAACTCGACGTCGCGCGGGCACTTGTAATTGGTGAGCTGCTCGCGACAGTACTTCAGCACATCGTTTTCCGTCAGTGCCGGGTCCTTGCGGACCACGAAGAGCTTCACTGCCTCGCCGGACTTGGCATCGGGCACGCCCACCGCCGCGCATTCCAGCACGCCCGGATGCCCGGCGACGACGCCCTCGATCTCGTTCGGGTACACATTGAAGCCGGACACCAGGATCATGTCCTTCTTGCGGTCGACGATCCTGACGTAGCCGCGGTCGTCCATCACGCCGATATCGCCGGTGGCGAACCAGCCCTGCGCGTCGATCACCTTGTCCGTCTCGTCCTGGCGATGCCAGTAACCCGCCATCACCTGCGGGCCGCGGATGCAGATCTCGCCGGGCAGGCCGATGCCCACCGTAGCGCCGGCATCGTCGCGCAGAATCAGTTCCGTGGATGAGATCGGCACGCCGATCGAGCCGTTGTACTCCGGCAGGTCGAGCGGATTGATCGTGGCCGCAGGCGAAGTTTCGGTGAGTCCGTACGCTTCGATCAGCGGCACGCCGGTGACCTCCCGCCACTTCTTGGCCACCGCTTCCTGCACCGCCATGCCGCCACCAAGCGTCATCTCCAGCGCACTGAAGTCGAGCTTGCGGAAGTCCTCGTTGTTCACCAATACATTGAACAGCGTGTTCACGCCGGTGAACGCGGTAAAGCGGTGTTTCGCCATTTCCTTGACGAAGCCGGGGATATCGCGCGGATTGGGAATGAGGACGTTCTCGGCGCCGAGCGTCATGAAGACGAGGCAGTTCGCCGTCAGCGAAAAGATGTGATACAGCGGCAACGGCGTGATGATGATCTCGCGGCGCTCCGGATGCAGGAAAGGCCGCAGCCACGCGCGCGCCTGCAGCACGTTGGCGACGATGTTGCGATTGAGCAGCATCGCGCCTTTGGCCACACCGGTCGTGCCGCCCGTGTACTGGAGGAACGCAATGTCATCGTGGCCCAGGGGCACGCGCTCGAGCGTGCGCTTCTGCCCGGCGGCGAGCGCATCGGAAAGCCGGATCGAGCCTGGCAGCGAGTACGCCGGCACCATCTTCTTCACGTGCCGGATCGCAAAGTCGACAATGATGCCCTTGAAGCCCAGCAACTCGCCGATCGACGTCACCACCACCTGCTTGACCTTGGTCTTGCCGATCACGGCCGCCACCGTCCCGGCGAAATTCTCCACACAGATCAGGATTTCAGCGCCCGAGTCGCTCAGCTGGTGCTCGAGTTCGCGTGGCGTATAGAGCGGATTGACGTTCACCACCGCGCAGCCCGCGCGTAGCGTGCCGAACAGCGCCACCGGGTACTGGAGGATGTTGGGCATCATCAGCGCAACCCGCGTGCCCTTCACGCAGCCCATGCCCTGCAGCCACGCTCCGAACGCACTGGAAAGCGTGTCGAGTTCCGCAAAGGTCAGCGACTTGCCCATGCATGTGAACGCAGGCCGGGCGGTAAACTTGCCGACGCTTTCCTCGAAGATGTCGCGCACCGACGAATACTCGTTGATGTCGATTTCCGCGGGAACACCCTTCGGATATTGCTTGAGCCAGATCTTTTCCACGACGCTCCTCCTTGACTCACGGACGTTCACGGCGACAAAACGGCCGCCGCGCGCACCGCAGCCCTTCGACACGGGTTGATGCCACCGAAGATTGGCGCGGGCCCATGCGTGGGGTCCCGCGTCCGCTCAAAAATCCTACACCAGTTGTCGCATTCCGGGGGGGCGACGCTGATCGAATCACGTCGCCGCAGCGAAATGCAGCGGTCCGCCCCGGAACGGCGCGAAGCCGGTCCCGAAGATCGCGCCAGCATCGACCAAGTCCGCGTCGGCTACGATTCCTTCCACCAGCGCGGCTTGGGCTTCGGCGACAAACGGCGCCACCAGGCGCTCCGCCAGCCCCGCGGGCACCGTGGCCGCCGCGCCTTTTTGCGGCTTGCCGTCCACCCACGCGTAGAAGCCGCGGCCGGACTTACGGCCAAGGTGGCCGGCCCCGATCAGTTCCATCAGTTTGCGCGGCGGGGCCTCTTCGCTGCCAAGCAGCTTGCCCACGGCCACACAGATATCGAGGCCCACCGTATCCGCAAGCTCGATCGGTCCCATTGGCATCCCGAAGGCCAGCGCCGCCTCGTCGACGGTCTCGGGCGCAATGCCTTCGTCCACGCAGCGCATTGCCGCCATCAGGTATGGGGCCAGCACGCGATTGACCAGAAATCCGGGGGCGCTCTTCACCGGCAGCGGCAGCTTGTCGATCTGGCGCACGAAGGCCGCGGCGCGCGGCACCAACGAGGCTTCGGTCTGCGTGCCCACGACGATCTCGACCAGCATCATCTTAGCCACCGGATTGAAGAAGTGCAGCCCGATCAGGCGTTGCGGCGTGTGCAGCGCGGAGGCAATGTCCTCGAGTGGAATGCTCGACGTGTTGGTGGCCAGCATCGCACCGGGTCGTGCGTGGTTCTCCAGTGCCGCAAAGAGTGTGCGCTTGGCCTCGACGTTCTCGAAGATGGCCTCGATGATCACATCCGCGTGCGCCACGCCATCGCCCGCCACGTCGGGAATCAACCGGTCGGTCGCATCGCGGACGCGACGCGGATCGCGCAGGCGGTCGGCGAAGAGCTTGGCCGCGCGCTGCATCGCCGGCGCCAGGCGCTCCGCGTTCTGGTCCTGCAATGTCACACGCATACCACGCAGCGCGCACCACGCTGCGATGTCGCCGCCCATCGTGCCCGCGCCCACCACGTGCACATGCGCTGCCTTGAAGTCGCCTTCCTTGCCAAGGCTCTTCAACCGCTCCTGCAGCCGGAACACGCGGATCAGGTTCGCGGCGGTCGGCGAGTTCAGCAGCGACGGGATCGACGCCGGATCGCCGGGCGGCGCGTCGAGCGCATTGCCGTCGTAGCGCACCCACAGGTCAAGGATGGCATACGGCGCCGGATAGTGCTCGATGCGCGCACGCTTGCCTACCTGCTTGCGCGCCTTCGCGGCGATGTAGCGGCGCACGAGCGGATTCAACGTCAGCGACAGCGGAAAGCGCAGGCGTTGCGGCGGCGGCAAAGCGCGCAACACGCCGCGCGCCGTGCTCTCCATCACGCGCGGCGGCGCGGCTTCGTCCGCGAGACCCAGCTTCTTCGCCCGCCTTGCGTCGATCGTACGTCCCGTCAGCAACAGGTCGAGCGCCGCGGGCGCACCGATCAGCCGTGGCAGGCGGCGCATGCCGCCCCATCCGGGCACGATCCCCAGCAACACTTCCGGCAATCCGAGACGCGTGGCGGGTTCGTCCACCACCACGCGATAGCGGCAGGCCAGCGCCAGCTCGAGGCCGCCGCCGAGGCAGAAGCCTTTCACCAATGCGAGCGTCGGATAGCGGACATGCGCCAGGCGTTCGAAGGTGTCCCAGCCCCGCCGGACGATCGCCAAAGCGCCGGCTTCGTCGGTGACGCCCGCGAACTCGTCGACATCCGCTCCGGCAATGAAACCGTTGGCCTTGCCCGAGCGAATCACCAGCGCCACGGGCGGTTCCCGGTCGAGCAGGTCCAGCGCTTCGTTCAATTCGGCCAGCACCTCGCCCGACAGCGTGTTGGCGGTGGCGCCCACCTTGTCCAGTGTCAGCCACGAAAAGCCGTCGGCCTCTCGCTCGATCGTCCAGTGTTGCATCAGGAATCCCGCGGGTTCAGTTGCGTTGATGGGCGTGTCATCACGATTCAGACGCGTTCGATCAACATCGCGCCACCCAGACCGCCGCCGATGCAGATGGCCGCCATGCCACGCTTGCCGCCGGTACGCCGCAGCACGTTCAATACATGCAGCACGATGCGCGTGCCCGATGCCCCCACCGGATGGCCCAGCGCGATCGCGCCGCCATCGACGTTGAGTCGCGCCGGGTCGATGGCGCCCAATGCGCCGGGAAGTCCCAGTTCGTTGCGGCAATAGTCATCACTTGCCCACGCACGTTCGCAGGCGAGCACCTGCGCTGCGAAGGCTTCGTTGATCTCCCACGCGTCGATGTCGTTGAGACCGAGACCGTGGCGTTGCAGGATCGGCGTGGCGGCATGCACGGGGCCGAGCCCCATTTGCGCAGGGTCGAGGCCCGCCCACTGCGAATCGACGATGCGGCAGAGCGGCGTCAGCTGATGCTTCGCCACCGCGCGTTCGGAGGCCACCACCACCCAGGCGCCGCCATCGGTGATCTGCGAGCTGTTGCCCGCCGTCACGTTGCCGTACTTGCGGTCGAAAAAGGGCCGCAGCTTGGCCAGGTTTTCCGGCGTGGAGTCCGCGCGTGCGCCATCGTCTTCCGCGTAGACCTTGCCTGCCTTGTCGTACAGCGCGACGAGCTCATCCGCGAAGTGCCCGGCCTTCTGCGCGGCCAGCACCTTGGCATGGCTGCCGGCCGAATACGCGTCCATCTGTTGCCGCGTGATGCCGAAGCGATGCGCGAGGTTCTCCGCCGTCTGGCCCATCAGCAATCCGCAGATGGGATCCGTGAGGCCTTTCATAAGTGCGATGACCGGCGCGAGATACCCGGGCCGGAATTGCGCGAGCAGCGCCGCGCGCTGGCCGAAGGACTTCGCCGCATACCACCGCGACAGCCACATCACCATCGCGTCGGAGAAGAGCAGCGGTGCGCGTGACAGCGCATCGACACCGCCCGCCAGCACGAGATCGGAGCGACCCGCGCGGATGTTGTTGACGGCCGAGTCGATCGACTGCATGCCCGACGCGCAGTTGCGCATCACCGTCCAGCCCGGCACTTTCAAGCCGCAACCCATGCGCAAGGCCGCCACCCGGCCGATGTTCACTTCGTCGGCAGACGGTGCAGCGCAACCGAGAATTACCTCGTCGAGATCACTGCCGTCGAATTTCTGCCGTAGCAGCAGCGCGCGACCCGCATCCGTCGCGAGGTCCGACGCGGAAAAAGGCCCCGGCCGGTTACGCGACTTGAGAAACGGCGTGCGATTACCGTCGATGATGTAGACGGGTCCGTTCATGTTCAAGCCGCCTCGCGGCGCTTGACCGGCTCGACGTGCGGCGCCACGGCATCAATGGCCGGCTGCAGCAGGCTCGCGCCAAGATCGCGGTCGAAATCGTCGACTTTGATCACGCGCGCGACAATCTCGCGCTGGCCGATCAGCACGCGCGCTTCGGTGGCATCGATCACGCCTGCCTCCACGCCACGCATCGCCAGGACTTCGATGCCCGATCCCGGCGGCACGACTCCATCGATCCGCTGTTCGCGGATGGCCAGCTTCAGCTTGGCCTCGACCGGCTCGGTGGCCATGGTGGCTTCAAGCGCGCGCTCGATCAGGCGCACCGGATCGTCATCGCCGGTGCCGATGAACATCCCCGCGGTGAGGCGGTCGCGCGTCGCCGAGGGCCCGATCAGCAATTGCGCCACCGCGTGCCCGAGCTGATCCGACGGTATTGCATAGGGCCGGCCCAGCGGAAACACCGTGCGGCTGAGCAGCGTGGCGATGACACGATTGGGGAAGTTGGAAATCACGCCCTCGAACGCGCTCTGGATCTTGAACATCGCGTCCCAGATCGCCCAGTGCATCAGCGGCGCATCGGCCTCCTGCCGCCCTTCGGCTTCAAAACGCTTCAACGTCGCGGAGCACAGGTACATCAACGACAGGATGTCGCCCAGCCGCGCGGAGAGCTTTTCCTTGCGCTTCAGCGCGCCGCCCAGCGTGCCCATCGACACGTCGGCAAGGAACGCCAGTGCACCGGAAAAGCGCGTGAGCTGCTGGTAATAGCGCCGGGTTGAAGGCGCCACGTCATGTGGCACGCGCACGAAGTGCGAACCGGTGAGACCGGTGACAACCGTGCGCGCGAAGCTTGCCAGCGTGAACCGCACGTGGCCGAACAGCGCGGCATCGAAGGCCACGGAGGCGCGCTCGGGATCCGTTTCGCGCGTCGCATTGATTTCCTTCAGCACGAAGGGATGGCAGCGGATGGCACCCTGGCCGAAGATGATGAGGCTGCGCGTCAGAATGTTGGCGCCTTCGACGGTGATGGCCACCGGGTGCTGCATGTAGGCGCCGCCGAGAAAATTGGACGGCCCCATGCAAATGCCCTTGCCGCCGATCACATCCATGCCGTCGTTGATGGTCTCGCGCGCGCGCTCGGTGATGTGGTACTTGGCGATGGCCGATACCACGGCCGGCTTCTCGCCGAGATCGATGGCCGCTGCCGTCAGCATCCGCGTGGCGTCCATCATGTAGAGGTTGCCGCCCATGCGCGCCAGTGCTTCCTCGATGCCCTCGAACTTGCCGATGGCCGTCTTGAATTGCGTGCGCACGCGCGCGTAGCCGCCCACGGTTCGCACCGCGAGAATCGACATGCCGGTGTTGGACGACGGCAGTGAAATCCCGCGACCCGTCGACAGGCATTCCATCAGCATCCGCCAGCCGTGCCCGATCATCGGCTGTCCGCCGATCACCCAGTCCATCGGGATGAACACGTTGCTGCCGGAATTGGGGCCATTCTGAAACACGGCGTTGAGCGGCATGTGGCGGCGGCCGATATGCACGCCAGGATGCGATGCCGGAATCAGCGCGCAGGTGATGCCGAGATCGACCCTGTCACCCAGCAGCTTGTCGCGGTCGTATACGCGGAAAGCAAGACCCAGCAGCGTCGCCACCGGCCCCAACGTGATGTAGCGCTTATCCCACGTGACGGACAGCCCCAGTACACGCTTGCCGTCGTGCTCGCCCCAGGACACGTATGCATAGTCGGGGATGGCCGCAGCATCGGAGCCGGCAGTCGGATTGGTCAACGCGAAGCATGGAATCTCGAGACCCTTGGCGAGGCGGGGCAGGTAATGCCGCTTCTGTTCCTCGGTGCCGTAATGCAGCAGCAGTTCGCCGGGGCCGAGCGAGTTCGGCACCATCACCGTCACCGCCACGGTGCCGGAACGCGTGGACAGCTTCGTCACCACCTGCGAATGCGCCCAGGCGGAAAAGCCCAAACCGCCGTATTCCTTCGGGATGATCATCCCGAGAAAGCCCTTGTCCTTGACGAACTGCCACACGTGCGGCGGCAGGTCCTTGTAGACGTTGGTCGTCTCCCAGTCGCTGGTCATCGCGCACAGCGCGGCAGTCTCATTGTCGAGAAACCGCTGTTCGTCGACGGTGAGCGCCGACAGCGGCGTCTCGAGCAGGCTGGCCCAGTCAGGCCGCCCCGAGAACAGCTGGCCGTCCCACCATACGGTGCCTGCCTCGATTGCCTCGCGCTCCGTCTGCGACATCGCGGGCATCACGCGGCGATACATCGTCAGCACTGCATCGCTGACGAGGCTGCGCCGCAACTTCGGGATGGCGAGCGCAATGGTCAGCGCGATGAACACCAGCGTCAGCACGATGTTCAACGCCAGCGGCAACGCGCGCAGTACCCACGACAACCCCAGCGCCACGGCGATGGCGATGGCCCATTGCCGTCCGGACGCGTTGATGTAGGCCAGTGTCAGGAATCCGGCGACCACGAATAACAACCAGAAGAACGTCAGCATCGCAACACTCCTAGGTGGCGGGCAGCGCCCAAGGCCTGCCCGTCCGGGGGGTTCAGGTCTTCAGGTGCGGCGCTCGAGATCGAGATCGAACTCGCGCGAAACGTCGTTCAATTCAGGAAGCGGGGCGTTGAGCCCCCCCAGCAGGAACGGCGCCAAGCGCCGCAGCAGGATCTCGTCGTTGTCCGTCTCGAGCGGATTCAGCTCCGAGATGATCTTCAGCGCATCGGTGCCGGCCAATGTGTATGACAGCGCCCCCATGATGAAGTGCAGGCGCCACGACAGCTCCTTCTTCGGCAGGTGCGGCAGCGCCCGCGCGAATGCGGCCTTGAAGCGCTCGATCATCTGCGCGTACTGCTCCGAGAGAAAACGCCGGATAAAGGGCGCAGGGTCGGCATAGGCGCGCCCCAACAGGCGAAGGAAATTGGTGCCGCCGCGCTGCGGGTCGCGAGCAAGGCGCAGCGCGGGGATGAAGAGCGCGGCCAGGATGCGCTCGCAACGCACGGCGTCCGGGGCCGATTCGCGCTCGAAGCGATCAAGAAGTTCCACGCGCTGCTGGTTCATCGGATCGAGCCGGCGCGTCAGCACCGCCTGGAAGAGTTCTTCCTTGCTGCCGAAGTGATAGTTGGCCGCCGCCAGGTTGGCCCCGGCCGCAGCCGTAATGAGGCGGAGGCTCGTCGCCTCGAAACCGTGTTCCATGAACAGGGACTCGGCGGCATCGAGTAGCCGGTCTTTGGTTGCCGCGGCACCGCGCAGCTCGCGAAGCGCAATCACGTTGTTCTTCATGGTTACTCGCGAATGGACTCGCGCCAAAACATCGAACGATTGTTTTAATCCTACGTTTGATCGAGGGAGGTGTCAAGCGATGACAATTAGTCGATCAATTTGGTCGGATATACTTTTCGGCTCATGCGCACCGACCTCGGCCTGCTTCCCGCCACCAGCCCCACTACCGCCCACAGCCCTACCGACCGCGAGCGCCGGCTCGGCCTGTGGCTCGGTCTGCTCGGCGTCGTGGCGTTCAGCGGGACGCTGCCCGCCACGCGCCTTGCCGTCACGGTCCTCGACCCGATCTTCGTCGGCCTTGGCCGGGCGCTGGTCGCCGCCGTGCTGGCGGCCATCGTGCTCGCCGCCACCCGTACACCGATTCCGCCGCGCGCGTTGTGGCCGCGACTGGGGATCGTGGCCCTATGTGTCGTCGCCGGTTGGCCAGTGCTCACTGCGTTCGCAATGCGCCACGTACCTGCAGCGCACGGCGCCGTGGCGGCCGGATTGCTGCCGCTGGCGACCGCGTTGGCGGGCGCCTGGCTGGCCCATGAACGTCCACGGCGCCAGTTCTGGATCTGGGCGCTGGCCGGCAGTGTGGTGGTCGTCGCGTTCGCGTTGTGGGAGGGCGGCGGGCGCCTGCAACCGGCCGACCTGCTGCTGGCCGCGGCCGTCGCAGCGGCGGCCATCGGGTATGCCGAAGGCGCCCGCCTGGCCCGCATCCTGGGTGGCTGGCAGGTGATTTGCTGGGTCCTGATTCTCGCCGCGCCATTCGTCGTCATTCCGACCTGGCTCACCTTTGATGCCCGCAGCCTCGCGGCGCCGTGGAGCGCGTGGGCCGCGTTCGCCTACGTCGCGGTGATCTCGCAATTCCTCGGCTTCTTCGCCTGGTATCGCGGCCTGGCGCTGGGCGGTATTGCGGTGGTGGGCCAGACCCAGCTGCTGCAGCCGTTCCTCACGATCGTTGCGTCGGCCTGGCTGCTGGCCGAACCGGTCTCGGCCGCCACGTACATCAGCGCCGCACTGGTGCTTGCCGCCATCGCGATGGGACGGCGTGGTTGACGTGCGCCAACATCGCCGCGTGCGGCGTGTTACTCGTTACTGCCAGCGTACGCCGCCTCGATCTCGGTGGCCTTCTGCTTCAGCAACAGCGGCCGCTTCAACTTGAGTGTTGGCGTGAGCAAGCCGTTGTCGACACTCCACGGTTCGACCGAACTCACCACCTTGCGCACGCGCACCCAACGCGGAAAGGTCTTCAGTTGCTCGTTGGCGCGCCGGATCAGCACCTTTTCGTCGGTTTCCTTCGACACTGCCAGCAATACGACGTAGGGCCGACCTTCGCCCACCAGCATCACCTGCTCGAACACCGGATCGTGCAGGATCGCGAATTCAGCATCCTGCGGCGGCAGCTTTTCGCCGTTCGACAGCACCAGGATGTCCTTGGCGCGGGCCCGAATGTAGATCTTGCCGTCCAGCAACTCCGCGATGTCGCCCGTGTGCAGCCACCCGTCGGGCAGCACGGCCGCGGTGGCCTCCGGATTGCGCCAATAGCCCTGCATCACGTTGGCGCCTCGCACCAGCAGCTCGCCGTTTTCGCCAAGCTTGACTTCCATGCTGGCAACCGGCGGGCCGACGGACTCCGGGACGTTGTCTTCGATGAGATTGACGGAAATCACGGGCGATGCTTCGGTCATCCCGTAACCCTGCAGCATCGGCAGTCCCAGCCCGATGAACGTGCGCGCCAGCACCGGGTCGAGCGCCGCACCGCCCACCACCACCAGCCGCAACCGTCCACCCAGGCGCGCCAGCACCGGTGCGGCCACCACCTTGCGTAGCAGCGGCACGGTCATGTTGTCGAGCAGCGTCCCTTTGCCGGTCGCGACGCGGAATCCGCGCGTCACGCAGGCGTCAAACAACATCCGCTTCGGCGCCGACGATTCGAGCGACTGTTCGATGCGCGCGCGAAAGCGCTCGAAGATGCGCGGCACCGCGAACATCGCCGTCGGCGCCTGCGACGCCAGGTCCTCCGCTATCTGCACCACGCCGCGCGCATAAGCGACGCGTGCGCCTAGCGACAGCGGCAGGTAGTAGCCGCCGGTGCGCTCGAACATGTGCGACAGCGGCAGGATCGACAGGAAGAGGTCATCCGGCCGTGCCATGTTGGTGGCACGGCACTGCTCGACATTGGCCAGGATGTTGGCGTGCGTCAGCACGACGCCCTTCGGCCGTCCGGCGGTGCCCGACGTGAAGCAGATGGTGGCGACCGTACCCGGCGCCACGTCGGCTACCGTGAACATTCCCCCCTCCTGCGGGAGCCAGGTCGCGGCAGTGGCGGAAGTCTCATCAGCGTCCGGCCGCACGATCACGCGCGGCGGCAATGGTTGCTGCGGGTCCTGCACCTTGGCCAGCGCCGCCGCGATCCGCGAGTTTTCGACGATCAGCAGCCGGGCTTCCGCATTGGCAGCGCACCATGCCACATTGTCCGGGTTGTCGTCGACATACAACGGCACGACGACGAGGCCCATGCCCAGCGCGGCCATGTCGATGGCCACCCACGACACCCCGTTGCGCACGCACAGTGCAACGCGGTCCCCCGGTTGCAGGCCTTCGCGCCGGAAGGCAGCCTGCCAGCGCGCGGCCTGCGCGGCGACCTCGCCGGCAGTGACGTCCTGCCAGGCTTGCTCGACAAAATGCCGGTAGAGAAGATGTGCGGGCGAACGCTCGACGTGCTGCAACAACAGATGCGCGATGTTTCCCGTCACCCTGCCCTCCCTGGTGGGCACCTCAAGCCAGCGGTGCTTGCTGCGGTGTCCGATTGTGCCAACTTGTGCGTGGACAATCCATCGGACGTGCGCGCGCCCCTTGGCTATACTCTGCGCCAAGGAGGACGGCATCGATGGCCACCATCAAGATTGCGCGCAAGCACACCCTGACGCACAAGAAGGCCCGTGACGTCGCGGAAATAATCGCGAAGGATCTGCAGAAGCGTTTCGAACTCGAATACGAATGGGACGACGACGTGGTCGAGTTCGAGCGCCCTGGTGTATCGGGCACGCTCGCGGTGGCCAAGGACAAGTTTCTGCTCGACGTCAATCTCGGGTGGCTGTTGACACCGCTGAAGCCCGCGTTCGAGAAGGAAATCAACGCGCAGTTCGACAAGCTGGTCGGCAAGGCCTGACGCTCAGTGCGGGCTGCGCGCACCTGCAGGCTCCGACAGGCGAAACGCCATCGGATCGGCGAAGGCATCGACCGCGCCGCCCACGATCGCTTCCAGAATGTCCGTCTCGCGCGCGCTGACCGTATCGAGGAACGTCGCCGCGCCATTCATCTTGTGAAATGCCCCGAAGCCGCGCTCCAGGAAATCCTGCAGCGCACTCAAGCCCGCCATCCGCGCCGGCTGCCGCATCATCTTCAGTGCCCCGCGGATCAGCGGCCTGCTGACGTATCGGTCAAGCGCGCTGCCCACCTCGACGATCAGTGCAATCTGGCGGCGGCGGAGCGGGATATTGCCGGCACGCCGATAGGCGCGGCAATAGTCGGCCACCGGAAGATGGCCATCCGCGCGCGGCAACCGCGACAGCAGCGCGCGGTCCAGTTCCTGTGAAAGCGCGTTCAGTTCCATCGCCATCGCGGCGGTTTGCACGACGGCGGGCGGCAGCATCCGCACCATCACCGGCACCACGCGCGCGAGATCGGCATCGCGCTGGCTGAAGTCGGCCGCGCCGTAGAGATCGTGCTGGAAGAATTCGATGGCCAGCCGGTAACGCGGATCCGCGGCGAGATCGGCGTAGGTCATGCGCAAGCGGCGCGATTGCCAGAGGGCAAGTCGTTCGAGGGTGCCGGCCAGAATAGGGTTCTCGCGGCGTTCGCGGTGCAAACGCGCGACGCGCTCCAGTTCGCGGACAAGCGCGCCCTGAGCGGCACTGGCGGAGGTGTCGTCGGCCATGGAACAGTGTGCCGCAACGTGCGGCGGACCAAAGTCTAACAGGCGCCACGCCCGGATCGTGCCGTCGCGCGTGCGAAATCGCGTCCGGCGCACGCCGTACATTAGATTGTTTGCTCTACCGGGGCTCCCTATCCTCGCCTCGTGCCGCCATCCCTGCTGAAGCTGAACCGTCGCACCTTCATCGCCGCCGGCGCGGTCGGCGTGGGCGCGCTCGCCATCGCCGGATGGTGGAAGGACGCGCCGCCTGCGAACGTTGCAGGCACGGTGCCCCCTTTGAGCGCCGATGGCCACAACATCCTGCGTGCCGTCGTGCCGGTGCTGCTGGCCGGCGCGCTGCCGGCAGAGCCTTCCGCGCGCGTTACTGCGATCGACGAAACGATGGTTGCACTCGGCGTGGCCATCAGCGGCCTGCCGGCCGCGGCGCAAGCCGAACTCGCCCAACTCTTCGCGCTGCTGTCGCTGCCCCCGGTACGGCTTGCCGTGGCCCGCCTCGACGCGCCGTGGGCGCAGGCCGCGCCCGCACAGGTACGCGCGTGCCTCGACCGGTTTCGCGACAGTCCGCTGATCCTGCTGCGAGCAGCGTACGGCGCGCTGCATCAGCTGACGTTCGCGGCGTGGTACGGCAACCCGGGCGCATGGCCGGCGATCGGCTACCCGGGTCCCCCGGTGCTTGCATGACGATGTCGCCGCCGATCGGCTTCGCGGACCCTTGGGCATCCAGCGCCCGCGCGGGCTGGAACGTCGTCGATGCGTCCACGCTGACCGAGGACCTTACTCTCGAGGCCGACGTCGTGATCGTCGGCAGCGGCGCGGGGGGCGGTACCGCTGCGGAAATTCTCGCGGACGCCGGGCTGCGCGTCCTGCTGGTCGAGGAAGGACCGCTCAAATCCTCGCGGGACTTCAGGATGCTTGAAGCCGATGCCTATCCACAGCTCTACCAGGATTCGGCGGCGCGCAAGACCCGCGACAAAGCGATCAACATTCTGCAGGGACGTTGTGTCGGTGGCGGCACCACTGTCAACTGGACCAGCTCGTTCCGCACGCCGCCCACCACGCTTGCTTACTGGCAGCGTCACTTCGGGCTCACTGCGCTTAGCGAAGCCACGCTGGCGCCGTGGTTCGCGCAGATGGAAGCGCGCCTGGCGATCGCGCCATGGGAGGTGGCGCCCAACGCCAATAACGAGGCG
>Ga0163153_10005113_pt1 | contig 15751 bp, 9 predicted proteins | sample OliLakLV19MP6IB1_FD_148629 | JGI IMG/M metagenome (GOLD analysis project Ga0163153, IMG submission 148629) | Freshwater microbial mat bacterial communities from Lake Vanda, McMurdo Dry Valleys, Antarctica - Oligotrophic Lake LV.19.MP6.IB-1 | ecosystem: Environmental > Aquatic > Freshwater > Lake... | reverse complement strand
GGTCGCTGGACGACCTCATGTCGGTGAGCTTCGTCGACGTCCCGCGCTTCCTGCGCGACGGCTACCCGCTGGCCGTGATGATGGGCGCGTCGCTGTCGAACGGGCTCTCGTCGGCCGCGCATCCGGACCGCATGCCGACGGGCATCGTGCCCAGCCTGCGCGACCTGATGCGTGACGCGCACGCGACGGTCGCGCTGGGGCGCATCGACGGCGACGACCTCGTCGTCACGACCCAGGGCGACCGGTCGGTGCTCGTGCAGATCGCCGGCATGGTGGGCGCGATGGGCCCGCTGCCGATGATGCTGGGCGCGGGCATCGCGGCTGCCGCAGCCGACTCGGCCAAGGAAGAGGACGCGGAAGAGATGTTCGAGGGCATGGACGAGATCCCCGGCACCGAGGTCGAGATCATCGAGATCGAGCCGGAGGAGCCGATGGCGGACGACGTCTTCCCGGTCGTGCCCGAACCGAAGGACGATCCCAAGTGAAGTCCGCACTCGTTCTCGTGTTGACCTTGGCCTTGACCTTGGCCTTGGCCTTGACCTTGGCCTTCGCCGCGGCCGGATGCCGCCGCGATCCGCCGCCGGCGCCGAGCGTCCCCCCGACGCCGGCGACGGCTGCAACCACGGCCGCGACGGCCGCGAGCAGCGGCGGACCGGCGGGTGCCGCGGCCTCGTCGACCAGCGCCGCCGTCGCGGCGGTCGAAAGCCCGCCCGTACCCCAAGCTCCCGCCGAGCCGATCGGCACGTACGAGCAGAGCGCCGACGGCGTCACGCGCATGTCGATCAGCGGGCTGGAGATCGAGGTCGCAGCGGACGTGCCCGAGCGCGCCAAGGACGCGTCCAAGGTCCTCGACGGCGAGAACCACGTCGTCATCACTCTGCGCGGCTGGCCGATCCAGGCGCGGGATGGGCGCATCTATGTCGCCGGGAAGAGCTTCGGCGAGGCGCCGGCGGGAAGTCGCGTGCGCATCACGAAGGAGGGTGTGTACGTGGGTGGGGAGTTGCGCGGGCCGCTGCCCTAGGAGGCGGGAGGCGGCGATCGATCCGGCGGTCGAAGGCCGGGTCGACGGCCACCGTTTCGGCGCAGGCGGAGGGTCCGCCGAATCGATCCGGATCCAAGGGGGCCGATCGATCCGCTTGCAGCGCTTCAGCGATCGAGCTCGCCGTGCTCAGAGGTCACGGCGATGCGAGCCGATGGTCGAAGGGGGTCCACCTCCGCCGCCTCGACGCGCGCGGAGGGTCCGCCGAATCGATCCGGATCCGAGGGGGCCGATCGATCCGCTTGCAGCGCTTCAGCGATCGAGCTCGCCATGCGCAGAGGTCACGGCGGCGCACACCGATGGTCGAAGGACGTCCACCTCCGCCACCTCGTCGCGCGCGGACGGTCCGCCGAATCAATCCGGATTCGAGGGGACCGATCGGTTCGCTTGCAGCGTTTCAGGAATCGAGCTCGCCATGCTGCAGAGGTTGCAGCAGCGCGAACCGATGGTCGAAGGGCGTCCACCTCCGCCGCCTCGACGCGCGCGGAGGGTCCGCCGAATCGATCCGGATCCGAGGGGGCCGATCGATCCGCTTGCAGCTCTTCAGCGATCGAGCTCGCCATGCGCAGAGGTCACGGCGGCGCACACCGATGGTCGAAGGACGTCCACCTCCGCCACCTCGTCGCGCGCGGACAGTCCGCCGAATCAATCCGGATCCGAGGGGGCCGATCGGTTCGCTTGCAGCGTTTCAGGAATCGAGCTCGCCATGCTGCAGAGGTTGCAGCAGCGCGAACCGATGGTCGAAGGGCGTCCACCTCAGCCGCCTCAACGCGCGCGGACGGTCCGCCGAATCAATCCGGCATTGCGGGGATGCGACGACTCGCATGCAAGGTACGAGCGATCGCCCACGCGGCCGCCGCCGAGCGGTGCGGCGAGCTCGAAGCTGCCGGACCTGCACGGCTCGTGGGCCGACTCCGTGCCCCCGGCGGCGTTCATCGTCGCCTCGAGCTTTGAGTGCGTGTCCGGGCTCGCTTCGAAGCACCTCACCATCACGCCCGCGACGGAAGAACTGTCGACGTCGATCGTGGTCGCGCCGCACGTGCTGCGGGCGCGTCGTGTCACGGTCGCCCTGGCACCTCGTACCAGTGCACCAATGCGTGCCGGCGCCAACCGACCGTCGCGAGCCAAGACTGCGCGGCGCTGCACGGAGCCGGCTCGAGAGGGATTGCGAGACCCTTGCGCGCGCAGCACTCCTCCACCCAGCCGTCAAAGGAGTCGCCCGACGAGTACGGATCGCAGCCCCCGATGGTTCGGATGCCGTGGCGGCTCGCGTTGTTCAGAACGTAGACGTAGGTGTGGCGCATCTGGCGCGGCGATTGGATGACTTCGTGGTGGTAGCGGTCCCGGAAGACCTGACCGGAGCGTCCCTGGATGCCGTTCAAGCCGCTCGCCATCTGCACACCGAGACTCCTCATCCCGCAACCGAGAGCGCGCGCGTCGTGGGCTTCGACGATCAGGTGCAGGTGATTGGTCTGCACCGAGAAGTGCACGATTCGGAAGTCGGTGCGATCCTTTGCGCTCACGAATGATTGCTGGATCACGGCAAAGGGTTCGGACTGCCTCAGGCTCTGGATGTCGGGCGCGACACGCATCGTCACGTGCACGGGCGTGTGTTCGGTCAGCTTGGCGCGCTTCGCATGCGGGACCATCGCCCGCTCGCCCTTCGGCTTGCGGCCGGCGCCCTCTCGCTTGCCTCCGCGGGGAAAGATCGTGAGCTGTCGGCTCTTCGGCTTCGAACTCTTGGGCGCGACGCTGTTGGCCATGGCGTGTTGCTCCTCTGACGGATAGACGAACGGCGTCGGCAAAAGCGCCTGGCATTCCCGCTGTTTCCTGACACTGTCCCTCGCATGCACCGCAGCGACTGCGGCCGATTGCTGGTCGACGCCATCGAGCTCGCGGTGATGCGGCGACCCCACGTGGCCTAATCGATCGCACTGTTCCGACCAGCGCCCGCCTGGGCACGGACGCGTGAGCACGAGGACGGCGCGTGCCTGCAAGATGGACCATGTCAGCTGTGGCGCACGCCGCCGCCGTCCCGCGCAACGTTCCGCCGCGACGGGGTCGATTCGGCGGACCTTCTTGGGCGACGACGTGTCGCCCGACCAGCTGTTCTCGCGCCCGCGGATTCACGAATGCGCGAGCGTCGGTGCGGCCTCTTGCTCGGCGCATCCCACGTACAGCCGTCATCCGCTTCGACGCGTGCCCCGGTGTCGCCGGCACCGACCTGGATGGATTCGGCGGACCCTCGTGGGCGACGACGTGTTCACCGACCAGCTGTCCTCGCGCACGCGGATTCACGAATCCGCGCCCGCAGATTGACGAATGCGCGAACGTCGGTGCGGCCTCCTGCTCGGCGTATCCCACGTACAGCCGTCAACCGCTTCGACGCACGCCTCGGTGTCGCCGGCACCGACCTGGATGGATTCGGCGGACCCTCGCAAGCCGGACGTGCACGTCGCTCCAACGTAACCCGCGCTCGCGCATCGCCGAACGCGAACGCGCAACTCCACGCCACACGCGCCTCGCGCGCCGGCACCGGACAGGATCACGCGACCCCGATCCTCAGCGCGTGCCCCTCACCCCCACAACACGAGATCGCGCGTGGACAGATCGTGCGTCCCCTCGTCGCGCGCCCGAACGCGGATGCCCCACGCATACGCCCCGGAGCGTTCCGTCACATACCGTCCCTCGTACACGCGCGCTCCGTTGGGCGCGACGCCGTCCGGGACGAGCTCGAGCACCTGTGCGTTCTTCAACTCACGGCCATCGTCGCTGTGGCCCAGCACGAGCTCGACGACGAGGTCAGCCGTCGTCAGCCCGTCCAGGTCGACCTCGACCCGCACGTCGATCGGATTGCCCTCGTGCAGCGCCGACATGTCCCCCATTTGCGCTCCCACGATGCGCACGTGCTCGAAGCCCTTGCGGATCCGCTGCGCACGCTCCGCACGCGCGCGCGCGGGGGCGTAGCGCTCGGCGTGTAGCGCGTGCCAGGCCGCGCCAAGCGGCAGGTACGCGCGGTCGCGGTACTCGCCGACCATGCGGTCCGTGTCGAAGACCGGAGGGATCGTGGCCAGCACGATCCGCACGCGCTCTAGCCAACCCTTCGGGATCCCGTCCTGCCGGTCGAAGTAGAGCGGGATCACCGACTCGTCCATCAGCCGATAGAGGATCTCGCCGTCGAGCTCGTCCTGCAGCTCCTGCGTCGGGTAGACCTGGCCGGCGCCGATCGACCAGCCGTTCTTCGCGTCGAGCTCCTGGGCCTCGATCCACCATCCGTCCTGGATCGACACGTTCTGGCCGCCGTTCGCGGCGACCTTCATGCCGCTCGTGCCGCTGGCCTCGAGCGGGCGCGTGGGGTTGTTCAGCCAGACGTCGACGCCCTGCACGAGCGTGCGGGCCAGCTCGATGTCGTAATTCTCGACGAAGAAGATCTTGCCCAGGAAGCGCTCGCTGCGCGTGGCTTCGACGAGCTTCTTCAGAATTTCCTGGCCGTGCTTGTCGGCCGGGTGCGCCTTGCCGGCGAACACGAACCGCACGGGGCGTCCGGGTCGGTCGAGCAGCGCGGCCAGGCGCTCGGGCTCGCGCAAGAGGAGCTGCGCGCGCTTGTATGGCGCGAAGCGGCGCGCGAAGCCGATCCAGAGCGCGTCGGGGTCGAGGCCGTCGAGCATGCGCGAGAGCACCTTGGCGCTGTCCGACCGCGCGATCAGCGCCGTCGTCATCCGCTCGCGCAGCGTCTCGACCATGCGTTCCTTGGCGGCCTGGCGCACGGTCCACAGCTTCGCGTCCTTGATCTTCTCCGCGCCGCGCGCGAAGTCGGGGCCCTTCACCGGCCGGCCGACGACGCCCAGCAGCGCGCACACGTCGGGGTGCGTCCACGTCGGCAGGTGCACGCCGTTCGTGATCGAGGTGACCGGCACCTCGGAGGTCAGAAGGCGCGGCCAGAACGGCTTCAAGAGCGACTTCGAGACCTCGCCGTGCAGACGGCTGACGCCGTTGACGAACCCCGCGAAGTTCATCGCCAGGTACGTCATGTTGAACGAGCCGCGGTCCTCCTCCGACGTGCCCAACGCCCAGAAACGCTCCCACGGCACGCCGACCCAGCCGGCGACGTCGGCGAAGTAGCGCCGCATCAGGTCCTCGCTGAAGCGGTCGTGGCCGGCCGGCACGGGCGTGTGCGTCGTGAACACGGTCGTCGCGCGCACGAACTCGCGCGATTCTTCGAACGTCAGGCCGATCTCCTTGACCAGGCGGCCGACGCGCTCGAGCACGAGGAAGGCCGCGTGTCCCTCGTTGATGTGGAAGCAGGCCGGCTGCACGCCCAGCTTCGCCATCAGCCGCTTTCCGCCGCGTCCGAGCACGATCTCCTGGCGCAGGCGCGTCTCGTGGTCGCCGCCGTAGAGCTTGTGCGTGATCTCCCGGTCCTCGGGCCGGTTGGCCTCCACGTTGGCGTCGAGCAGGTAGAGCGGGACGCGCCCGACCTGCGCCTTCCAGGAGCGCAGGATCAGCTTCGAGCTCGGCAACTGCAGCTCCACCTCGACGGGCCGGCCCTGCGCGTCGCGCACGAGCTCGAGCGGCAGGTCGCGCGGGTCGTTCTCGACGTCGGCCGCGATCTGGTCGCCGGCCGGCGTGAGCTGCTGCGCGAAGTAGCCCATGCGGTAGAAGAGCCCGACGCCCACCAGCGGCAGCCCCATGTCGCTGGCCGACTTGAGGTGGTCCCCGGCCAGGATCCCGAGCCCGCCGCTGTAGACCTTGAGCGACCCGTGCACGCCGAATTCGGCGCTGAAATAGGCCACGGGGTGCTCGCGCGAGAGCGCCGGCGCACCGCCGAGCGACAGCGTGCGCGTGCCTTCGGCCAGGTACGCCTCGAAGCGCGCGAGCACGGCCTGCACGCGCCGCACGTAGCCCGCGTCGCCGGCCAGCCGCGCCAGGTCCTCGGTGTACACCTCGCGCAGGAACGTGACCGGGTTGTGCGCGTGGCGCTCCCAGCGCGCGGGCGACAGCGCGCGGAACAGCTCCGTCGCCTCCGCGTCCCACGACCACCACAGGTTGCGCGAGAGGCGCTCGAGACCGCGCAGCGCCTCGGGCAGCGTGGCCGCGACGCGGAAGGGCGTCAGGCGCGAGCGATGCCCCTGCTGCGGCGGCACGATCTCGATCGGGCGCCGCATCTGGAAGGCTGCGGTCGGGCGCGGCGCCGGTGCGCGATGTTCGGCCAGCTCGCGCGCCATGGCGAACGCCTGGTCGTAGTGGCGCAGGAAGTCCGACCACGACGTCAGGCGCGCGGTCGCGCGGCAGGCCGCCTCGACCTGCGCGCGATCGCGCGACTCCGCCAGGAACGTCTCGATCTCGCCCGCCAGCCTCGCCGGCAGGTCCGCTTCCGCCCCGGCGCGCGCGGACGCTTCGCGCGGCATCACGACGATGCCGTCGCCCGGTCCCATGCCGGCGTCGCGCGCCCAGCGGCCGAAGCCGGCGCAATCCGTCGTGATCGTGGGCACGCCGACGGCCAGGCTCTCCTGCGGCGTGTAGCCCCACGGCTCGTAGAACGACGGGAAGACCGTCAGGTCGAACGCGCGCAGCACGGCCTCGTAGGGCATGTCGAACAGCCCGTCGCCCGGCCCGACGTAGATCGGCACGTGGATCAGGAATACGCGCGAATCGGCCGCGTTCACGAGGCCCAACTGGTGCGCGTGCTTCTGGATCGGATCGTGCTCGGGGTCGAACAGGTTGTGCGTCGAGACGCCGATCGCGCCGTGCGCCTCACCCGGCGGACGCGTCGTGCGCTCGTGCAGTTCGGCGCGCAGGCCGGAGTTGCCGGCCGGCACCAGCACGAACAGGACGACGCGGCGCCCGGGGTGCCGGCGCAGCTCGGCCGCCGCGTCGAGCAGGACGTCGAGCCCCTTGTTGTGGAACTCGTAGCGACCCGATGTCGCCACCAGCGCCGCGTCGGACACGTCGATGCCGAGGAAGCGCGTGGCCAGGTCGAAGAGGCGCGCGCGCGCCTGGGCGCGCGTCGTACCGCCGGCCAGCTCGTCGACGACATCCAGGTCGATGCCGTTGGGCAAAATCGGGTTCGCGCGGCGACCGAGCAGCACCTCGGCCTCGTCCGCGGTCACTCCGCTCACCGTCGTGAAGGCGTCGGCTTCGCGCGCGCAGACCGTCTCCATCGAGTGCTTGGCGACGACGCCGAATACGCGCGCCGCTTCGGCCGGCGTGCGTCCGGCCAGCCCGTCCACCGGCGCCTTGCCGGTCGACGCGATCGAGCGGCCCAGGATCGTCGCGTGAGTCGTGAAGATCTTGCCGGCCGAGGGATCGTTCTTCTGGAGCCACAGGAGTCCCGCAGCCGTCATCCACTCGTGGAACTGCGCGACGGTGCGACGCCCGCGCGGCGCGACGTGCTCCTCGGACCAGGCCTGGATGACGCGGCCGGCAGCCCAGCCGAACAGCACGGGCTCGACGTAGTCCCACTGGCCTTCGATCGAGTCGACGCCGAAGCCGCTCCAGAGCTCGCCCAGGATCGCGTCCTTCTGCGCGTAGAGGCTCGAGAACTCGACCAGCATCGTGCGCGGCCGGCCGGGGATCAGCCAGCGGCCGACGCGCACCGGGATGCCCATCGCGCGACAGCGATCGCAGAACGCGACGTTGGGCTCCTCCTCGAACGCCGAGGCGGCCTGGCCGCCGCTCAGGAGCCAGGGGCCGATCGCGACGTAGTCGTCGCCCAGCCGCTCCACCAGGCCCTTCGCCTTGGTCGAGACCACGGTGTGGATCCCTCCGACCTTGTTGCAGACCTCCCAACTGACCTCGAACAGGCTCAACGGCGTCGTCATGGTGCTTCGTGCGCGGACTGGGGGGCTTCGAGCGGCTGCAGTCTGCCGGCCGCGCGGCGGGCGCGGCGACCGAAATCGTCGACGACGTTCATGAAGGCGATGAAAGCATCGTGCGGGGTCGCGTACGGGCTGAAGTACTTGTGCACGTCCCCGTCCGAGAACCACTTCGTGCACATGTAGTAGAGGTGGTCCGACGTCGAGAGCTTGCGCCACGTCTCCCGCGGACCCGTGTCGCCCGCCGCCGCGAGCTGCCGCACGGCCGGGAGCACGGCGTAGAGAGCCTCGTTGGCCGCGCGCTGCATCGGATTCCCGAGCCAGGCGGTCACATCGCGCTCGGCGTCAGCCCACGAAACGGGGCGCGGGATCGCGAGCTCGATCTTCGGCTCGTTCGCGGCGGCGACGTCGGCCGGCGTGCGGAACTTGAAGCGCCGATCGGCCAGGATCGCGGCGGGCAGACCATCGAAGAATCGGAAGATGCCCGTCTCCTCCCACTGGTGCTCGCCGAACGTCTCGTAGTCCATGAAGAGGTTGACGCAGCGGTCCTCGGGCGGCGCGGCGTGGATCCACTTGGCGAAACGCTGCGCGGAGAGCGGCCACTCCTCCCACGTGCGGTTGCTGAAGCGGAACGCGATGTCGTCCGAGCGCGGGTAGTCGCGCAGGAGGAGCCGCAGGTGCTGGCAGCCCTCCGGCCGGTACACGAAGTGCGGGCTGCGCCAGCCGAGCAGGTGGTCCGCGCCCTCGCCCAGCAGCGTGTCGAAGCCCAGCTCCTCGGCCGTGCGCGCGATGCGCTTGTCGATCACGAGCTCCGTGTTGCGGAACGTCGTCGGCCGCCGGCCAAAAAGGTGCTCGACGCGGTCGGCCTGCGCGGTCGCCTGCTCGCGGAACTCCTCGAGGTCGGTCAGCGCGCAGAGTGAGTGGTGGGACGTCTCGGCCAGGATCTCGACGTGACCCGTCCGCGTCAGGTCCTGGAAGCTCGCCAGCGCCTCGGGCACCCAGCGTTCCATCTGCTCGAGCGCCGTGCCGGAGATCGAGTAGGCCACACGGAAATCGCCGCCGTGTCGCTCCACGAGGCGCTTCACGAGCGCGTTCATCGGCAGGTAGCAGCGCTCGGCGACGCGGCGCACGATGCGCTCGTTCTCGGAGTCGTCGAAGTATTCCTCGCTCGTGCCGATGTCGAAGAACGTGTAGCGCCGCAGCCGGAACGGCTGGTGGACCTGGAAGTAGACGACGACATCGGTCATCGCGTGATCGCCCCTCCGGCAGTTGCGATCGTGGCATCGCGGACACCGGCCGCCTCGTGGGGCGCGAGCTGGCGATCGCGCGCGCTCGCCGCCTCGTGGGGCGCGAGCTGGCGATCGCGCGCGCTCGCCAGCTCGCGGTAGGCCGCGCCGACCTTCGCCGCGGGCGCGTCCCAGCGCAGCGCCAGGGCCTCGGCCTTGCCTTCCTCCTGCAGCATGCGCGAGAGATCGGGATAGGAGAGGACGGCCAGGATCTTCTCCGCGATCCCCTGCACGTCCCAGTAATCGACCTTGAGCGCGCTGCGCAGCACCTCGCACACGCCGCTCTGGCGCGAGACGATCACCGGCACGTCCAGCGCCATGGCCTCGAGCGGCGCGATCCCGAACGGCTCCGACACGGACGGCATGACGTACACATCGGCCATCGCGTACATGCGCTCGACGTCCGCGCCGGTCAGGAAGCCCGTGAAGTGCGTGTTGCGCGCCAGGCCCAGGCGCGCGGCCAGCTCGATCATCCCGCCCAGCCGGTCGCCGCTGCCGGCCACGACGAACTTGACGTCGGGGCGCAGGCGCACGACGCGAGCGGCGGCCTCCAGGAAGTACTCGGGCCCCTTCTGCGCCGTGATCCGGCCCAGGAACAGCACGATCGGCTCTTCGAGCACGCGCGGCGCGCGCACCTGGTCGCGCTGCTCGCTGCGCGTCAGCGCGTTGTGCACGATGCGCATTTTCGACTCGTCGACGCGGTAGCGCGCCTTCAGGATGCCGGCCGTGTAGTGGCTGACGGCGACGATCAGGTCAGCCTGGTCCAGGCCGAGCTGCTCGATCCCGGCCACGCGCGAGTCGGGTCGGTCGCCGCTGCGGTCGTGCTCGCAGGCGTGCACGTGGAAGACGAGCGGCTTGCCGCTGGCGCTGCGCGCCGCAATCGCGGCCGGCACGCTCATCCAGTCGTGCGCGTGGATCACGTCGAAGGTCTCGCGCCGGCTCAGGGCCTCGACGGCCAGCGCGTAGCGCGCGACCTCGTCGATCAGGCCGTCGCCGTAGGTGCCGGAGAACTCGAGCAGGCGCGTGCCGACGCGCTCGTCCTCCGGTTCGGGCGACGCCTCGAACCACGAAGGCGCGGACGGCCGCGGCGGGTTCTCCGACGCGGGCGGCGCGCGACGGCCAGCACGCTGGTCCGCGAGCGCGCTCGCCTCGCGTTCCGCGCGCGCGCGCGCCAGCAGACGCTCGCGGTAGCCGCGCGCGTCGAGGTAGGGCGACAGCAGGCTGTCGACCTCGATCGTGCGCGCGGCCGCGGAACTCGACGGCGGCGCGGCGGGCACCGACGGCTGCGCCGCGCTCGCCCTGGTCTTGCCGTTCCCGCGGACGGCCGCTCTCGCGTGCGCACGCAGGCGCGACGACGCTTCGCCGTCCTCGACCGGGATCTGGTTCGCGCCGACGAGGCGCAGGTGGCCCGCGTCCTCGCCGCCGCGTGCGCGCGGCACGACGAACACGACCTCGATTCCGGCGCGCGCGAGCCCCTGGGTCAGGCCGTGGCAAGCCGTTCCGAGGCCGCCCGAGATGTGGGGCGGGAACTCCCAGCCGAGCATGAGCACCTTCACGGCCGCCGACCTTCCGGTGCGAGGGTCAGGTCCGCATGCGGTTCGATCAGGATCATCGCGGCCCAGGTCGGGCCGGAGAGTGTACGGAGGCTGCGCGGGTGCCGGTACGGCCCTCCCCAGCATCGGCCGTGGGGAGGCCGCCAGCGGTCAGGCCGCGTGCGTGTCGACGCGGTCGTCGACCCCCTTCACACCGCTCTTGCGCGCGCAGTTCGCGCAGCAGTACACGACCCCGTCCGACTCGACCCCGTGCCCGATCACGCGGCAGCCACAGTGCGTGCAGCGCGGCGCGAGCGCGTGGATTGCACACTCGAAGCTGTCGAAGGTGTGCGCGATGCCATCCGAGACGATGTCGAAGCTCTTGTCGTAGTCGTTGTTGCAGACTTCACAGACGCCCATGCCCGTCCTCCTGGTTTTGGACCGATGAGCCTGGAGAGCAGCAAGCGGCGTACCCGGACATCGCGCTGGAAGCGCGCAACCGGATTCCGGTGGGCGCGCACCCCCCCTCAGAAGGGGCTGGCCACCAATTCGTACGCTCGCAAGATCTCGGCCGTGCTCCAGGCCTGCGCGAAGCAGCCGCCCGGAGCATGCGGCGGGTCGCCGTCGAAGACCTCGGACACGTGCAGCAGGCCGGCCTCGCGCAGATGCGGCTCGAACCCGTCGAGCAGGCCGCGCAACCACTCGCGCTCGGAGGGTCCGTCGCCGACGCCGCGCAGCCAAGCCTCGACGAAGAAGCCGAGGAGCCAGGGCCAGGCCGTGCCCTGGTGGTAGGCGCGGTCGCGCTCGTGCTCGCTGCCCGCGTAGCGGCCGACGTAGCGCGGATCGCGCGGATCGAGCGTGCGCAGGCCGCGCGGCACGAGCAGCACCTCGCGCGCGCTCTTCGCGACGAGGCCGCGTTGCGCGCGCGACAGAGGGCTCCACTCGAGCGCCGCGGCGATCACCTGGTTCGGCCGCAGCGCGCGGTCGACGCCCTCGGGATGCCACGTGTCGGCCAGCCGTTCCTCGTCGGCCAGCCAGAAGCGCTGCAGGAACGCGTCGGCGGCGCGTTCGCGCAGCTCGCGCCACGGCCACGCCTCCAGCTCCTGCCCCGTGGCCGAGAGCAGCCGCTCGACGTACGTCACGAGGAAGATCCACAGAGCCTGGATCTCGACCGCGGCGCCGTTGCGAGGCGTCACCGGCACGCCGTCGATGCGCGCGTCCATCCACGTCGCGTTCAAGTGCGCCGCGCCGGCGATCAGGAGCCCGTCGGCGTCGCAGCGGATGCCCAGGCCCGTGCCGTCGCGGTAGCGCTCGGCGATGCGCAGCAGCGAAGGCAGGAAGCGATCGGCGATGACCTGGGTCGAGACGCCGGCCAGCTCGTGCAAGCGGACGGCGCGCGCGAACCACAGGCTCGCGTCGACCGAGCCGTAGTGGCTCTCCGTCGGCGTCGCGCCGAACACGTTGGGCAGCAGACCGTCGCGCAGGAACGGGCGCGCGGCACGCAGCGCCTCGCCCAACTTGTCGTTGTGCCCGCGCGCGGCGAGCAGGCCGGGCAGCGAGATGTACGTGTCGCGCCCCCACTCGCCGAACCAGGGCCAGCCGGCGATCACGCCCGGACGGCCGCTCTCGGTGCGGTAGAGGAACGAGTCCGCGGTCAGGTCGAGGATGCGACGTACGCGGCTCTCGCCGTCCACCGGCTCGCGCACCGCCAGCGCGGAACGCCGCGCGACTTCGTGCTCGAACCGAGCACGCGGCTCGGGCCAGGGATCGCCCAGATTGGCCTGCACGATCGCATCCGCGCCGTCCTCGAGCGTCACGTCGATCCAACCGGGCGAGAACTGGTCCTCGTGGCCGTCGTAGCCGCGCTCGAGGTCGGCCCGATACTCGAGCCCCCGGTACCAGACCGCGTCCGCGCCGAACTCGAACTCGCCGTCGACCGCGATCGAGATCGGCGGCAGCGCGCCGTACGGCTGGCACACGATCGCGTCGCCGACGCGATCGACGCGCGGATCGAGCGCCATGTTCTCGGTTGTCAGCGCGTCGGCCTCGCGGAACGGGAGCAGCGGCTTCAGGCGCAGCCGCACGGGCCCGTCCGCGCCCGTGACGCGCCAGCGCACGAGCACGCACGCCTCGCCGCGCGGCACGAGCACCTCGCGCTCGATGCGCACGCGCCCCCACAGCCACGTCCAGCGCGGCCAGGGTGCGAGCTCGAACGAGTCGAGCGCCTGGTGACCGAGCGGCGACCACAGGCCGCGGTAGCGCGCCATCGAGAGCGGGACTTCGTGGCCCTCGACCACGAGCGTCTCCTCGAAGCGCGAGAGCCACACGTGTCGCTTCGCCGTGCCCGGCCGCGGCGTGCACAAGAGCGCGTGGTAACGCCGCGTCGGGCACATCAGCACCGTGGAGGACGCCGCGCCGCCCAGACCGTCGGTTTCGAGCCATTCGAAGGTGAGCGAGCGATCGAGTTGGAGCAGGGCGTCGCGGTCGAGGCGCAGCAGCTGCTCGCGCTCGACGGGCGGGCGCGTTTCGCGGCCGGCATGCAATTGGGGACGGGTCATCGAAGGGCGGGCGGCGTCCGGCCGCGCGACGCACAGCGTACCTCGGAGAGGCGCGATCGCTCTTCGCTACGATCCGGGCCATGCTCATGGCCCTCGTCCTCGTGATGGCGCTGTGTCTCTTCGGCTGCGCGTCGCGCTCGAACTCGGGCGCGCGAGTCGGCCACGATTCCAGGCTGGACGACGACACGGTTTGCGACTCTGCGCTGCAGACGCAGCTCGAGGCGATCGACGCGACGCTGTGCGAGAGGTACGGCCTGACGACCGAGCTGGCGGCCGTGGGCCTGCTCGATCTGCGCGGCGGGCGCGTGGCCATGATCCACCCCGACCGCATCGAGTACGCGGCCAGCGTTGGCAAGATCGGCATCCTGCTGGGCTGGTTCCATCTGCACCGCGACGGGGCGAGCGAGCTCTCGCCCGAGACGCGTCACGAGCTCGGGCTGATGATCAAGGCCTCCAGCAACGAGATGGCGACGAAGTACTCGCGTCAGCTCGGCCTGGCTCGCATCCAGCAGGTGCTGAACTCCTACGGCTTCTACGACGCGAGCCGCGGCGGCGGCCTGTGGGTCGGTCGGCACTACGGCAGCGACGAGGAACGGTACGGCGATCCCATCGCGGACCACTCGCACGCCGCGACGGTCCGACAGCTCCTGCGCTTCTACCTGATGCTGGAGCAGGACCAGCTCGTGTCCCCGGCCGCTTCCGCCACGATGCGCGCCATCTTCGCCTCCCCGGACATCCCGCACGACGACATCAAGTTCGTGAAGGGCCTCGCCGGTCGAGACGTCGAGATCCGGCGCAAGTGGGGCTCGTGGCAGGACTGGCTGCACGACACGGCCGTCGTCACGGGCCCGGGACGTCACTACGTCCTGGTCGCGCTCACGCACCACCCTCAGGGCGACGCGTACCTCGTCGATCTCGCCGCGGCCGTGGACGATGCCATGTCCCGCCCGTGCTGATCGCGAGCCCGAGGTGTTGTCCCGTTCGAGTACGCGAGCGGTCGGCACGACGAGCCGAAGCCGCAACGAGCGAGCTGTCGCACGATCCCGGTCCGCCGCATCACGACCCGGGCGTCAGGGCTCCCAGAGGATTTCGACCGCGTTGGTGTAGTTGAACGTAGCCTCCGTGCAGAACGCAGGCGGGTTGCGGTAGCGCGCCTGGTAGTGGCGCGTGCCCGGCGCGTTCACGTGCCCGCGCACCGAGACGGGCTGATCGCCCGCGTCCGGGTACTGCGATGCGCCGCCGACGTTCATCTTCGTGGCGAAGCGCACGAACGGCCCGCTCGTGCACTTGAGCCCGTCGCCGAACGGGATCGGCGCGTGCGAGTTCATCCCCTGGAAGTACAGCACCGAGGAGTTCGTCATGGCCGAGCCCGCGAGGACGAGCGTGTCGTTCGTCAACCGCGCCGTCCCGCGCGCGCGCACCGCGCCGCCGTAGCCGAGCGAGTGCTGGCAGCCGGCGCGCTCGGCCGGCGCGCTGTCGTTGCCGCACGGGCAGGCCGTCACGCTGCCGTCGCCGAAGCAGTACAGCTCGCCGGTGAGATCGCAGGCCTCGAACGAGTACGTCATGACCTCGACGTAGTCCGGGTACTGCGGGAGCGGGTGCACGAACCCGCAGGCGAAGAGGTCGAGCCCCGGCGTCTGCGGCCGGTCGAACACGGCCACGGGTCCGCCCCACGGTTCGACGAGGGCGCCTGGGATCGACGACCACTGGCTGCCGTCCCACGTGCGCAGGAAGCCCGTTGTTTGCAGACGCCCGCTGACGACGAGGCGCGGACCGTACCCGCGTCCTTCGTCGAACCAGGTCAGGCCCCCCACGGTTTGCACCGTCTCGCCCATGCTCGTGCCGATCCCCTGCCAGGCGATTCCGTCCCAGCGCGCGATGCCGTTCGCGGGGAGGCCACCGGCCAGGGTGAAATTGCCGCCGAGGTACAAGCCGCGCATCGGACCGTGCGGGATCGAGAGAGCGCGCACTCCCCGGTCCCAGAAGCTCGACGTCGGATTGACACCTTGTCCGAGCGCGTTCCACGCCGTGCCGTTCCAGCGCGCCACGCCGCTCGCTGCCACGCCGCCGATCGAGGTGAACGATCCGACCGCGTAGAGCGCCGGACCGGAGCCGTCGTCGTGGGAGAGGAACCCGGTCACGCTCTCCTGCGGAACGGCGAAGCCCAGGCTCTGCGGAACGCCGTTGTCCAGGCGCACGATCGCACCGCTCAAGCCGGCGAAGTGAAACTTTGGCCCGGAGCCGTCGTCGAAGACCGTGACGGCCGTCGGGATGCCGACGGGATTCGAAACGTCGACCCAGCCGCCCGGCATGAGCTTCTGGAACGGCTGGGGCGCGGGAAGGTTCCAGGAGCGCCCAGTCCCCCACTGGTAGAGCGCCTCGCCCGTCCCGTCGTCGAGGAACGCCAGCCCGTAACCGAAGCCCTCGTCGAAGCCGTTCTGGTCGCCGCCCCAGCTCGTTGCACCCAGGCGCTCCACGACGGGCACGGTGCCGCCGTGGTACCCGCAGAAGCCTTGCGAGC
>Ga0163153_10005112_pt1 | contig 15752 bp, 21 predicted proteins | sample OliLakLV19MP6IB1_FD_148629 | JGI IMG/M metagenome (GOLD analysis project Ga0163153, IMG submission 148629) | Freshwater microbial mat bacterial communities from Lake Vanda, McMurdo Dry Valleys, Antarctica - Oligotrophic Lake LV.19.MP6.IB-1 | ecosystem: Environmental > Aquatic > Freshwater >... | reverse complement strand
GGACCATCGACTATAACTATGGCGCAGTCCCGGTAATTGCTGATGTGGCCAATCTTTCTAATGATAATATCCTGGATGATTTCACTGTCAAAAATTTCCGAAATTACAATCTTTCAGCATTCACAACCATCAATGATAGCACCGGTCTAACGCTCCAAAATATCACACTTGAACAAGCAAATGATACACCTCTGGCTCTCCAATCTTTGAATACTACCCTCAAGGGAGTAACCGGCGCCAATGCTGCAGCTGCAACTACTGGGACTACGTATTTATTCGGTACTGCCCCGTTTGCCACTGATGGTATGGCGATAGCCTATACAGCAGTTTATGACAATATCTTTAATGAGCTCTACCACTCTCCCACAACTGGCGCACTCCATATGCTCTTTAACGCCAGTAATAAAGCCGTCAAACCATACACAATTGTTTCTGGGACTCCCGCTTTTGGAAACAACGGCCGTCTTTTCCTTAGAACTTCCGGAGATTCGATCGAATATACCTGGCCATATCGCATTTACGGTGTTTCCAGTTTTCGGGATATCATTCTCAAGAAAAACGGCCTGGATTTAGGCTCTTCTTTAGATGAGCTGCAGTCATTATTGATTGAATTTTCAATTGATACCGGATCAGGATACACGGTGTACGCAACTGCAACACCAGCAAATCTGGCAGCCTTATCAGTCTCAACCACTACTGGATTTTTATTAAAAATTAAAATCACCGCCCGCCCTGGTATGTTATTCTCAACCCAAACCAACCCTTTTGTAGTTGGAGAAGAAATTGAAGGCACAACGAGCGGAGTCACGGCAACTGTCGATGAGGTATTTAATGTAACCACTACTACCGGCACAATTATTCTCTCTGCTGTCTCAGGAACATTTCTACCAGGTGAGTTAGTTCGCCGCAACTCAGACAATCAAACCCGCGCCACCAACGTTGTCACCAATACCCAATTTGCTCTTTTCCCATCTTTTAACAGCTATATTGATGGACTCCGGATATTTACCAATACCGTAGGTCCAGGGGACTATCCAGGCCGAATAGTTAACCTAATTTTAACAAACGTAGTTACAGGTAGTAGATATTATGTCTATAAAACATCCGACTTAACCCTCTTAGGCTCTGGCGAAGCCTCCAGTAGTACAGTTACTATCGCTGACGTCGCCTATGTGGCTGATTTTGGCATAACTATTCGCGTCAGAAAGTCTAGTACTGCTCCTAAATACGTTCCTTTGGAAACCCAGGCCACAGTCAATTCAGCCGGTGTCACCGTTTACATAGGTCAGCAGTCCGACACCATTGCCAGCTAAATTTATGATTTCCAATGATTTTAGTATTAATTTTAAAAAGAAACAGATTTATCACAACCTCAAAGGCAGTAAAAAAATATATTCGGTCGAAAATCTCTATACATATTTGCAGGACGTTTTTGATGAGCCGGAAAACATGAAATACCAAATCCCAATCCGGGCACTTTCTAAAACCAGCTTCGCCCTAATCAACGGCTGGCAAATAAACAAAGAAACTCTCGAATTCCTCAAAGGAAATCTGATCTTCCTAACTTAAATACTTGACAAGTTGTCAGGAAAAGCTTATATTTTTCATATATGTACCAACTAACTGTCGGCCAGTTTAAAGCTAAATTCTCTGAAGTTCTTGAAAAAGTACAAAAGGGCGAAAGTGTCGGAATTACCTATGGCAAAAGCAAAAAGAAAGTTGCAGCCCTTGTTCCATACGACCAACATCTAAAAAAACGAATTACTTTAGGCTCGCTTAAAGGAAAAGCTTCTTTTAAAATACACGACGATTTCAAGATGACCGAAGAAGAATTTTTAAATTCGTGAATTATTTACTCGACACTCATATATTTTTGTGGGCAATTTTTGAACCTGAGAAAATTACCAAAAAACTAAGAAATCTAATTCTTGATCCTGAATCAGTCCCCTACGTAAGCATCATAAGTTTCTGGGAAATTTCCCTCAAGTTTTCAAAAGGAAAAATAGACTTAAAAGGAGTCCTTCCGGATGATCTCCCTACAACAGCAAAAAAAGATGGTTTTAAAATAATGCAGCTCGACGAGAATATAACCTCCTCTTTTTACAAACTACCCCGGATTAAAAACCAAGATCCGTTTGACCGGATGATTGCCTGGCAGGCAATTTGCCATAATCACATCCTGCTGACTCAGGATAAAGGATTTGTAGACTATGAAAATCACGGTTTAAAAATATACCAATAATCACACTAAAGGGTTATTCTCTCTCATATCCAGGCCGTTGTTGATAAGTTTTTCGCATCTTGGCGTTATCATTACACTATTATGTACATAATTCTTGACATATAAATAATCCTCATGGTATTATTATTTTATGAATATCGCCAGTATAAACATAATTCCAATTACCTCAGCCCGCGGGAAGTTAGGCAGCCTTGCAGAAAAGGTAACCGGAGCTGAATATATTATCCTTACCAAAGACGGAAGTCCAAAAGCAGCTCTGGTTGATATCGAATACTTAAATAAACTTGAAAACGAGGTTAAAAAACTTTATCAACAAACTTTTATTGATCCCAATCTGCTAAAGTACACCCGTGTATTTAACTCTGGAGAAATAGAACAATGGCAAAAAGAAGACACCCTCTAAAAACTGTCTTTTTAGATTCAAGCGTGCTTTTTACCGCAGTTAATTCCCCTAGTGGTGGGTCATCAAAGCTATTTACCCTAAATCAGATTCAACTAATTACCTCCTCTCTTGTACTTACTGAAGTTGAAAGAAATGTCAAAAAAAAGTTGGAAACTTATCATCTGGAAAGGTTTTTTATACTGGTTTCTAATCTTAAAATTCTAAAACAGACTCCGGAGTCTTATTTAGTCAAACTGGCTCAAAAAGAAATTGCCCAAAAGGATGCAGTTATATTAGCTGAAGCCAAATCCGCAAAAACCGACTTTTTAGTTACACTTGATAAAAAACACTTCCTTACAGAACAAGTTGTTAAATTTTTAATACCCCAACAACCTCTAACACCTAAAATGCTTTTAGATATCATTGGGAAGAAGAATTACTAGATTAAAGCTATTATTGTTCACCCTTCAGGTGTATAGCTAAAAAAGCCCTCTTTCGTCGTTTACAAAGCAAATTCTTATGTGTTACTTTAAATACAAGGTAAAAAATGAGTGCCCTAAATGCTGATGCTGTCCTAAAAATGGCAGCTCCCTGTTACTGCGTGAACTGCTTAAACTCCCCTTCTTCACCCCAAAATTCAAAACTTTCAAACCCTAAAAAGAAAGGGGGCAGCGTATAGCGTAGAGATTACAGAGTATAGTTTTATATTTAAACTAAACGCTATGCCCTCTACCCTATACCCTAAAAATGTCAGATACAATTCTCTCCGGCAGATGGGTAGTTTATTATGAATCCGAGAACCGCCAAAAAAGAATTTGGCGTGACACCTCAGTTTCTGCCACCACCACGGATACCGTCAACGCTCTTTATTCTGCTCTCCAAAACCATTTCGATGAGCTGGGCCAAATGGACGATGGTGTCCCAATGTCCGCCCAGACACCTACCGAGTATACAATCGGTATTATCGACGCTGGAGATAAAGACCCTTGGTTTATTGATCGGACTTCTGTTGAATACTTAACCGGTGGCGCCTTAAAAACTGCATCCTGGGACCGGGCTACCACCACCAACGTTGGAGTTGTCCGCATCGCCTATACCATCGGCACAGATTTTGATACCACCGATATCGGACGCACAATCACTAACGCCACGGGTCTTGATAGTGGCACTCTACTAGATTTTAATACCACCGGTGCAATTAAGTATGCCTGGGTTAGACCGGCCACTTTTGCTGCGGCTAATGATTGGGATTCAACCTCTGGCACGATTGCAGTTACTAATGATCCACTTAGTGTAGCTTTAAATTATGATGACTCGTCTACTACCTTTGTTGATGACAGTATCCATGCTAATGACTCAACAAATGCTAACTGGGAAATTTTTCCAGCTACTGAGGCTACATCTGATTATATGGCGGTTGGTTATAGTCAGAAATTTAAAAAAGTTATTTTTGATAATGCAAACGGATCTGCTGGTACGAATGGTGGATCACTCGCAACAGTTTGGGAGTATTATAATGGTTCAACATGGGCATCACTATCTGGAGTGACTGATGGTACTTCTGCATCCAGTATTGCTTTTATAGCTGCTGCAGCTGATGGTCAAACTTTGACTTTTACTGTCCCCACTGATTGGACTGCATTATCACTCAATGGCTCTCAGAGTTTGTACTATATTAGACTTAGAATTACTGCAGGAACATATGGAACTAATCCTGTTTATGATCAAGGCTTTATCGGTGGAACAGTCTCCGCCACTCAATCAGTTGCCGCAGTTTCCGGAGGTGAATCTCTTTGGGCAAATATCTACTCCATCGGTACCATCGAATCCAATACGCATCTATACATTCAACAAAACAGCTTAAACCTGACAGCTTACAAAGCGACAACCGACTGGTGGGCAGATGGTCACATTGATATTCTAGTTAACGTTAAAGAATTAGGCACAGAAACTGACGAGGGCTATATTAAAGTTTTGGCTCGCCAATATTCAAAGACCTACTCTTACTACACTGTGGACTTAACCACTGGAGGAAGAAACCCTATTCCGTTGCAGACCGGTGCTGACTTAGATAATACTACCGGCTATAAAACAATTGCTTTTGACGGAGGAAACGGTAGCACACTTACTGTTGGAGATGTAATAACCATTAGCAGTTCAGTCAGGGCTATAGTAACAGCCGTCACTGGACCAGCTGCAGCCACCGGTACTTTCAATTACTATTTAATTGGCGACCCAATCACTGATTTTTCTGACAATGAAACCTTTACAGCTACCGCTGGGAAAAGTGCCCTTATCAATGGAGTATCATCAGCTGCTGGACCTGCCGCTCTAGGTTCCCCTCCAACCATCACTTTTGGCGGACTTGCTACCGGAGGCTCGGCCGATATAGATGAGAACGGAACAGCCGAAAATTACTCAATTACTCTTGATTGTAATCAAAATACACTCGCTAATGTTTATGAATACACTAAATACATCACAAGAAGAGGCAATACCGGAGATATTGATGCAGGATCACTAACTATTGAAGGACAGTTCTATCTAGGAAATGAATACCGTCTCAAATACTCTGGCTCAGTCACTGGAACGATTGTTGACGGTAATACAGTAACTCAGGAAACATCAGGTGCTACAGGGATTGTTGTCAACCATAACACCACTGATAAAATAATTATGCTACGAAATACTCGTGGTACTTTTGGTACTCACGCCACGACTTACACCTTAACAGATGGATCAACTTCAGGCACAGTTGAAATCAATACTGAAGCTACGGCTGTAACCCCTATTGCAGCAGCACCTTTCGGCACCTTCGCTGGAGGAACCTTCTTTGTGGCGACTGGTGTTCTACTTTCTGACTACTTAACAATTGAGGCAAATAAGTTCCAGCTTAAGACTGACGAAGGAACAGTTATTCAGGCTCCTACCAAAGTTACTCTTTCGGTTGGTAACACCAGATCTGGCGATAAAGTCGCTGTCTTCAGACTTACAGGCTCAGGAGGCACAATTATCAAAAATAGATATAATGCTACAGCCCAATCAGCTCTTGTTACATCTGCACTCATGGGTTCTTCAATTGCGGCTGACGAACCAGGCAAATCAGTTGGTGGTATTATCAGACTGGTTGACACCTCGGCGAATGCTGAATACCGTATCCGTTTTTCAAGTTGGGCAAGTTCCACATTCACCCTGGCAAGTTCAACAATAGCAGCAGCTGATTCAGGAACTAATACTGTCACAATCGTTGAATCCGGTGCTTTTGCTTCATCTAAAGTCGGAGACATCGTCGTCAACGTCACCAGAGGAAATGCTGTTTCATATATAACTGTCATCACTGATGATAATACTGTCACCATCTCACCTGCAATCACAGGTCAGACAACTGCTGATGAAATCAGACTCAATGTTTTACCAGTGGCAGTAACCGCCTCCCCGCAAGACACCTGGTATGTTCCGATGATCGATACTTACGAAACTACCGGATCTGCAGGTACCCCAGGCACAGAAACCGCTGAAGTTACGTATCTGGCTGATATTCCTGTTCGAGTACGTGCTCGAAACGCCGGTAATATTATTCCTTATGAGGCTGATTCTACTGTTACCACTTCAGGTATGAGTAACAGTATCATTAGAACAACTGATACAATCTTTGTCTAATTAAATTATGGATGAACTAGTACAACCAAAACCAGTAATGAGATTTGAAATATCAAGATCATTAAACGGTAATAAAATTACCTTCATTGCCCGCGATCCTTACGGCATTGTCAGACTGCGCTCAGAAAATAAGGAAACACTGGAGAAAATGATTTTCGACTATCGCCTGCCTGAACCCCCTAAGTCCCTGGTAGATAAAGATTTAGTAGTTGCTGAAAAAATAGATTCTTTAGTCGAGGCAGTAGTTGATGCCCAAGCGCAAGAAGAAGCAAAAAAACCAGCCAAAAAATCAACACCCGAGCAAACAAATGAAGCAGAGGCCGCACTTCAGGAAAAAGCCACCACCGAGAAAAAGGAATTCCTCAAAAACGAATTAAAAGAAGCCGTCGAGGACCAAAAAGATAAAACCGACAAAAAAAGTTTTTGGGACAGACTGAAATAATCTCCTATGATATAATTTTCAGATGTTAGACTCAAAAACTGTAAAGAGTTTAAAATATATCGCACTCTCAAATTTACCAAACGATGCCTTTAAAATCTTTATCTTCGGTTCCCGGGCTATCGGTAACAATCGTCAATTTAGTGATATAGATCTTGGAATAGATGGTCCTAGGGCTCTCTCTCCTCAGGAATTTATGACTTTAAAATCAGCTTTTGACGAATCCGATATTCCCTATCGGGTTGATCTTGTTGATTTTAAGAAGGTTTCCGATAAATTTAAGCAGGTTTCTCTTTGTAAAACAATCAACCTATGAACAAATTAGCTGATCTAAAACTAGCCCTCTTAAAGCTCAAGGAGGGTATCTCTCAGGCTAAGGATGATTTAGATCAGGATGGTGTTATCCAGAGGTTTGAATTTACTTTTGAGCTTACCTGGAAGACAATCCAGGAATATGCCCGACTCTCAGGCCTGGAGGTTGTCAGCCCAAAAGACTCCTTCAGAGTAGCTGCCGATTTAAAGTTAATCAATAATCCGGAGGAATGGTTCGGATTTTTAAAAGACAGAAATGAAACCGTACATCTATATGATGAATCTAGAGCCAAAGAAATTTTCTCTCGTATTCCCAAATTTGTTAAAGAAGTTGAAGCTTTAATAGCTAAACTATGAAAAGATATGAATCAGTACGACCCGATTTCCTTAAGACAAAGCGCCAAACGCCGCGAAAAAAATATTCTTGCCTTTGAGGACACCATTAAAAAAGAACGGGCTTTTATAGATCACTATCTCTATGTCATGAGTCAAATCGATCCCACTCACCCAGACGTAAAAAAACTCCTCTCCACAATCAAAAAGAAACAGAATAATATCAAAGTCTTTAAACAGGCAATCAAAGATGAGAAGATATTAATCAACAGGGAGAAGCTAATGGCTGATAGCTGATTGCAGATGGTTTGTTTGCATTCAACACTGCTATACGCTATACGCTATACGCTATACGCTATACGCTATACGCTATACGCTATACGCTATACGCTATACGCTAAGATATTATAATGGCCACTACATTTGATAAAAATACCAAAATTATTACCGTCCTCTCTCCAACCACCACCATAACCGTCCAGGATCTCCACGACGATATCAGAATTTACGAGGCAGACAACTCAAATTTAGAAATCACCCAAATTGCTAACGCCTCGGGCAAGCAGGATTTAGGCGGAGGTGTCCGGGTCGGGATTACTTTAGAATTGATAAATGATTGGCGATTAGCCTTTGAAGCCAGACCTGGACCTGATACTATCCTTTGTACAGTCTCCGGAGGTAACCTGGTGGCAACCAACCAATACGGCAATACCGCTATCTTCCCTACAGCTTTCACTCAGGTCATAATTTCCCAATCTTCGTCGGCTACTATCTCTGATGCTTCTACCGAAGCTTCGACCAATATTATGTATATGCTGGAAACGATGAGAACTGGTAGTCATGCTGGAGTTGGTAGTATTTTTTACTGGGATCCGACAGGCGGCAGCAATAGCAACAACGGAACTACTCCTCTAACGGCAGTTTTAACTTTTGCCCAAGCGCAAACTTTGGCAACAGCCGGGAACAACGACATAATTTTCTGCCTGGCAAATGATGCAGCCGGCATCAATACCGTTACTGAAGTTTTAAGTATTACCAAACATAACCTGAAAGTAAGAGGCCCGGGCTTTAATTTCCAGTTAATCCCCAGTGTCACCAACGCCGACACCATCACCATCAGCGCCGACAACGTCGAAGTCAGCGGTTTGTATATAGAAACGGCAACTACAGGCACCAGAGATGGAATTGTCGTCACCGGAGATAACGCCCTGATTAAAGACTGCTGGATCGCCGACGTCATGGGTAATGGGATAAATATCTCCTCTGCGACTAGAACCCGCATTGAAACCTGCGCCATTGAAGATTGCGGCAATTCGGGCACCGGAGACGGCATCAAAATCGGCGACACCACCACCAGATCCCTCATCGCCAAATGTGTCCTCTATTCATGTATCAATGGCGCTTCCCTGGCCGGTACCGGAATCTCTGACAACATCTTTGAAAATAATTTAATTTATTCAAACTCCGCCTACGGAATCACAATCGGTTCAGGTGTAGCCCGCACCGGTGTCAGATCCGGCCATACTTTCTCCAATAACACCTCTGGCTCAACCAGCGATTCCGGCTCCAACACCTTTATCGAAACCCCAGCCGGAGGCGCTTCTGCAACAGATATTGCCGATGCAGTTTGGGATGAACTAATCACCGACCATTTAGCCTCAAACTCCACCGGAAAAACTCTAAGAGACGCCAAAACCCGCGCCACCCTAGCCTCACTAAAATAACTCAACGCACCTAATAGTTGCGATATTTATCATGTTTGCCTATATCTATAAAAATCGCTATACCCTTTTCTTTCCATGTAAAGAAAATCCTATCGCTTCTATTTAAACGAATTGTGTATATACCTTTTGAATTTAATAATTTTTCTATATTCAAGCTCGGATGATTCGGATTAGAAACAAACAAAACAACAGCTTTCTTATAATACTCAAAACGCTCCCGGCTATTTTTTACATATTTCTTTCGCTCATTTAAGAAGCGACTGGAGAATTCTAAACTAATCTGAAGAGGTGGCATGTTTTTCTAGATCTTTAAAGTCCTCTTCTAAGTCTTCTGCGGTCATAACAGTTTTAGTTTTCTTTAATTTTGATTCCCCCAATGCTTGCTTTAAAAGAAACTCCAGTTGTATTTTTTCAAGCATTTCAACCCCAATTATTGCTCCTAATGGTTTATTATTAGACATAACGATGATAGGCTCCTGAGTCTCATTTGCCTGCTCCAAAATCTTTTTATATCCTCTTTGAATCTGTCTCGCTGAAATAATGTTAAACATAGGTAGATACTATAGCCAACGACTATGTATGTCAATACGACATAATACCTATCTCCTTCTCTTCTCCTCAACATCAAACTTCTTAGCCTTCTTAAGCATTGCCTCAGCCTCATTAACCTTACCCATCCCTCGCAATAACTCACTCAAATTATAATAAGGATCAGAAAACTTCGGGGCAATTTTAATCGCCTCCAGGTAGTACTTAAAAGCAGTCTTGAGCTTTTCCTGAGCTTGATACAAAACTCCTAAGTTATTGTAAGCATCAGCAAACCCAGGATCAATTTTAATAGCCTTGCGATAAAAACTAACAGATTTTTTATAATCTCCCTTTAATTTATAGATATTCCCTAAATTCGAAAGTGCCGGAACCAAACCTGAATCGAGCTTTAAAGCCTGCTTAAATTTAGCTTCAGCCACCTCCCAATTCCCCTGTATCTTGTAAATAACACCCAAATTATTCCAGGCCTTAGTAAATTTAGGATCCAAAGAAAGAAGTCTCCCATAAACCCCAATAGCCTCATCAAACTGAGCTTTCTTCATAAACTTAAGCCCCTGCTGATGATAGTTTTCAATTATTCCCCATTTTTGTTTCATATATGTACTATTTATATGTACAAACCAAACCTTGCGGTATAGTTTGCTATATTTCCCAGACAAGAAAAGCAGTGGTGTTCCCCTCCTCTGAAAAATTATTTATCACCTTGCCCCCTTCCTTAATGTAAAACTTAAGCGCTTGGTCTCCTGAATCACTAACATACGCATAAATACTCTTGATCCCGGTCTTCCTCGCATAACTTACAACTCTCCTGAATAATCCCGACCCAAACCTCTTCTTCCTAAATTCCTCCTTAATATATAAATACATCAGTTCAAAAGAAGCAATCCCTGTTTTAAAGTTTTCCAAAACCCACCCCTCCTCAATAAACACCCTCTCCCACTCCTTCATCTTCAAAGGCGAAATCGATATAACAACAAACCCCACGTCCTCACCTCCATCGCGGGCAAAAAAAACCTGCATAGCAACAGGCATCCCTTTATTAAGACTATCCTCAAAATCCTTTGAAACCCTCTTCCCAAAATGCAAATACTTCTCATCCCTACCTAATATTGAAATAATTCTCCCCAAATCCTCCTTATTCATAATTACAACTCTACCACCCTATACCCTATACCCTACACAACCCAATCTTCCCCCTTGCATTGCAAGTAAACTGAAGTATATATTAAATATATGCCTTTTCTACCAAACCTTGGAGCCACTGAATGGATAATAATCGCCGTCCTCGTTATAGTCCTCTTCGGAAGCAAAAAGCTTACTGAACTAGCTCGCGGCTTAGGCGAATCCGGTAAAGAACTTAAAAGAGCTAAGAGAGAATTTCACTCTGCTTTAGACGAAACAAAAGAAGAAAAAACTGAAAAGAAAGATCGCGACTAATGGGCAACTTCGGCACAACTGAGCTGGTAATCATAGTTCTAATTATAATTCTCTTCTTCGGAGGCAAAAAAATCCCTCAATTTGTTAAAGGTATAGGCGAAGCTATGAGAGAATTCAGAAAAGGCCTCAAAGAAGACGACAAAAAATAACGCTTCAATATGGAAACCTCTCCATCTTCTTCTTTCAAAGAGATCGAAGATCATTATGTCAAATATTTACCCTTAATATCAGAAATCCGCAAAAGGCTATTCTTTTTACTCTCAATTTTAATAATCACCTCAGCTATCGGCTTCATTTACTACCAAAAAATAATTTGGTTCTGTTTAAACCTTTTTGACCTCCAGGGAATCAACGTTGTCTTCACCTCTCCCTTCCAGTTTGTTTCACTAGCATTCACTTCTGCCTTCTTATTAGCCACAGTAATAATTTTCCCTCTGATCGTTTTCCAGATCCTATCCTTTTTGAAGCCTGCTCTTCACCCAAAAGAATTCAACTTAATTTTAGCCCTTATGCCTTTTTCGCTTTTACTGTTTGTCGGCGGCTTTGGTTTTGGCATCATGATCATGCGCTACGTCATTCAGATCTTCTACCAAAAATCGCAAGAACTCCAAATAGGCAACTACCTTGACGTCTCAAACTTACTCTCCCAAATCCTCATGACCTCTATACTAATGGGCCTTGCCTTCCAGTTTCCCGTAATTCTAACCGTGCTCGTCAGGCTAAGAATTATCACTTATAAATTTTTAGCCAAGCAAAGACTTGTAGCCTATATAGCCTCAGCTATTTTTGCCACACTTCTCCCTCCAACAGACCTTTTGTCTCTGGTTTTGCTATTTTTACCTCTGGCTCTCCTCTACGAGCTCACACTTATATTAAACAGATGGGTCATGGGTGCCCATAAATATAAATGATCTTCGCCTCACCTCTCCTGGCCGCCATAGGACCCTTCCTACTATGGCCTATCGAACTTTTCCTACCATACCCCTTCGTCCTTGAAGAAATATTCAAAGGAGTGCTGGTCTATCTAATTTTAGGCTCAGGTGTCCGCCGTACCCAGGAAAAGTTGATAATTCTATCAGCTCTGCTCTTCTCTTTCTCTGAAAGCGTGATGTACATCATCAACATTTTCCTGGTCGGCAACACTAACACCTTCCTTTTACGACTTTTACTAACCTCAGCAATGCATCTGTCAACATTCCTGATTATCTATCTAACTGCGCGAACTAACCGAAAACTTTTACCAGCCGGCGTCTTAGCCGGATCACTTATCCATCTTCTATATAATTATTTAATTGGCGTGATCTATTAGTTTTCCATCTGATAAAACAAATCGGACTCCGGCAATGTAGTTGCTTTAAGTTACTCTTGAGTCTCATTTTGCCCTCCTGTTGCTTTCTTACCATTAAAATCGGTGTACTTACTTGATACCCAACCTAAAGTCCCGTCATCCATCAAAATATTCAGCCAACCACTCTTAGAATCCATCACCGGATACTTCTTCCCTGGATCAAGCTTGCCTAACTCCTTACCCCCCGGACCACTTCTAACTCTTAAAAATCCAGTCGGAGTCTCACTAACTGTCACTAATTTCAATACCGACGGAGTTGTTTTCTTAGCCTCTGTAGCTTCAATTATGCTCTCAATTGGAGTTAGAGCCGCCTGCTCAACTACTTTAACCTCAATAAAATCAGCATCAACCCAGCCGGTAACTTTCCCTGACGCGCCCTGATCCAAAACTACTTTAACCCAACTATCCTGAGAACCTACTTTTTCTACTGTTTGTGATAATTCCAAATTAACTAAAACTTCAGAATCAATAGATGGCTCTTTGTGAACACTAACTGAAGAGTCAAAAGGCACAAACAATTTAACTTCTTCACCTTTCAAATCTGGCTTCAGTTGACCACTTGCAGTCGCCTCCCCTAAAACAATTTCCCCTGTCTGTGGTTTCGCTTGAGCTGTCTGACCGTTAGTAGCCTGAGAATTCCTAATCTGCATTAACCCAAAACCTCCCGCCAGACCCACACCAACAACCGAAATTAAAACTACAGCCGCCAGCCTAAATCCCCTATGTCCTTTAGACTTTCTCTCCTCAGCCTCAAACTCCTCATCAAAACCAACTTTCCCTTTTTTCGCTTTACCCTTGACACTTAACACCTGTCCTCTTGATTCATTATTTTTTATCATCTTGAAATACAAAGCCAAAAATACGAATCCGGTAATCAAAATAATCACCATTCCCCAAACCGCCATAACCTGAGCTCCCCCAACAAATCCAAACAAAGTATTAACAGATCCGGCACTGGTCGCAATCTCTTTCAGCTTATCCATTTTCTCAGCTGTCGCTTCCATTAAGATCTTGCCTTCTCTATACGCCCTGATTTTCTCCTCAGGGGTGTTTGCCGATCCCTGCAAACTCAAAACTCTGTTCAAAGACACATCTATATCACTCTTTAAGGTCGCACCTTGAGCAAAATAAGAAGTATTTTTCAAAGGCTCCGACAACTCCGCAGCCTGTTTTTTAATTCCCTCTATTTCTTCTTTGTTAAATGCAAAAATCGCGTCATCAACTTTAATACTCAAAGTCTTACTTTCCCCAGGCTCAAGTTCAAAAGTACCTGCAGCATAATATTGATTTTTCTCAGCATCAAAATTAACACTCAAACTGTCATCAATCTCTAAAATATTCTCCCTCTTTATCTCAGCCGGCAGGTAATACTTAAGCGGCACTTCCTGGGAAATTTTTTCTGAAGGATTAGAAATCAAAGTTTTAAACACAATGCTCCCCAGTTCGAGCCAGGTACTTGCTAAGGTGTCCTCTGGTTTTTTTGCTAAAAACATCCGGTTGGCATCAACCATACCCAAAAGCGACAGAATTTTATTCTTCATCCCTTTATCCCCGGTTTCCGCTTTAGCTAAAATATTCTTTTGGATTTTGGGAATAAAATTTAAAACCGAGATGTCTTTTGATAACTGATCAGTCTGCAAATCATAAGCCCCTTGCTGCCCCTGACTGACCAAAGCATATAACTTGGATAGTTCCAAAGTTTTCGAGTCATAAGCTTTAGCGACTCTAACTACTTCATTGATTCTATTGAAGACAGTTTTATTCTTTGATGAAGATGAATTGTTACCAACCAATGCCTGAATCTTGTCAGCCGAAACGATAATAGTCTTCAACTCTTTCTTAGCAGCTGCACTTTTACCTTTTTTATCAATTTCATTTTGGAAAACCTTAAGTCTTGATTGCAGCGCTTTCGCTTGAGCCTCAACAGCAGAAGCCTCCTGCCAATTCCACTGCTCGAAAGTCCAGGCTGTTGCGCCTAATATAGAGGATTTGTCAGTTAAATCATTCTTACTACCAATTTGATAACTAATATCAGCCACACTCTTAGATATTTGATCCTTTGTCAGTTCGCCCCATTTACTGTCAAGTAACCGGGCTTTACTTCTTATATATTTAACTTTGGCGTTTAATGAGTCAGCAGCTTTCTTAGTATCATCAATTTTCGCTTCCAACTTATAATCATCACTGCCATTCTCTAAACTACTCTCAATAGTTGGTTTATTTAAAAGTAATTCCAGTAAATCGTTATTCTCCCTGACTGCCGAATTAATATTATTAATAGTAGTAGTATTATTTGTCGTCACACTGGAATCGCTCAGAGTCCTGCTATCATGCTTCCAGATGTTAGCAATTAAGTCGCCAATATCGCTATTTGAGCTTGAACTATAGCTCCAAACATTCGAAACTAAATCCCCAAAGGTCGACAAACTTCGACTTGAATAGTCCCAAGTTGAAGTTGCAATCGCCGAAGTCGTTGGAACTACATTCTGCAAAGCCGCTCCGAAAGTCCCAGATGTGGTGTGACTAGACCTGTCAGTATTCCAAACAGCAGTAGCTATGGCCCCGGCACTAGCCCCGCCTCCTGACGCAGCGTCCTGAACCTCAAAAGACTTATCCAAACAAAGGTAGTCAGAACCAGCAGTGCAGCAAACTTGCGTCCGGTAAAGACCGGTTGTAGCTGGTGTGGAGACATCTTTATAGTACCAGCCGTCGCCCTGAGCAGAGGCCGTCATAGCTGAAGCATTTAACAAAACAGTTCCATCCGGATTACGAGCAGTGATCGTACAGGTAGCAGAAGTGATTGGAACGTAGGAATCATCAAAAAGAAACTCTCCAACTTGGCAGCTGGATGAGGGTTGGCACACCTGTACATTACCAGAAGCAGCCCATGTGATAAAAGGATTCACAAGGGCTGCAACCGGAAAAATGAGTGCCATAAACGCGATGCTCGCATTTCGGGCAGTTTGCATAATACTTATGCTTTCTCGTTAGCGGCTTTTCGGAATTCTCTTATAGAATCACCGACGCCTCTTGCTAATTCTGGAAGTTTTTTACCTCCGAATAGCACTAACAAAACTAGAGCCATTACAACAATTTCTGTTGTACCAATACCTGATAGCATGTACAGTCACCTCCTGCCTTTCTGCCGGATTTTGCTATCAGTTCATTTACGCAGACGGACTCATTGTAAATAAACAACTAGCTCTACCAGCTTGCTACTGAAACTAGAGATTCTAGTTCAGCTAACGTTTATCCATTGTTTTATATATAGAAGAAAGTGTCAACAACTTGACAAATCTTGTATAAAATTGCATACTCTTATATAC
>Ga0163153_10005105_pt1 | contig 15767 bp, 15 predicted proteins | sample OliLakLV19MP6IB1_FD_148629 | JGI IMG/M metagenome (GOLD analysis project Ga0163153, IMG submission 148629) | Freshwater microbial mat bacterial communities from Lake Vanda, McMurdo Dry Valleys, Antarctica - Oligotrophic Lake LV.19.MP6.IB-1 | ecosystem: Environmental > Aquatic > Freshwater >... | reverse complement strand
GAACGCATCCCGGTCAACGAGGCCAGCTCGGCCACCAACCTCATCGCGATCGCCGCGATTGTGGTGCTGTCGATTGCCGCGGTGGCGCTGGTGGTGGCGCTGATGATGAAGTAATAGAAACTGGTGTCAGAGACGACTTTTGCACACCGGCCGGCGGCCGGGGACAGCAAAAGTCGTCTCTGACACCAGTTTTTGCGAAAAAGAGGGACGCACCCTACTTTTTAGCATCCGCTAGAAAGTAGGGTGCGTCCCTGTTTTTCGGGTTCAGCCCTTCAGGTAATCCACCGCCTCCACCAGCCGATCCACCGCCACGATCTCGAGGCCCGCAATCGGCTGCTTGGGCTTGTTGGCCGAGGGGATGATGGCGTGGGTGAACCCCAGCTTCGCGGCCTCGCGCAGGCGTTCCTGGCCCCTCTGCACCGGGCGCACTTCCCCCGCCAGCCCCACCTCGCCGAACACCACATGTTTTTCCGGCAGCGGACGGTTGCGCAGGCTGGAGACCACCGCCAGCGTGACAGCCAGGTCCGCACCCGGCTCCACGATGCGCACGCCCCCGACGGCATTGAGGAACACGTCCTGGTCGAAGGCCGCGATGCCCGCGTGGCGATGCAGCACCGCCAGCAGCATCGATAGCCGGTTCTGTTCCAGGCCCACGGCCAGGCGCTTGGGATTGCCGCCGTGTGCGTCATCCACCAGCGCCTGCAGTTCCACCAGCAGCGGGCGCGTGCCTTCCTGCGTGACCATCACACAAGAGCCCGCCACACCCGTGTGGTGCTGCGAGAGGAAAAGCGCCGAGGGGTTGGTGACCTCCCGCAGGCCCTTTTCCGTCATCGCGAAGACACCGATCTCGTTGACCGCGCCGAAGCGGTTCTTGAACGCGCGGATCAACCGGAAGCTGGTGTGGGTCTCGCCCTCGAAATAAAGCACCGTGTCGACCATGTGCTCCAGCACGCGCGGGCCCGCCAGCGTGCCCTCTTTCGTGACGTGGCCGACGAAAACAATCGTGATGCCGGTCTGCTTGGCCATGCGCGTAAGCTGCGCGGCGCATTCCCGCACTTGCGCAACCGAACCCGGCGCCGAGGTCAGCGCGCTGGAGTAAAGCGTCTGGATCGAATCCATCACCGCCACGCGCGGTTTATCCGCCGCCAGCGTCTCCATGATCTTTTCGAGCTCGATTTCGGCCAGCAGGCGCACCTTCGATGCGTTCACGCCCAGGCGACGGGCGCGCAGGGCCACCTGCTGCGGCGATTCCTCACCCGTGACGTAGAGAACCTGCACCTGTTCCGCCAGGCGCGCGGCCGCCTGCAGCAGCAGCGTGGATTTCCCAATCCCCGGATCGCCGCCGATGAGGACCACGCCGCCTTCGACCAATCCCCCGCCAAGCACGCGGTCGAATTCACCAATCAGCGTGGGCAGGCGCGGGAAATCGCGCGCCTCCACCTCTCCCAGCTCCACCACCTCGCTGCGCCCGCCGATGCCGGCGTAGCGGTGCGCGCCGGATTTGCCCGTGGCTTCCACCGCGGTTTCCACCAGCGTGTTCCACGCGGTGCAATGCGGGCACTGGCCCTGCCACTTGGGTGACTGCCCGCCGCATTCGGTGCAGGTGTAGACGCTTTTTGCCTTGGCCATCAGTCGGCGTCCGTCATCGGGACACGTGGCGCCACTGCGCAGAGGAGCTCATAGCCCACTGTACCCGCGGCCAGCGCCACTTCATCAACCGGCATGCCCTCGCCCCACAGGATCACCGGCGATCCGACCCCCGCCGCAGGCACCGGTGCGAGATCAACCGTGATCATGTCCATGGAGACACGCCCCACGGTGCGGGTGCGCGCGCCATTGACGAGGAGCGGCGTACCCGAAGGGGCGTGGCGCGGATAACCATCCGCATACCCACACGCCACCACGCCGATACGCATCGGCATTTCGCACCTGAACGTGTTGCCGTAGCCCACGCAGTCACCCACCTGGAGCTCCTGCACGGCGATGATCTGCGAGGTGAGCGCCATCGCGGGCTTGAGTCCCAGCGCTAGCGCGGTCTTGTCGGCGAAGGGCGTCGCGCCATAGAGGCCGATCCCCAGCCGCACGATGTCCCCATGTGCATCGGGGTGCGAGAAGATCGCGGCGGAGTTGGACAGGCTGCGCGGCAGATCGATGCCTTCCGTGACCTCGTTGAAGCGCTGGAGTTGCCCCGAGATGCCCTCCGGCCCATCGGCCGTGGCGAAGTGAGTCATCAGCGTGATCGACTTGGTGGCGCCACTACGGCGCAGGCGATCCAATGCGTCACGCACCCGGGCGAGCGGAAAACCCAGCCGGTTCATGCCGGTGTTCACTTTCAGCCAGACGTCGAGCGGGCGATCGGGCTTTACGCTTTCCAGGATGCGAAGCTGCTCTTCCTGGTGGATCGCGGTGGCGATGTTGGCCGAGGCGATGGCGTGCAGCTCCGAAGGCTCGAAGAATCCCTCAAGCAGCAGGATGGGAGAGGCGGCGTTTCGCTCACGCAGGCGGATCGCCCCATCGAGCTCCAGCGTCGCAAAACCATCGGCCTGCGGCAGCGCGCGCCCGACACGCTCTATCCCGTGGCCATAACCATTGGCCTTGACCACCGCGTAGACCTTCGAGCGATGGGCCGCGCGCTTGGCGCACCAGTAGTTGTGGCGAAGGGCGGAGAGGGAAACGCGGGCGGCGATCGGGCGCAACTAGTACCCCCCGGGCGCCCCCGAGTAGTTCTCGAAGCGCGTGTGTTTGCCCAGGAAGGTGAGCTTCACGGTGCCGATCGGACCGTTACGCTGCTTGCCGATGATCACCTCCGCGATACCCTTGTCGGGCGATTCTTCGTTGTAGACCTCGTCGCGGTAGATGAAGAAAATCATGTCGGCGTCCTGTTCCAGGGCACCCGAGTTATGGCTCACGATCCCGTCGGCAAGCCAGCAGGAAGGCCCCGGCACCGTGAGATCGAACACTTGCTCTTCTCCATCCGGCTCCACGGCCACGACGCGATCCCAGAAGATGTCGGAATCGGACCAGCGGCGCAGCGATGGATCGCCCAGCTTCTCTGCGTAGTCCTCGATCATCGCGCGGGACGGCGCGAAGGCTTTCCCTTGCAACGTGGCCACAGCGGTATTGGACTCCACAGTCACGAACATCGCCTCCGCCTGTGTGGCGGAACCAGCGCGCGACCCGATGGCGCCGATGTTCTCCATGAACGCGCGCTCCGCTGCCGCGCCGGCGACATCAAAGCAGGCCAGCCGCGAGCCCGGCCGCAGCTCCCCCACCGTGACCCATCCATTGGGCCCAAACAGCCGGTGCTCGGCCGTCGCGCGGATGGATCGGCCGCTGGCCAGGCTCACCTTGAAGACAGGTTTCACGCCGACGGGCCAGACGCAGTCGGAGTGCGCCCGGGTGAGCTTGCCGTCTTCCGTCATCGCGAGCACTTCCGGGGTCGTGCCCACGAGGTCCCGGATTGGAGTGCGCCGGCCATCCGCCAGCATCACGAGCGTTTCGCCGGTGACACATTCCCGCAGATCCGACATCACCGGACGTTTGTTCGGCCGCTGTTCGAGCGAACGGTTGAGCTGCGAAAGCGCGATCACGGGAACTTGCAGCTCCTTCGCCATCGCCTTCAGGCCGCGCGAGATTTCGCTCAGCTCCGTGGCGCGGTTTTCGTTGGTGCTGTCGCTGCCCTGCATCAACTGGATGTAATCGATGACGATGAGGCCCAGGCCGCCGTATTCGCGCCACTTGCGGCGCGCGCGCGAACGCAGCTCCAGCGGGTTCAGCGCGCCGGATTCGTCGATCAGCAACGGGGCCTCGTTCAACTTGCCCAGCGCCGTGCCCAGGCGGTCCCAATCGGACGGATCGAGGCGCCCGGTGCGCAGCTTCTGCGCATCAACCTTGCCGACGGAGCTCAGCAGGCGCGTAGCCAACTGCGTGCCGCCCATCTCCATCGAAAACACCAGCACCGGGAGCTTCAGCACCAGGGCCACGTTTTCGGCGATGTTCAGGGCGAAGGACGTGTTGTGTGTGACGACATAGTCGTTGGTGACGTAAAGCCGCGAGGCGTGGGAGACCGCGATGCATTGCGTCGGCACCACGCGCGACGCAACGATGGAGGTGATGACCGGGCGCGAGGAGCGTTGATCGGCGGCGTGGATGTTAAGGACGTAGGCGAGGCGCCCGTCCATCCGCGCGTCCGTAAGGGAGCACCAGCCCCCGAGGGAGCGGACCAGATCGACGACATCGCTCGCCAGGCGATAACTGGTGGTGCAGAAGCGGGCCGGCTTGAAGGTCCCCACCCAGCCATTGGTATCGAGCAAACCCTGCAGCAGCGCAAGCCGCGCCGGATAACAGGCATCGCGATAGATGCGGGGGATAAATTTGTCGTGGCTCTGTACTCCCCGCAGCCCGAGCGATGCCAGGCCTTCCTGCAATGCGTTCTGCTGGCGGCGCCGCACCACCACGCCTGCTCCAACAGACGCCGCCGTTTCGAGCATTTTCGGTTCGGCAGCGGCACCTTCTTCCGCGCTGCCATCCCCCAGCAAAGCCCCCACCACCCAAGGATCCACGGGAAGCGCGTCGGTGTGCCCGAAATCCCCGCTCACCTGGTCGATCCACAGGCGATGCTGGTAGCGCTTGCGGCCCAGCATCTCGATCAGCTTTTCCGTCGAGACAACCCGCGGGGCATCCCATTCCCGGTAGTGGACCCGCCAGAGGTGTTCGGCGCAGGCCTCGGCGCTGCGCCCGTCCGAAAAGGTCACGCGATAAACCTGCCGCACGCCCTGGGGATAGACGCCGGTGACGATCGAAGGCGCCCCATCGATGGAGGCCAGCGCATCACCCACCTGCAGGGAACCCATCTCCCTCCATCCCGTGCGCGTCTTGATGCGCGCATCAAGAGCCTGGGCTTTCCCCATCGCAGGCCGTCCCGCCACGATGATCAGATCCCCATCCTGCAACCCGGTGGTCATCTCATCCAGGTCGGTATACCCGGTCGCCTTGCCGGTGACGGCGTTGGGGTTGCGATGCAGCTCGTCCAGGCGGCTCATCACATCCGCCAGCACGGTGGACATCTTCTGGAAACTCTCCGACGAGCGCCCGCCCTTTTCCCCGATCTCCAGGATCTTGGTCTCGGCTTCATCGAGCAGTTGCCGGGCCTCGCGTCCCTGCGGCGAATAGGCGGCATCGGCAATGTTGGTGCCGACCTCCGCCAGGCGCCGCATGATGGCGCGTTCGCGCACGATTTCCGCATAGCGGCGGATGTTGGCCGCCGACGGCGTGCCGGAGGAAAGCTGGTGCAGGTAGGCCAGGCCGCCGACATCGGCGAGCTCTCCATTGACCTTCAGGGCCTCGGCGACCGTCAGGACATCGGCGGGCTTGTTGTCTTCCACCAGCGCGGTGATGAGGCGCCAGAGGACGCGGTGATCCGCGCGATAGAAATCGCTTTCGCCGATCACATCGCCGATCTTGTCCCACGACTGGTTGCTCAGCAGCAGGCCGCCCAGCACCGCCTGTTCCGCCTCCACGGAATGCGGGGGCAGGCGCAGCGATTCGATCTGGGCATCACCCGGGGCGGGGCGATTGAAGCGGTCAGAACCGGCGGGGGCCGAGGGCATTTGGTTTTATCTCCTCGTTAGATCTCGCGCCGATCCCTGAATCAACGCGACCCCGCAGTCTGCGACCGGGGCCTGTGAAAAACAATGCACAAGTCTGTGTGAATCCTGTGGATAACTCGTGGATGCCAGTGTATTCATTGCGTCGAACCTTCAGACGCCCAGAAAGGCCTTCAGGCGCGCGCGCACGTGGTTGAGCGTGGCGCGCGGCAAGTGGTCCAGCACCGTGGTGTTGCGCGCCTTCCAGTCGATGGTTTTCACCTGGTGCGAGAGGATGAAACCCGCGACGACGAAGCCAGGTGGCACGGGTACTTCCAGATCGCTGCGGTTGCGGACCGGTTTGCCGCCGTGGGTGGTGAGGGGGCAGACGATGGCGAGCCCGGATTCCTGGAACGCGTCCACCGAGACACAACCAGCGCGGGGCAGCGGCCTGTCTGCTGATGCCCCACCGCGCCCCCGTCCACATCGATTTCCACCACGTCGCCGGCGGCCGGGGCCTTCACCAGGCCTCCTTGCCTTTCGCCTTGCCCAACGACACAACGCGCGGGCGGGCCTTGCGGATGGCACGCACCATGTCCGCCTCGCTGAAGGCGGGTAGTTCCGGGGCGGCGGGTTCGATGATGAGTTTTCCGCCTTCCAGGGTGTAGGTCACTTCCGCACCCTCGGCCACGTTGAGCTGGCGCGCGATGGCCGCCGGAATGCGAAATCCCAGGCTGTTGCCCCACTTCACGATCGATTGTCGCGACATTCCCCCCCCGTATAGCCATTGAGTATACGCCACCGCAACTGCCGTTTTCAATCGCCGATGGCATACTTTGCGCATGTCCATCCCCGAAGCCTTCCAGGGCCCCCTGGGCCGCCGGTTCGAATACGTCCGCCACGTGGGCCAGGGCGGCATGGCCGAGGTCTACCTTGCCATCGACCGCTTCCACCAGCGCGAAGTGGCCCTCAAGGTCGTGCGCAGCGCCTCGCCCGCCATCCTGGAGGAGCGCACCAAGGTCGAAGCCCTGTGGGTCAACGAGATGCGGCTGGCCGGGCGCGTCAACCACCCCTACATCCTGGATGTCTACGAAGCCGGGACGGAAGGCGACCTGAGCTTCCTCGTGATGGAGTACATGCCCGGCGGCACGCTCAAGGAACACGCGCAGCCGCACACACTGCTGCCGATCCCGCGGGTGGCCGACATCATCTTCAAGATCTGCCACGCGCTCGAATACGCCAATACCGAGGGGCTCCTCCACCGCGACATCAAACCCGCCAACGTGCTGCTGTCGGGTGATGGCACCCCCAAGGTGAGCGACTTCGGCGCCGTGTACCTCACCGGTACCGACGAGACGCAGGTGATCGGCGTCGGCACCCTGCCCTTCATGCCGCCCGAACATTTCGAAGGTGCGGAGCCGCACGTTCAATCGGATATCTATGCCGTCGGCGTGATGGCCTACAACCTGCTGACGGGCGCCTGGCCCCACAAGGGCGATTCGCAGGCGGAGATGATCTACGACAAGCTGCACGGCGAGCCCATCCCCATCGAGGTCCGCCGCCCGGATGTGCCCGCGGGCCTGCGCGCCGCCATCTACCGCGCCATGCATCGCGACCGCCGTGCGCGTTACCAATCGTGGAAGGTTTTCCGCCAGGTCCTGTCGGCCACCTTCCCGGAAATCCGCGACGACAACAGCGCCGCCTACGAAAGCGAGAAGTTCGAAACCCTGCGGGGGCTGCCGTTTTTCGCGGGCTTTTCCGAGACGGAGCTCTGGGAGGCCGTGCGCATGGGCACCCGCCGCCACTTCGAACCCAAGACCGAGGTGATCGCCGAAGGCTCCGCCGACAACACCGTCTACGTCGTGCAGTCCGGAGAGCTGGAAGTGGTCCACCGCGGCGTGCGCATCGGACGCATCCAGGCCGGCGAGGGTTTCGGCGAGATCGCGTTTATCGAGGGCTCGGAGCGTCCCCGCTCCGCCTCCGTGCGTTCGGTCATCCCGACTTATGTGATCGCCTTCCCCGCCGACTCGCTGAAGACGGGCTCGCCGGGGTTGCAGGCCGCCTTCGGGCGCGCAATTGTCGGGCTGCTGGTGCGCCGGCTCATCTCGTCGAACGACCGCTACGTCGCCGCCGTGAAGGCCACCAAGGCGCACGAGAAGCAGTAAATCGGGGACGCACCCTACTTTCGAAAAATCGGGGACGCACCCTACTTTTCAGCATTCGCTAAAAAGTAGGGTGCGTCCCCGATTTCCTAATAAATTACATCCAGCCGCACCCAGGGCGCGCCCGGGCCAGCAGCATCCGACGCCTGCATCGCAACCTTCACCAGTTGCCGCCGCGAGGTCTCCACCACGGCCTGCGTGGCCGGGCGGGTGGTTCCGGAGCACTGGCTGTTGCGCAGCACGGCATTCGTAGCGGACGCCACCAGCGTGGCGGAAGCCACCTGCGATGCGGCATCCACCCGGCAGGAGGCCAACACGGTGGCGCTGACGCCGATGGTGGCCACCCGTTGGTTCGCGGAAGCCCCGGTGGCGAAACCCGCCACCAGCATCGCCATCACCATCAGCTTCGAGAATTTCACCTGGGAACCCCGTTTTCCGTGCCCGCCGCAGTGTTGCGGCGCAGGACCCCACTTTGCCGATGGGGCTGCAGGCGCGGAATTGGGGGGTTCCCACCCCGGGGGCTCGAAATACCCTAGGGGTCCGGAAATTCGGGGGGTGGCAAGAAACTGGTGTCAGAGACGACTTTTGCAAAAATGGGGATGCAAAAATGGGGACGCACCCTATTTATTGCCGGTGAGCCTTACCGGCAATAAATAGGGTGCGTCCCCATTTTTGTCCCCATTTTTGGGGTGCGTCCCCATTTTTGCCGCCCTCATCAAAAGTCGTCTCTGACACCAGTTTCTTGCCGTCCCCGATCTAGTAATTCATCGTCAAGACCACGCTCCCGTTGTAAACGCCCACCGGGATGTCCTGGCGCGCCGGAATGCGCCCGTAGATGGTGTGGCTGGCCAGGCGGACGCGGTTCTGGCCATCAAGCGGGGCGAGCGAGTTGGACACCACGGTGGATCCACCGGTGCCGTTGCCCCAGACGTTCGCAGGCGTCATCGCGGGCGAGGTGTAGAGGTTGTACTCAATGGTGCGTGCGCCGTTGTTGAGCGTGCGCGCGGCGTAGCTTCCCGCGCCCACCGAAAGCTGCAGCGTGTACGAAACGGTCTCGACACCCGGCGGCGGATTACGCACGCAGATGATCAGGATGTTGGTGGTTGAATCGGTGGGCGCCGGGTCCAGCACGTCGTAGTTGCCGAAGTTCAGCGTGGACGAAAAGATCGAACACCCGGCCGCCGCCCGCGCCTGCAGGGCCGGCAGCAGGCCCGCCAGCGCCACAGCAAACAAACCAGAAGCGCGAAGTTTTTTCATCTCAGGCTGCATTTGAAAGTGCCCAGCACCGGCTGCGGATCGTCGCCGGGCTCGAACGGTACCGAAATGGTACAGGTGCGCCCCGCCCACGCGATCCGCACGCGATTGGCCGCGGAAAGCCCGGTCAGGTACGCCTGCCCACCTTCGGCCACCGGGAACTGCTCACCCGTCTCCAGCAACGTTGCCACGCTGCCCGAGTGCAGGTCCTCGCCGCGATCGTCCACGAAGCGCGCGATGCCGCCCCGGGACTGCTTCACGGGAAAACGCACCACCACACCACTCTTGAGATACGGCGTCGCATCGAGCTTCAACGTCGGCGCATCCACACTCAACGGGATATCCAGCTGCTCGATGGAGATGCGATTGACCTGGTAGGGACGCAGCCGCGAGATAAAGAGATTGCCACCCTCGTTCGTCCGCCCGACCTCCTGGTTGTCCAGATAAACCCGCACCCCGGAAAACCCCGGCACCTGCACCAGCCCAAAAGCTTCCTCCACACGCCGCCCGGCCATGAGCTCACCCGCCATGTAGGTCAGCGAACCGGAAGCCCCAACCCGCGCCGACGTAGCCCCCGTGGTACGCGCAACCTCCAGGCTGTAGAGCCCCGTGCGGGTCTGCATGCGTACATCCGCCAGCGCCCGGTCCTGGTCCGAGATGTCGACACGATAGCCGTAGCCATCCCCGGGGGGCACGCTGCGTTGCAGGCTCACGCGGTTTTCCACGTAGCGGCCCTGCCCCGCGTCGCTGACGGTTGTGGAAACCCCCGCGGTCATCATCAGGTCGATGGGCAGCGCGTAACTCAGGAACACCTGGTCGTTTTTTGCGCCCGAAAGCGACTTGACCGCCGAGATCGAAAAGAAACCCCAGTCGCGAAAGCTGTGTGAATAGGTGGCCTGCGCAAACTCCATCGCCGCCTCCCCCGGGCGTTCGATCAGCGCATAGGCCACGCCGATGGAGCTGGTGCCGATGCCATAACTGCCAAAGGCGGAAACCTCGCGGCGCGAAGGCGCAAAGCCGCCACTCGTCACACTGCGAAAATCCCGCGAGCTCCTGCGCACCTGGGCGCCGAAGTTGAACGTGGTCGATCGCCGCTCCCACCCCGCGGTCCACGAATGACCCTCGCGCCGCGCTGCGCCCAGCGGATCCTGCTGCGACCACGCGCCCGAGGCGGAGAACTGTCCCAGCTCCCCCATCAACCATGTGGCACCACCCCCAGCCGCGAAGTGGCGATTGCCCGCCTCCACGCCACTGTCGAGCGTCAGCGTCTCCGTCATGCCGCGCCGCCAAACGCCCGACGCAAAGCCCGCGCCGTAACGGTTGCTGGCGATGCCGTAATCCAGCCGCAGCGCCCCCGCCTGCACCGTCCAATCGTCCAGGCCCGGGCGCAGCAGCAGCGTGCTTCCGTAAAGCGATTGTGAATACACCTGCTCGCGTCCCAGAAGGTCACGCACCACAAGCCGCAACTGCCCCTGGCCATTGACGGTGGGCAGCTCGTTCACCGTGAAGGGGCCTGCCGGAACCTGCAGCGTGCTGCTCAACACGTTGTTCACGTACACATCCACCACCGACGGCAGCGCCGTCTGCCCCGCCATGGCGGTGAGCGGATAGGTGATGAGCGTCGGCTGCGTGGCGAAGTTGGTGCCGTACTGCACGCCGGCAAAACGCGCCAGCGGGCTCCATCCGGCGCCGCGCGAGATGCTGTCGCCAAAGCGCCAGCTCGCAAGCGAGCGCGGCTGGTCGATGGTGAACGTGGTGTCGAGTCGCAGCAGCCCGCGATCCGGACCGTTCGCCGTGCCGAAGAGCGACTGCGTCAACACCCCCTGTGGCGTGAAAACCCCCACCTCCGCCTGGCCGCTGGTGATGTTGCGTTGCCCCGGCGCATTCGACTGCTGCGAGATGACGTCGTAGGTGAGGAACGCCCCGACCCCCGATCGCGTGGCATCCACCAGCGGCGGCGGCGGCAGCCTGAAGCGCTGCGCATCAAACAGTGCGGCGACGGCATTGACCGAAAGGACCTGACCCACTTCGTCGAAGTGGTAGGTGAGGCCGTCGATGCCATCGAGCGGGTGATAGTCCTCGTTATCGAAACGCACGGCCGGTGAACGAGCAGCCAGATCCAGCCGCAGCTTGCGCGCCTCCGCCACCCCGATGAAAAACCGCGTGCCGCCCTCCCCCGCGCGCAGGAAGAGCACCCCGTCGGATACGGACTCGCCATTCAGGCGCAACGCAACAAACGACGGATATGCGCCCGCGGGGGCCGCGAGGGCCGGTGCGGGCGCAGGAGAAATCAGGGGAACCTGCGCAGGAGAAATCAGGGGAACCTGCGCAGGAGCGATCGGGACAACCTGCGCCCACGAATCGCATGCGATGACCCAGCACAACGCGGCCAGGCATCGCCGCGAGAAGGTCATTTCGGCGCGGAGGGCTCCAGCGACACGTCCGCCTCGACATCGCCGGAATCCGTGCGCGCGGTCACGCGAAGCGGCCCCTTCGGCGGGCGTGCCGCCGGCAGCTGCCACGTCACAGTCTGTCCCGCCAGGATGTAGCGCGGCTGCTGCGTGGTGACGATGGCATCCGTCCCCTCGAGCACTTTCGCTTCCAGGATCTGCACATGCGAGTTGCCCGGGTTGGTCGCGGTGAGCGCGAGCTTTCCATCGGCGGCGGGCTTGGCACGCCATGCAAGGGCCGTCACCCGTTTGGCCTTGGGCGCGATGAACACCGGAATGCCGATGTTCAGCGCCACCTGAAGGCCCTGGAACCCCTCCTTGGGCGGGCCGGGCACCTCGGTGATGAAGAGGCGGAAGGTCTGCTGGACATCACGCGCCTCTGCCCGCCGCAGGCCCACACGCACCGTCTGCGTGGCGCCGGGCTGCAAGGTGAAGATGGGGGGAGTGGCGATGAGATCCGGGCTGGACGTGTACGCGTCTTCACCCCCCACCTGCTTCCAGTCCATCGGGCGAAGCTGCACCACCACGGCATCCGTGGTGGATTCGTTGCGCACGTTGATGGAGGCGGTGGCGACCGTGGGCGACAACTCCACCCGCACGGGACTCACCTGGAACGATCCAGCAAAAACCGCGCTGCTGGCCAGGAAAGCCAGCAGCGCGGCAAGGGACTTCGAAGCTCTACACATGGGCCGGGGGCCCCCCATCGGTTACGTCATCAGAACGTGATGGTAGCCGTGATCGTGTCGTTGTAGGAGCCGTTCGGCACGCTCTGGCCGGCCGGGATCTGGCCGCAGAGGTTGTAGTTGCGCGATGCAACGCTGGGGGCGGCCGTCAGCGCGAAGCCCGGCAGCGTGGTCGGGTAGGCGGTGGTGTACGCGCACGCCGCGTTGGCCGCGTTGGTCACCGGGGTGAACACGTTGTAGTCGAGCAGGTTGGCGCCACTCAGCAGGCGGCGCTGGCCGGCCAGGGAATTGAGGCCGACATCCAGCGAAACCGACGGGGACGCACCCACCGTGCAAACCAGTTGCACCAGGCCGTTGGCGTTTTTCGGGGTGGCGCTGAGCGGATCGTAGACACCGAAAGTCATGGCCACTGTGGTCAGGATGCAGTTGGCGCCCACCGTGGCCGTGACGGGCACGTTGCCCGTGGTGCTGGCGGCAAACACCGGCGACGACACAAGGGCGGCGGCAACGAGGGCCGAGGCGAGGACGGAATGCTTGAGGTTCTGGGTCATGGTCTGGTCCTTCTATTGGATGTTCAGGATCTAGAAAGTGATGGTGGCCAACACCGTGTCGGAGTAGCTGCCGATGGGCACGCTGACGCCGGGGGCGATGGAGCCGCAGAGGTTGAACGTGCGCGCCGCCGTGCTGGGCGCGGCCGGCAGCGAGAAGCCAGGCGCGGCATCCGGGTACGCGGTGACGGCGCCGGCGCAACTGGCGTTGGCGGCGTTGGAGGTCGGTTGCAGGACGCTGTACGGCAGCAGGTTGGAGCCATCCGTCATGCGGCGCACCCCGGCGAGCGGATTTCCGCCCAGGCCCACGGCAACACTCGGCGTGGCGCCCTGCGAGCAGGTCAGCGCAACGGAACCAGTGGCGGTGGTGGCGGTGGCGGCGAGCGAATCGTAGCTGCCGAAGGCGATCGGCGTGGAAGTCACGGTGCAGTTGGCGATGACGGTGGTGGTGACGCCCACGTTGGTGCTGGTGCTGGCGCCGAACGAGGCCATCGAGGCCGCGGCCATCGCAATCGCGAGGGCACCTTGTTTGAGGGTCAGTTTGTTGATCATTTGTGTGGCTCCTGAGGGACGGTTGTTTCGAATCAAATGGGATGTTCGATGGAGACAAGTCTACGGGCTGCCGTCCCGGGGCGAAGTGACACAGCACACAGAATCCATTGATTTAACTAGAGTTTTGCATTTCGCTGGTAATCGAATAGGCCGTGGATGCCTACGGATGAAGGCAAACGGCTGCGAAATGTGACGTGCTGCGCAGTTTCGAGGCCACGCCCAAGGCTTGCGAAACGCATCGCCTATAATCGTCCGCTGCGAACTACTTCCACGGATTCAACGGCGTGTCGAAATCGAACCTCAGGGTAGTGGTGCTGGCAGGCGGCTCCGGGACACGCCTGTGGCCGCTATCGCGCCTTCAGTCACCCAAGCAGTTCCTGAAGCTCGCCGGCCCGGAAAGCATGCTGGAAGCCACCATCACCCGCCTGCACCCGCTGATCGAGGACTCGCAGGTCTGTGTGGTGACGAGCGAAGACCTGGCCAAGGGCGAAGGCTTCGATCTGCTCCAGCGCTTTCACAGCCTGCTGGAGCCCGTGGGGCGCAATACCGCACCCGCCATCGGCATTGCCGCATTGGATGCCATGCTGGGTGGCGACGACCCCGTGATGATTGTCCTGCCCGCCGATCATCTGATTCGCGACCTTCCCGCCTTCCACCAATCACTGCAGACGGCGATCGACGCTGCAAGCGCGGGCCGCCTCGTGACCTTCGGGATTTATCCCACCACGCCGGAGGTGGGCTTTGGATACATCCGGGCCGAGGGTGGAACCGGCGTACAGAAGGTGCGCGAGTTCAGGGAGAAACCTGACCGTCAAACGGCGGAGGCCTTCCTGGCGTCCGGGGAGTACTACTGGAACTCGGGAATGTTTGTTTGGCGTGCGAGCCGGATCCTGGAGGCGATCGATCAATTCGTGCCCGAGCTGGGCGCGATCCTCACGAAGATGCGTGTTGAGGTCGAACAAGGCTGGCCAATCGCCGCGGTGATCCACGACCATTTCGCAACCTGCCCTTCCATCTCCATCGACCACGGCGTGCTGGAGAAATGCGGTGACGTATACGTCGTCCCCGGCCAGTTCGGCTGGTCCGATGTCGGCAGCTGGGACGCGGTCTACGAAGTGGCGGACAAGGACGAGCAGCAGAACGTGATGCAGGGCAACGTCGTGCAGATCGATTGCCGCAACGCCCTCTTCCGCAGCGAAAGCCGCCTCATCGCAGCCGTGGGCGTGGAGGACATCGCGGTTATCGAAACCCCGGACGCGATCCTCGTCTCCAAAATGGGGCAGAGCCAGCAAGTGCGCAAAGTGGTCGACGAACTGGTGCGGCGCGCGGGATCGCAACATGTGGAGCACCTGACCGTACGCAGGCCCTGGGGGACTTACACCGTGCTGGAAGAAGGCCCCGGGTTCAAGATCAAACGCATCGAGGTCCGTCCGGGAGGCCGGCTGAGCCTGCAGAGCCACAAGTTTCGCTCGGAGCATTGGGTGGTGGTTTCCGGAACCGCGACGGTCACCCGCGACAAGGAGCGGCTCGAAGTTGTTGCGAATGAAAGCACCTTCATTCCCGTAGGGATGAAACACCGCCTGGAGAACGAGGGCTCGGAGCCGCTTCAGATCATCGAGGTGCAGGTCGGAACGAGCGTCGCGGAGAGCGACATCCAGCGGTATGAAGATGTCTACGGAAGAGAGCCCTCGAAGACGTAAAAAAAGCCGCCTCGAAGGCGGCTTTTTTAATCCCGCCGAAGCGGGATAAGGCTTCTCAAGCCTCGGGAGTCACCACCACCGTGATGTTCGCCAGCACATCCGAGTGCAGCGACACCACGATCGGGGATTCACCGATGTGTTTGATCGGGCCGGTGGGCATGCGGATCTCGGCCTTCTTCACCTCGATGCCGTGTTGCGCCTTGAGTGCTGCGGCGATGTCCGCGTTGGTGACGGAGCCGAAGAGGCGGCCGTCGACACCGGCTTTCTGGGTGACTGCCACCTTCGCGCCCTCAAGCTTGGCGGCACGCTCTTGCGAGGTGACGAGTTGCTCGTTGGCCTTCTTCTCGAGGTCGGCGCGGCGCTTCTCGAACTCTTTCAAGTTCGCGTCGGTGGCGCGTTTGGCCTTGCCTTGCGGGATGAGGAAGTTACGGGCAAAGCCGTCCTTCACCTTCACCACGTCGCCCAGGCCGCCCAGGTTCACCACCTTTTCCATCAGGATGATTTGCATGGCGTGTCCTTAGTGCAGATCGGTGAAGTGCAGCAGAGCCAGGAAGCGCGCACGCTTGATGGCCACGCCCAGCTGGCGCTGGTAACGCGCCTTGGTGCCGGTGATGCGTGCCGGGATGATCTTCCCGTTCTCGTTGATGAAGTCCTTCAGGATGCCGATGTCCTTGTAATCGACTTCCTTGACCTTGTCGGCGGTGAAGCGGCAGAACTTGCGGCGGCGGAATAGGCCGCGATTCGGGTTCTTGCCGTCCTTGCCTTTGGCAAACTTGCCTTTGCCTTTACCTTTGCCGCGCGGAGACGGTCTGGGCATGGTGATTCCTTAAGCT
>Ga0163153_10005104_pt1 | contig 15769 bp, 14 predicted proteins | sample OliLakLV19MP6IB1_FD_148629 | JGI IMG/M metagenome (GOLD analysis project Ga0163153, IMG submission 148629) | Freshwater microbial mat bacterial communities from Lake Vanda, McMurdo Dry Valleys, Antarctica - Oligotrophic Lake LV.19.MP6.IB-1 | ecosystem: Environmental > Aquatic > Freshwater >... | reverse complement strand
GATTATCAATACCCGCTTTCGTAATTTTCTCCATCAACTTCTTACTGAACCCAAAGGCATAATTTTTTACATACAGATCTAGCAGTTTCAAAAGAGAAGTTTGTTGATCTTTATTCATTTCTTTAAAACCTAATCCTGCTGGTGTGAGCAGCACCGCCTTTCGGTTATTTCCACTAACGATTTCAGGGAGGGCAGTTTCTGATAATAATGCAGTACTGCGCTGCGTAACGGAAAGAGAATTCACGAAAGCAAAACCCATATCGGTTTCCTGTTTTAATACTTCCATGCCTTTGCTGCTTCCTTCTTTAACAATGCCAGGGTTTGATCCTAAGAAAGAAGGGGTTGAAGAAACAATCTCTCCGTTGAGCAACGTAAAATTTAATGAGACATGATGACCTTCGAAGCGCCAGGCCCAGGGCTTCTTCTCATCGGGTGTGCCAAATACCCAGAAGTGATAATTCATAGGATCACGGTAATGATCGTCAGCGCCACGATTCTCCACCACCTTTAAGATATTTTCCAGGTTGACGATGGCCGTTGCTTTTTGATATCCTTGTTCACTTAAGGAAGATTTCAATAACGTCATGGCAGCGTCACGCTGTTTCGGGGTGAAATCGTAAAAGGTAATTCCCTTTCGTTGAATCGGTACGAAGTTCCAGTTAAATCGTTCGGCATCATCCAATGAAAATAGAGCCTTCGATTTTAGTTCGGGCGTGAGTGTGCTTAAAAAACTTTGTGCGTTGGTAAGCACCTCTTTTTTCTGCGCTTGCGCAAAAATCAAAGAGATAAATAGGGGGAAGATTATCAATTTTTTCATGGTATATTTTTTTTGAACTACTAAGTCACCAACTCATAAAATTACACTATTCTCTTCGTGTAACTTTGTGCTCTTCGTGACTCCGTGGTTCATTTATTTTTACTTAGGAAACAAACTCTTATCAATTCCCGGAATCAGGCTCATCGCATTTTTATAATAAATCTTTTTCAAAACCTCATCCGGCAAGCCAATGCCATACATTCTCCAGAAGGCATGATAGCGCTTGTGATACGGGAAATATTCATCCTCCGTTTCCAACACACGGAAGTATGTTTCGTATTCATCGGGAACCCAACTATCTTTTCCAAACAACACGCGATCCTGATATTTCGTTAAGAATGCTTTTGCTGCACGGGGTTGTCTACCCAACTCCGCAATCACCGCGCCTATCTCAGTGTACATATTAGGATACGCTTCCATCAGCTCACTTAGCTTTTTCAAATCATTACCATACCAACCTAAATGGGCATTGATGAATTTTGTTTTCGGATGTTTCTTAAACACATTGTGTTGTTCAGCAATGATAGTTTCCCAGCGGGCAAACGTTTCATCATACCTGCGACCGGGATGAGTTTTCAATTCAAGCCAGCGTTCGTTTTGATTATCGATTGGGTCCCAAAAAGGTTTGGGATCGGCTGAGTGAATTAAAACAGGAATGCCGAGTTGCCCACACTTTGCCCAGATCGGATCGATGCGCGGATCATCAATAGAAATGCGTTTGCCCTTGCTGTCTTTCATGTGGATGCCCAGGTTTTTATAAATTTTCAAACCCTTCGCACCACGCTTTACATCGTCTTCCAGTTGTTTAGTAATTCTGGCTGGCCACTCCGGATTATCGATATCCATAAAATCAACATTGGTGAAGAGGAGGAACCGGTTGGGGTATTGTTTGCTGATGTTCTCAAATGATTTTTCAAGATGATCGCCACTACTTCTGAAACCCCTTCCGCTCAGGTTTACCATCACGCCCATGTTCAATTGGTCCATAAACTTCACGCGCTCGCTCAGGTCAGCTGTGTTCATGTTGCCATAGTGATTGTGTATATCGATAAAGGGGAACTTGGATTTTTTTAGTTTGTGTTCTTCCACCTTCAGGGTGGATGGTGGATCATATTGTTCAAAATCCATCTTCATATCCAACGGTTTCTCCTGCGCCCATGTGATGAAGCCGGCAAGGCAAAGTGAAAGAAGGGAGACAAAATATTTCATGCGTATCATAATTAATAGCGCAATTTACGATTATCCCGTAAAGAGGTTTTAAAAATGTGTGGAGCGGCACATCACAAAAACGTCAGGATAATTAAAGCAAATCTTGCTAACTTGCCTGCTAAGACGAACTTCCTTGTATGAAACGATTTCTAATAATTTTTCTTTTACTTCCGGTTTTCACTTTGGCGCAGACCGATGCCACCCTTGACGCTGCAAGAAAAAAACTGGATGCAAAGAATTTTACGGGTGCCAAAGCCGACCTTTCAAAAATCATAGATGCCAATCCTAAAAACAAGGGGGCTCTCTCCTTGCGTGGGCAAGCACGCATGGGTTTGCAGGATTACTATGGGGCCATCAGTGATTTTAGTTTTGCTTTAGAGATTGATTCAACCTATGCCGAAGCCTTGAACCTGCGTGGAGAATCAAAAATTAATTTGGGTGACGATGACTCAGCCATTCTGGATCTGGATAAAGCCATCAAATTTAATCCCCGCTATGCCGATGCGTATACCAACCGTGGATTTGCCAAGTATAATGTAGAAGATTTACAAGGATCGTATTTCGATTTCTCCAAGGCACTCGAACTCGGGCCAGCGGATGCCGATAAATATTTCAATCGTGGACTTGTAAAATCAGAACTTGGGGAATTTGTTAGTGCCATTGATGATTACACGAAAGCCATCGAGCTTGACAAAGCGGATGCAACCTTATATAATTATCGGGGCGTAGCGTTTTACAACACGTCAAACTTTGATAAGGCCATTGCCGATTATAATGAAGCGATACGGTTGGATTCAAAAGATCCATTCAAATTTGAAAACAGAGCATTGGCCAAGACGGCTTCCGAAGATTTGAAAGGCGCATTGGCGGATTACGACAAGTCAATTGAATTGGAAGGCACTGATCCGGAAACGTATAACCTGAGAGGTGTACTCAAACACACCATGGAAGAGTATGAAGGTGCCATTGCCGATTATACCAAAGCGGTTGAGTTGGATGACACGAATCCGGTGTATTATGATAATCGGGCGCTGAGTAAAACTGAAAAGGAAAATTATGCCGGTGCGGTAGAAGATTATACTTTTTCCATTGAGCTGTATCCGGGTGATCCGGAAACCTATTATCAGCGTGGATTGATAAAGCTATTGATGAATAATAATTATGATGGCTGCCTGGATTTGAAGCATGCCGAGGAACTGGGCTCAACCGATGCGAAAGCCGCCATCAAGAAAAGCTGTAAATAACCGCCCGCTAACACGTTGAAAATCGCCATTATCCTCAACGGCATTTCAAGAAAGAAGAAAAGATTCTATCATCAGATTCTTCCCCCGCTTCGACAAAAATTTTCCGTGGAGGTTTTTGAAACACAATCTTCCAATCATGCTATTGAACTTGCGGCTGAGTCTGTAATGAATGGGTTTGATGTAATTCTTTCTGCCGGTGGGGATGGCACCTTAAATCAAGTGGTGAATGGTGTGTTGAAAGCTACGTTAACTAATAAACTCCCCGGTCTCGGCATTATTCCACTTGGGTCAGGGAATGATTTTGCCAACATGATGTGCGTGTCGGGCAATCTATCACAACTCATAAAAATTCTTGAAGAGAATACCCCAAAGCCGGTGGATGTCGGAAAGATCTCCTGCTTCGATAAGGATGGAAGTTCCGTTGAAAGATATTTCATCAACGTGTGCAGTTTAGGAATGGGCCCGGCCACCGTACATCGACTGGAGCGTTTGCCGCGATGGATGGGAACCAGCTTTCGTTATTACGCCAGTGTATTGAATACGTTTTTCACTCACCCCACAGAAAGGTTTGAAGTGCACACGCCCCACTGGAACTGGAAGGGAAGTGCCCGACTGGTGGCGATCGCCAATGGAAAATCATTTGGCAATAAAATTTACATCGCACCGGAAGCGCAACCAGATGATGGAATATTTTCAACGTTTATTGCCATCGACATGTCGCTGATGAAGTTTCTTCATGTTCTGTTAACGATAAAAATGAAAAAGATAGTGCCCGGCACTCGCGTTATCTACTCCACCGCCACAGAAATAACACTTACCTCGCCCGATCCAGCCTGGATTGAAACAGAAGGTGAACTGGCCGGACTTTTGCCGGCACGTATTGAAATGAAAAAAGGAAGGATTCAGTTTTTGTGTTAGCTGTCCTGCACAGTTGGTGCACAACTGTTTTACTTTTTAACCACCAGCGTACTAGCAATCATATCATGCAAAGCTTGACCCTTTTCGGTGAAGCCAGCCATGATATAGCCAATCAACAAAGTAAAATTGGAAATTATCTTGCAGAGGTTGCGAACCAATGCTTTGGAGAAATCAAGCTTACCACCATTAAGGTCAGTGACAATTAAACCCAGTGCCATTTTGCCAACGGTCGCCTGGCTCTTTGAACTCTCCATGAAACTGAAATAGAGAATTTGAATACACATGGCCAAAATCCAGTAGCCACCCATCAGGGCCGCCATTCCGGCAATCATCCCTGCGGACTGTTCAGGATCTGAGAAATCCATATTTTCAGCACCACTTGCAAAACCAAACCCTACGGCCGCTAACAAGGGTACAATGATAAAAGATTGTGCTACGCCAATGATGATTCCGTCAATAATTACAGCTACAAGTCGTAGCCAGAAGCCTGCATAATTAGTGTTCATGTTGATTGGGTTTGGTTTATGGGTCATTAAAAATAGAAAATGCATTTGATCTCACCAACTTAAAATTTCCTACTTTTATATGAAACCAAAAGACTTTGAATAACTCACTGCTTCACGTATTTGATTTACTGGAAACGCAACGAAAGGATGTGTTGGGTTTGATAGCGACTCTCTCCAATGAAGAACTACATGCCCATCCCGAGTGGAAATGGTCAATTGCCCAGGTGCTGTCACATATCATTTCTTCCGAGCGACTGTCAGTTATGTACCTGAACAAAAAAATAATGGGTATTAAAGAAGCACCCGACACCGGACTCAGGGAGGATGTAATAATGATGGTGCTGGTTGTTTCGCAGCGATTGCCATTTTTAAAATTTAAAGCTCCCAAAGTAGTGTCAGAGAATACCACTACGTACCAAACATCCGAGCAGTTGAAGGAAGCCTGGGAGAAAAACAGGACCGAATTAAAAGAAGTACTGAAGCGCTTTCAGAATGACCAACTCAAGAAAAAAGTTTACAAACATCCCGTTGCTGGCATGCTTAATATTCAGCAGGCGTTGCAATTTTTCGGAGAGCACATCACGCATCACACTCCGCAAATCAAAAAGCTGTTGAGGCAGAAATAATTTTTGTACACCTTGTAGCCTTTAATTTATAAGTATGAAGAAACTCCTTCTCACCGCGTTTACGCTTTTCATTTCATTGGGTTCATTCGCTCAAGCCAAACTTCAGTCACCGGCTGAGTTTTTAGGTTACGAATTGGGTGATCGTTTTACACGCCATCATCGCATGGTAGAATATTTTAAGCAGGTCGATGAGGCACAAACGAATGTGCAGGTGATGCAGTATGGCGAAACCTATGAGCACCGCCCGCTGATTTACGCGATCATCGCCTCACCAGAGAATTTCAAAAACATTGAACAGATACGACAAGACAACCTAAAACGTGCGGGCATGGCGGATGGCAATCCTTCCACGAAGGTGGCCATTGTTTGGCTTAGCTACAACGTGCATGGCAACGAAGCAAACTCGATGGAAGCTTCGATGAAAACGATTTATGAGTTGGTGAATCCGGATAACGCCAAAACCAAAGAGTGGTTGAAAAACACAGTGGTGATTATGGACCCCTGCATCAACCCGGATGGCCGCGATCGCTTTGCAAATTTCTTTAACCAAAATGGAAACAACCCTCCGAATCCTGATCCGCAGGCACGTGAACACGCAGAGCCCTGGCCACGCGGAAGAGCCAATCACTACTTATTTGATTTGAATCGCGACTGGGCGTGGGAAACACAAATTGAATCGCAACATCGCATAAAAATATACAATCAATGGATGCCGCATGTACATGTGGATTATCATGAGCAAGGCTATAACAATCCATACTACTTCGCCCCTGCTGCTGAGCCTCTTCACGAAGTGATTACCCCTTGGCAGCGAGAGTTTCAAAACACCATCGGAAGAAACAATGCAAAATATTTTGATGAGCAAGGCTGGTTATATTTTACAAAAGAGCGCTTTGATCTGTACTATCCCAGCTATGGCGATACGTATCCAACCTATAGCGGAGCCATTGGCATGACCTATGAAAAAGGAGGCATTGGAGCAGGACTTACAGTAACCACGAACGAAGGTGACTCCATGACGTTGAAAGATCGTCTAACGCATCACTTCACTACGGGCATGGCTACCATCGAAGCGTCATCAATGAATGCTAATAAATTAGTCGATGAGTTTGAAAAGTATTTTAAAGAAACGATTAATACGCCTTCTGTTCCTTACAAGACGTATGTAATTAAAGGAGACAACAATGCGGATAAACTGAACAAACTTACCTCATGGCTTTCTTCGCATAGTATTCAGTATGGCCATGCGTCAGCAGGTCGTGCAGCCAAAGGATTTGATTATCAAACACAGGCACAGAATAATTTTTCCTTAACTACGGATGATGTTGTTGTAAACATCTATCAACCCAAAGGAAGATTTATCACAACCGTGTTCGAGCCACAATCCAAACTCACCGATTCCATGACATACGATATCACCGCCTGGAATTTAATTTATGGCTACGGATTGAAAGCCTTTGCACTTAATGAAAAAATTGCCGTTGCCAAACTATACCAGGCGAAGAAAGTAGGGAATGAGGCCGTGGCAAATAAACCCTATGCGTATCTCTTTCGCTATGAAAGTCTGAACGATGTGGAGTTTCTGGCGGCCCTGATGAAGAAGGGTGTGAAGGTGCGCTCGAGTGAAAAGGGATTTGCGCTCGATGGACAAAACTTTGAGCCGGGGTCGTTAATCGTAACGCGTAGAAACAACGAGGGCGTTGCTGATTTTGATAACGTGGTTCAATCCGCAGCAAAGGCATTGGGCAGAAAAATTCACACCGCAACAACCGGTTATGTAGATAAGGGTTCTGACTTTGGCTCATCCGATGTGAATTACCTGGAGCCCCCCAAAATTGCTTTGATCGGTGGTGATCAGACATCTTCCTTGGCTCATGGTGAAGTGTGGCATTTCTTCGAACAACAAATTCATTATCCGGTAACGGTGATAGGCACTGACTATTTCCGAAATGTGGATCTGTGGAAATACAATGTGTTGATTGTGCCTGACGGAAGCTATCGATTATTTGATGAAGCAACGTTGGGTATTATAGACCGTTGGGTAAATGACGGAGGTCGTTTGATTTTGATTGCAGGAGGCACGTCTGCCTTTGCTGACAAAAAAGGTTTTGGGTTGAAAGAGTATGCCACCGAAGATGCAAAGAAGCAGGCAGAGAAAGTCGCGAAAGAACAACAGGAGAAAGAGGGACCGGTGAAATACGGAGATGCAGAACGCAAACAACTTTCTAACGCCATTTTTGGTGCGATCTATAAAGTAAGTTTGGACAAATCACATCCGCTTGCTTTTGGCCTTGGCGATACCTATTACTCACTGCGTACGAACACACAACATTACACGTATCTCGAAAAAGGCTGGAATGTGGGCATTCTGAAAGGCAAACAAAAACCAGTGATGGGTTTTGCCGGGGTGAAGATTAACAAGGCACTGGAAAACACCATGGTGTTTGGCGTTGAAGACAAAGGTAAAGGCAATGTAATTTATATGGCCGATAATCCTATGTTTCGCTCATTCTGGGAAAACGGTAAGATGATTTTTTCTAATGCAGTTTTTATGGTTGGGCAGTGATTTTTAAGGATTCAAAATGAATGTAGCCATATTATTATTCGATGATTTTGAAACGCTGGATGTTTTTGGTCCGGTAGAAATATTCGGGCGATTGAAAGATCATTATCATATTTCGTTTCTTTCTGAAACGGGCGGACTTGTAAAGAATAATCATGGAGTAGCTGTTCAATCTGAAAAGATCAATACATTAAAAATCGATTATGATATCTTTCTCATTCCAGGAGGATACGGCACACGAAGAGAAGTTGATAACAAACCATTTATCAGTCAGGTCAAAGACCTTTCATTATCAAGCAAATTTGTGCTTACCGTTTGCACAGGAACGGCCATTCTTGCCAGGACAGGTTTATTGGATGGCAAAAGAGCCACTTCAAATAAAAGAGCTTTTGACTGGGTAATGACTCAAGGAGAACAAGTTAACTGGATTAGAAAAGCCCGCTGGACAAAAGATGAAAAGTATTATACATCGGCTGGAGTTAGTGCCGGCATGGATATGACCTTGGGATTTTTGGCCGATATTCATGGAATTGAATTTGCCCGAAAGGTTGCCTTTGAAATTGAGTACAACTGGATCGAAAATATGGAGGAGGATAATTTTTTTCTGCAATGAAAGCTTGCACATTATAACAACAGCTTCAACGCCTTAATAAACTTATCAATATCCTCTTTGGAAACAAACAGGTGACACGAGATACGGATGCCATTGTGTTGTGTGAGAAGTTTCACGATGATGTCCTGATCGTTTAATTTATTGAAGACGTCTTCATTCTTTACCGAATCCAGTGAAAAACTTACGATGCCGGTTGATAGTGATCGCGCTTCCGGACTGATTACCTTAAGTCCTTTTATTTTTTTCAACTCAGCCAGGCAATAGTTTCTTACTTGTAACGTGCGCTGCTGAATTTTATCAGTGCCAATACTCGTGTGATAGTTGATGGCTAAGCCCAACCCGATAATCGTTGCAACATTGCGCGTGCCAGAGGAGGCGGAGTAAACACTAAATCCGGAAGCCATAAATACGGGCTTCACGTTCGCCTGAAATTCTTTCTTCACATAAAGAAATCCAGTTTCCTTCGGCCCCATCAACCATTTGTGGCCGCTGGCCGCATAGGCATCAACCCCTAATGCTTTCACATCTACTTTGGTCAGTCCGGGCGCTTGCGCTCCATCGGCAATCAGATAAATTCCTTTTGGCTGCGTAATTTTTGCGATCTCCGCGAAGGGCATGAGCAATCCTGTTATGGTGTTCACATGACTCAACATCACCAACTTTGTTTTGGACGTGATGCTTTGCCGGATGGTGTTCACTATTTCTTCTACACTATTTCCTGGGATAGGAAGTTCAATCTTTTTGAGAGTTGCACCTTTTGTTTGCACGAGGAACTCCAATCCAACCTCACCCCCATCGTGTTCCAGTGTAGTAGTAATTATTTCATCACCTTCGTTGAGTTGCAAGGATTGAGCAATCAGGTTAAGGCCTTCGGTGGTGTTTCGGGTGAGCACAATTTCTTCTACATCGGCATGAATGAAGTCAGCGACTTTCTTTCTTACCAACTCCATTTGATTACCCAGCGGTCCCCAGTTTTCTCCAACGGGATTCATTTCCAGTTGTCGTGTGTTTGCGTGGATGGCATCAATGATGTGCACCGGGCATGGGCCTAAACTGCCAGTGTTCAAATAAATTCGATTCGCAGGAACGAGAAGTTGCTTCCTAACCATCGCAAACAGTTCATCATCGGTTGAAGCATTTCGGAAATCCGGAGGAGAAAATTTTTCGCTGGGAGAGAATCCTTCACTTAATAAAGGCATAGCCGTAAGTCCGCTAAGGAGTCCTGCTGTTTTTATGAATTTTCTTCGCGAAGTCATGCTCGTTATAGCTTAAGATATTCTGGATTTTGGAAATTGTTCCAAAAGGTCAATAAATCGATTTGTTTGGTAGAAACAACACGATGGCAGAGCGTGATTTGCTTCACCACCTCACATCTGTGGATTTGATCATTTTTATTAATAAGTGGATAAATTTCCGGATTCGAGTTTATGTTCTCAACGACATGATCTACCCTATCCAGAAGATCAGTAGTAACCTGATCACCCCATTCAATCAAAAGATAATCGACATTTGAAATAAATGTTTCACAGGCCTCGGGTGTCCAAATGACTCTCATTTCTTGAGTTTATTACGATACTCTTTCATGGCTTCTTCATGCACAATTCCAATGCCTCTGTGAGATTAGTCAAGTCCTCTTTGAATGCATGCCTTACGTTTAGGATTCATTTCATCCCATAACGTTAATTCATTACCATCAATGATTCTTTTAATTTGCATGAGCAGATCATCATCCTTTGAAAGGACAAGCTTTTCAATCAATTCATATTTTTGTTTAGTGTTCATGATGAATAAAATTAGTTACTTCCAAGCGAAAGGACAAGCTCATTGATTTTAGAAGGTTAGAAAATTCATAACTCCATCACCACCTTCAAACAATCATCTTTCTTATTCGCAAAAATATCATACCCATGCACACCTTCACTCAACTTCATCCGGTGACTGATGATGGACGTGATGTTGTATTTCCTTTGTTGCACCATGGGCACCAATTGCTCCATCATAAAACGCGCAGGGCAGCGACCTACTTTATAAGTGAGGTTTTTGTTGTAAGCATCGGTGGGTGAAAAAGGAAGATGCAAATCACTACAAACACCAACGGCTGAAATAATCCCTCCGGGTCGAACTAATTCATAGGCTAACCGATTGGTTACTGAATTGCCAACCGCCTCCATGACAGCATCGGCACCGCGTGCCTCGGTTGCATCTTTTATCATCTCAATGGCATCTTGATGAGCTGTATTTATTATCGTTGCTCCGAACTTTTGCGCCATCGTCAATCGTTCCGGCACGGTATCAATGGCGAATATTTTTTCAGCGCCATATTCAATTGCCCCTAAGATTGCCAAGAGCCCCACGGGGCCGCAGCCAATGACAGCATACGTATTGGCAGGTTTGATCTCAGCTTGCTTCGCACAGAAAAAACCGGTGGATAAAATATCTCCGAGCAACAATCCTTCTTCCAGTGAAATGCCTTCTGGCAGTTTCATCAAAGACGCATCAGCCAATGGTACCCGCACGTATTCTGCCTGACCACCATGCAGTCCGTGATTGTGCTCGCGCCAGCCAAACAATTGCCCATGAATACACCGGCACGTTAAGCCAATCTTGCAGTAAAAACAATTTCCGCAGCTTGTGGTGAACGGACTCATCACCAGATCACCAACGCGAAGGATTTTCACTTCTTTTCCAAGCGCAACGATTTCTCCCGAAAACTCATGACCCATAGCGGTGCCATGATCAAGACCTTTTTCATGTTCGTGATAAGCATGTAAATCTGATCCGCAAATAGCGCAGACTTTTACTTTCAAAATGACATCCGTAGGCTGACGTATTTCAGGATCAGGAATCGATTCGTATTGAATGTTGTGTTTGCCGTGGAAGGTAAGTGCTTTCATTTATTTTTCAATATTTTAATTAAAATATACTACCGTAGGGTTATATTTCGTTAGCCAAAAACGCATGCGTTTTATCGTTATCTTTTTTGTTTTAACATCAGTCGTCTCATGGGCACAGAAATTTACCATTAGTGGGTTTCTAAAGGATGCCGCAACCGGTGAAACCCTAATTGGGGCAACCGCTATAAATGTAAAAACGAAAGCGGGCACTACCACCAACGTGCATGGTTTTTATAGCCTGACTCAAAACTCGGACAGCATTGTGCTTTCTTTTTCTTATGTAGGATACCAACCACAGCGTATCGCCTTTTTTCTTGCCTATGACACCTCCTTGTCCATTTCCCTTGTGTCAAATGTTCTCGATGAGGTTGTTATTGAATCTTCAAAAGCAGACCCCATACACGAAATCAATCAGATGAGTACCATTAATATTCCCATTGAGCAGATAAAGGCCATGCCTGCTTTTCTGGGAGAAGTTGATGTGTTGAAAGTATTGCAACTATTGCCAGGGGTACAATCAGGAAATGAAGGAAGTTCGGGGCTTTACGTACGGGGAGGAGGCCCAGATCAGAATCTGATTTTGCTGGATGGAGTACCCGTTTATAACGCCTCGCACCTCTTTGGTTTTTTTTCCGTATTTAATGCGGATGCCATCAATCATGTCGATTTGATAAAAGGAGGATTCCCCGCTCGTTATGGGGGAAGACTTTCTTCGGTGATTGACATAAATATGAAGGAGGGCAATATGAAGGAAATAAAAGGCGAAGGATCAGTGGGCATCATTGCCGCAAAGGCTACGGTGGAAGGCCCGATTGTAAAAGACAAAACATCATTCTTGATTTCGGCAAGGCGCACGTATATTGATTTACTGGCGCGCCCCATCATCAAAGCAACTTCGGAAGGAACGGTGGCCGGATATTTTTTTTATGATCTTAACATGAAGGTCAACCATGTCATCAACCCCAAAAACAGAATTTATGCAAGCGCCTACCTGGGCGATGATAAGGCGTATGCCCGCTATGAAGACTTCTATGTAAACGGAAACGAGCGCACCGATTATGATGAAGAGTTTGGTTTGAAATGGGGAAACATAATCACAGCCTTTCGGTGGAACCGAATCATCACGCCAAAATTATTTGCCAACCTTACCACTACGTATAGCCGCTACCGCTTTGATGTGTTCAGCGAGTACAAAGAAGAAATAACCACGGCCACATCCACCGAAAAAAATTATTATAAAGATCAGTATCGTTCTGGCATCAAAGACTGGGCCGCGAAAATAGATTTTGATTGGCTGCCACAACCCAACCACTATGTGCGGTTTGGCGCTAACGCAATTGACCACACATTTTCCCCGGGAGTATATTCATTTCGGTCGGACGTGGAGCCCGACACGCTCTTTGGCACGCCCAATATAAAAGCCAATGAATTTGCCGTTTATGTTGAAGATGATATCAAACTGAGCGACCGGTTAAAAATAAATACCGGCAGCCATTTTTCTGCTTTTATCGTAGAGGGCAGATGGTACACATCGTGGCAGCCCAGAATCTCCACAAGGTTTTTATTGGGTGATAATATTTCACTCAAAGCTTCGTATGCCCGCATGACGCAGTTCATTCATTTGCTCACCAATGCAGGCCTGGGGTTGCCCACCGATCTATGGGTGCCCAGCACCTCGCAGGTAAAGCCGCAGCAAGCAAACCAAGTGGCAATAGGCTTGGCCAAAACCTGGCATCAATTTGAATTTAGTATTGAAGGTTACTATAAAAAAATGAGTAACCTCATCGAGTACAAGGACGGGGCGAGTTATGTAAACCTGGAAGAAGACTGGCAGGACAAAGTGGCCGTGAACGGCAAAGGCGAAAGTTATGGTGCCGAAGTGCTCTTGCAAAAAAAGAAGGGCTCCCTTTCGGGATGGGTAGGATACACCCTCTCATGGGCCAACCGTCAGTTTGAAGAACTGAACTACGGAAAATGGTTTCCTTATAAATACGACCGCAGGCACGATATGAGCGTGGTGCTTGCCCACACGTGGAACAAGCGCATGGATTTTTCTATGGCGTGGGTCTTTGGCACAGGCAACGCCATCACATTGCCCACGGCAGAGTATGACGGTGCCGCCACTGCCATGCAGGGCAATTACTATAATCAACCCATCCGGTATTACGAGTCGAGAAATAATTTTCGCATGCGCAGCTACCATCGTTTGGATTTTAGCTTCAGCTTTTGGAAAGACAAAAAATGGGGCCAGCGCAAGTGGACGTTGGGAGTGTACAATGCCTATAGCCGGCAAAACCCTTTCTTTATGGACCTCACTTACGACCGCGATCGCAACAGAAAGTTTGTTCAATACAGTTTGTTCCCCTTCATACCTTCCATTACCTACAGTTTTAAATTTTAAAATTTATGAAAGCAGGCCATCGGATTATTATCAGCATAAGTCTCTTGGTTTTCGCTGCATGCGAAATGGTTGTTGATGTGAACATCCCAATAGAAAAACCAAAATTAGTGGTGAATGCATTCTTTAATCCGGATAGTGTTTGGACGGCCTCTCTTTCCTGGAGCCGTCATATTTTAGATAGGAAGCCATTTATTGAAGAAGCTGGAAAAGCCCAGGTTTCAATCTTAGATGAGAAAGGGGTATTAGTGACTACACTTAAGAACAAAGGCAGGGGCAACTTTGTGTCCGATCAAAAACCAGAAGTTGGCAAACAATATACCATCAACGTAAAAGTTCCCGATCAGGAGCTGGTCTTCTCAACGGCAAAAGCCATAGGGGCAGTTCCAATTTCAAATGTTACTATAGATACCCTGAACGAAGGGGAACTCGCCATTAATGTAACTATAAAAGACCCCATTGAAACAAATTATTACCAGTTGCACCTGACTACCGAAGAGATACGCAAATATCAAAGGTGGGATACAAAAGAGTGGGTTATCGACACATTGACAATGAGTTATCCGCTTTACCAAACCACTTCAGATCTAACCGGAGAAACCAGCCAAGCATTTATCTCTGACACAAAATTCAACGGAAAAGAAATTACAATTGAGGTCACTACATATAACCCATGGAGAAACCAATTGCTTACGGCAAGTGTTGTTTTAACCAATGCCAGCGAAGCGTTTTACAAGTATCATAATTCGCGCACTCTTCAGAGTAACACGCAGGGAGATCCCTTTGCTCAACCGGTGCAGGTATATAATAACATCGTCAATGGTGTTGGTATTTTTGCGGGATACGCGGATTCTTATTATATCATTAAATAGAAAATTCAACAGAACACAAATTCTAATAAAAGCGAGTGGATCAACTAAACAAGCTGTTCAGTTCAAGTTCAATCTTCCCAACGATCTCAGAAAAATCTTCTACGCGTTCAACAAAGTCCATCTTGTTGACATCGATCACCAGCAACTTGCCCAGTTTATATCCACCAATCCACTCTTCGTAGTGTTCGTTCAACGTTCTCAGGTAATCCAGTTTGATGTTGAATTCGAAATCGCGATTGCGTTTTTGAATTTGTTGCACCAGTTTGGGTATGTCGGCCTTCAAATAAATCAGTAAATCGGGAGGTTGAACAAAACTGATCATGGAGTTGAAAATATCGAGGTAACTTTGATAATCGCGCTCGTTAATGTGGCCGCTCTTGCGCAGGTTGGCAGCAAAGATGTGGGCGTCTTCGTAAATGGTGCGGTCCTGTATGATGGTCTTTTCGCTTTCGCGGATCTGCTTCACCTGGTTGAAGCGACTGTTGAGAAAATATATCTGCAAATGAAATGCCCAGCGTGTCATGTCATCATAGAAATCACGCAAGTAAGGATTGTGATCTACCGATTCGTAGAGTGGAGTCCATCCGTAATGCTTTGCAAGCTTTTCTGCCAGCGTGGTTTTTCCGGAGCCGATGTTTCCGGCCACGGCAATATGTTTTGGTTGAGATGCCACGGTGAAAAATTTAAGAATGCAAATTCCGCATATCAGGTAAGAATTGCAATTTCATGTGTCCACTAATCCATGATTATTCTCGTTGTTCTACAGGGATTTTCTCCACATATTCGCAACATTAAAATATATTCAGAGGCTATGCGGTTGTTGTTTGTTTTTCTCCTTTTCGCAGGGTTTTTATCCTCATGCAGAAATACGGTGCAGGAAGAATGTGCGTATGCGCCCAACACCGAGGGTATTACCGTTGATTTACAGTTCGAATCACTGGAAGATGCTCTGCCGGCAATTAAAAGCAAGCAAGAGTTAGTGGACTTCTTTTCGCGCAACACCACCATGCGCGATTATTTCTTCAATCGTCAGGCCTATCCAAGTGACTCGGTATTTATCAATGAATTATACAACCGGTTCAGTAACCCACATCTCGACACATTATTAA
>Ga0163153_10005102_pt1 | contig 15776 bp, 8 predicted proteins | sample OliLakLV19MP6IB1_FD_148629 | JGI IMG/M metagenome (GOLD analysis project Ga0163153, IMG submission 148629) | Freshwater microbial mat bacterial communities from Lake Vanda, McMurdo Dry Valleys, Antarctica - Oligotrophic Lake LV.19.MP6.IB-1 | ecosystem: Environmental > Aquatic > Freshwater > Lake... | reverse complement strand
GTATTTATTAGAGATTGCTTCCCACCCTTCGCTAAAGCTTCGGGCGGTTCGCAATGACCAAAAAATAAAGTTTAATATTTTTTCCAAACCGTAATCTCCCTAGCTACCACCTGATCTGGTCGGTGATACCAAAGTGTCCCTCGCTCTGTCAACCCACTGGCTAAAGGAGTGTGACGAATAGCAGGCAATACTAGAGCAAAACCTAGCTTAGTCACCTCTGACATCAATGATAACAGTTCATATTGTTCATGATAAAGATACATCGGCCAGATCATTACTACCCTACCGCCCGATTTTAGTACCAGAGCAAACTGTTTAAATGCCTGTACATATAGCTCTCCAACCTCTGTCATAATCTGTTCTAACCTCTGACGAGAAACTGGCCGTTGGAGCTCTCGCGCTGGACCAAGGTATGGCTCCGTGACAATGGCATCAAATTGACCAGCTGTATTGACCTGGCTTATCTCTTGGACAGAGGCAACGACAAAATTAATATCTTGTTCTGCCGTCTCAGGGATCAGCCACTGGAGATTTTTTTTTGCTTGCTCAATAACCTGCTGATCACTATCACTACCCAGTATCTGCCAGCTATGATTCATCAGCCAGGCTTCTTGGGTAATAGTCCCTAAGCCACAAAAAGGATCGAGTAGAGTTCCTTGATCTGGTAGCTGCGCTAAATTAATCATAATCTGAGCCAATTTTGGTGGTAACATGCCTCGTTGACTGTCGCGCTCAGGACGGCCATAATCACGCCGACCATAATTTTCAAAATCCTGCACCTCCTCAGTGACAGCTAGATAGATATCATTGGTGGTACTTCTAATAATTAATAACTCCGTACCGATCAAATCATTTTTCTGTACAGCCACTGATGACAGCTGACCTGCTTTATTGGCCATCAGGCGGGCATTATATCCTTCGGCTTGCAATAATTTCTTTACTTTCAAACCAATCCCTTGCAGAGCATAGGCTGACTTGGCTAAGCCATACTGACTAAAACCGAAAGTAATTTTAGTTTTTTCTTTGGGCAATTTGAGACACTGGCGCCAAACGTCAGGCGTTAGCTGACCCATACCTGTCAGCCGTTGAACTAACTTAGCGATTTTAATCGTACCACCTAAACGAGCTAATAATTTCGTAGGATCAATACTCTGGTTAGTCTGAAGTACAACAAAATCCTTGCCCACGTCTAAGATGTCATTAGTAGACAATGATAAAACATTCAGCAACTCCTCTACTGACAAAGACGGGTTGGTGCCTAGGATAAAAACCCAAGAAGTCATAATAAATAAGCTAGTAAATTCAACTTAGAAAGTATAGCTTTTTATTAGTTATCTGCCTATCCATCTAGACAGTAAAAATAAACCCAATATTGACAAAATGATGATGAGATGATACATTTGTGGCACTTAAATTGTTACTTACAATCGACGATTTTAAGCCATACCACCCGAAGCTTTAGCGTAGGGTGCGTCCTTATCAATTAAGGTTAAAACCATGTCTCATTACGAGCTGACCTATATCATCTCAGCAACTATTGCTGAGACTGAATACCCAAGTATTCAGCAGAAAATCAACGACTTAATCAAAACAACCTTAGGTGGTATTATTACCGCAGAGGTTTCTTTGGGTCGTAAAAAGCTAGCTTATCCGATCAACAAGGAAAAGTATGGCCACTATATCACTGAGGAGATTGATCTCGAGCCAACTCAGCTCAAACAGCTGGATACTGAGCTCAAGCTCAATCATTCTTTGTTACGCCATCTGATCGTCAGCAAGCAACTGCTGACACCAGAGCAGGTCGAAAAAGAAGCTACTACACAGATGAAAATCCGAGCAAAAAAGGCTAACGCTAAAGCAGTGATTAGCTCTGCGGCCGAAAAAAGAACTGCAGCTATCGTCAACCCAAACGCTACACCAAAAATTGAGCTCAATAAACTAGATGAGAAACTGGACGAAATCCTCGATCAAGAAATAAAATAAATAAACTGGAAGCTAGGAGCTAGAAGTTAGGAGTTAGGAGTTAGATTACACCCAACTTCCGAGCCCTAGCTTCCAACTCCCAACTTCCAACTCCTAACTATAAACCTATGGATCTCAATAAAGTCATGCTCATCGGTAACGTGGTACGTGATCCAGAAATGCGCACCACCCCCACTGGTCAGCAGGTTGTCTCCTTTGCCATCGCGACCAACTTAGTCTGGACTGATAAAAATGGACAAAAACAAAAAAAGGCCGAGTTTCACAATGTAGTTGCTTGGCGTAAGCTCGCCGAAATCATCGGTCAGTATGTCAAAAAAGGCAGTAAAGTTTATCTGGAAGGCCGTCTCGAGACTCGTAGCTGGGACGATCAAAATGCCGTCAAACATTATCGGTCAGAAATAGTCGCCGATCATCTTATCCTCTTAGACCGTGTCGGTAGCACACCTCAAGCTAGTCCAACGGATAACAGCCAACCGACCTATACGCCAGTAGAGCCAGCTCCCGCGCCAACTGATATTGGTAGCCAAGAAATCAGTGTCGACGATATACCATTTTAGCTAATCTCAATAACCAACTATGATAGACTCAAATTCTAGAGAAAAAAAATACTGCTTCTTCTGTGTCAATTCTGTCAATCACATTGATTACAAAAATACTCAGATGTTACAACGTTTCTTGTCATCCTATGCCAAGATCGTACCAAAACGCCGTAGTGGCGTCTGCTCCAAACACCAACGCAACTTAGCTCAAGCTATCAAACGTTCTCGTTTCTTGGCGCTTTTGCCCTACGTCGCGAAATAGACTAGTCGAGCGGAGCTCGACAGGGTCAGGGATCAGGATCGGGGATAGATCTTGTTTTCTCCTGACTGACCCTAATTCCCGATCCCGACCCTGCTTGCCCGCCCGAAGCTTTCTTGACACCAGAAGCCTTGGCGTAGGGTGTAGCGGAGGTGGGACCCTCCTTCTTATTTTCTTCCCGCTTCGACAAGTCGAAGACGAGGCGAGCATTCTTAATCCTTCGCCCAAGGGCCGACACCAAAATTCTTCATTCTTAATTCTAAATTCCCTAATTCCTCTCCCATGTTAAGCTTAAGTGAAATCAAATTAGGCACTATTGTGTCTATCAATAATGAACCGTACCAAGTAGTGTTTACTCAACACATCAAAGTTGCTCGTGGCGGAGCTACACTTCGGACCAAGATGAAAAACTTGATTACAGGTTCTACTTTAGAAAAATCATTCTCCGGCTCTGACAAAGCCGAAAAAGCTGACCTAGAACGCACCGAGGCCAACTATCTCTATCAACAAGCTGGTAACGCAGTCTTTATGGATACTACCAACTTTGAACAATATGAATTTACCAGCGACGGACTGGGAGAGATGATGCCCTACTTGAGAGAAGGTCAAACTGTCGACATTATGATCTATAATGGTAAAGCTGTGACTGTCGCTCTACCAAAGAAAATTACTCTAGTAGTCACCTCTGCTCCTCCGGGCGTCAGAGGGGACACGAGTGGCTCAGCTACTAAGACGTGTACAGTAGAAACTGGCTTAGAAATCCGCACTCCACTCTTTATCAAAGAAGGTGACTCTATCGTCATCAATACTGAAACTGGAGATTACGTGGAACGAGTGTAAATAGGGCGCGCCATCCCGCTACGCCAAAGCGTCAGCGAGGCGAGGGCGCGTCCTTAATAAAAAATAGTAGAGACGCATCATGATTCGTCTCTACTATTTTTTATTATTGTAAGGTAAAACGTTTATCTCCATACTGCACCTGTCTCCAGCGAAACTGTCCAGCAGCCAAATCAATGTAGACCGCAGGTGTCGACAGCTTCATTATCTGACTGACATATTCAGCTGCCATTGGGGCTTCTGTCGGTGGTAGTTGAATTTTTTCCTCTAGTAGTAGTTGTAAAAATAAAGTCCAATTTGCCGCTGACCACTCAGCCTGCCACAATGTCTTGGCCCGATCACCAAAGCGGACATTGACGTAGCGTCGGAGGATACTGATATACCGTTGATCACTACGTAGTAGCTCAGGTAGGTATTGCTTTTCAGCTAGTAAAATAACTGCCATCAAAGCCCGCTCACGCTCACTGAGACCGATAGCATTCCATAATAAATCCGCCAATCTGCTACCCTCATTACCACTCTCCACCGTTAGTCCGTCCCTCAGGCGATCTAATTGTAGCTGTAACCGACTAACATATTGATGATATTGCTCGAGGATTTGATCTAAGCTGGCTATCTGTTGACCAATTATTTTTGGCTGTGCTTCCCCTATCTCCGCCAGTGTCAAAAGATTATCCTCGATAACCAGACGCATCGGACGTCCTTCATTATACGAAGCGAGAAAATTTAGAATATTATCTTTTTCAGCCGAAGGTAACACTTTGGCATTGACACTGCGTATCAAATATTGACTACGCACTAGATTATCAGAAGCTTCAGCTCCAGCAAAGTGCAGATAATCTTTGAGCCAATTGGTGACAGTCGGCTCTACCAATCTCCCCGCCTCATCGTGAATATAATTGGTAGTCAAAAACAAATCTTTATTCAAGCCATTGTCAGCTAAAAAATCTTTCACAGGCAAGACCAAGTCATCTGACTCCTGGTCAATCAGCTCAGCTTCTTGACTTATTTTTTGGGCTGCTACTATCGGAACTATAGCTGGCACTACTGCTGGCACCTTACCGCCAAGACGAATAATCAGTCTATCGACATCACCGAGATAGCGCTGAAGAGGCCAGAGTCTCAACAACGCAAAGTCTAAGGCCAACTTTATAACGTCAACATTTTGTAGCTGTAGTTTTGATAATACGACATGAAACTCTAGAACAGGTATTTCCTTAGTAATGACTGAGACTAATACTTGAAGTACTTGTGTCAACTGCTCGGGAGATAAGCGATATACTACCGCAATACTGCCATTAATATCTGTATTTTGATCATCAAAAACAACGGCTTGAACCTCAGGAGGTAATGTTTGTAATGTCAGTAAAGCCATATAATATGCAGACTAAGACGAAGATTATCCGTATAATACAATGTTCTAAAAAAGTGATTTTTGCAATATTTCTCATCCAACTGTAGAAAATACTATACAGTCTAAATAAGTTATTTGATAAAATTTTTCGTCTAACTTTTTAATTAGGGATTAGGCCTAACCTCTGGTTTTGGCGTAACTATTGGCAGTGTAGTTCCTGTGCGCGGCGCCTTACCCTTAGCTGCCCGTTTACCTACTTCAGCATGATAATGATGAACAGCTGACTGCCCTGCTATATAAGCATCATTTGCGGCCACAATCGTTGTCCAAGCAGCCCCTAGTGTGGTTAAATTTGCTGTACCCGAAGCCGTAGGTGCAATACGTGCCGCAGCATAGCTATCTGACTCCATAATCTGCTTCACTACTCGTCCATCTGCTGGATTTGCATGTTCAATAACTGCATTTTGTAAATCTAGCGTACCCCTTTCACCAACTGCCTTTACCTGGTTAGCATTCATATGAGGCGCAAGCCGCTCTATATCAGCTCTATCTAATTTAACTAGCTGCTCCCCGCTGAGACTGCTAACTGCGTTTCTAACGCCCGGATGACTAAATCCTAATGAGGCCGTAGAATTCACCCGAGAAATAAAACCAGAAGCATCTAAACGCGCCATCATAGCTAATGACGCATCATTATTACTATAGGCATCAGCATAGGCATGAGCAAAAGTTGCTTGCTGTGCTTTTGCCCATCGACGCACTCCTTTTTCCAGGTCATCATTAGTTCCGCCATTTTTTTCGAACTCTTCGATAATCGCCCGTTGCATATCAGCTCCCATATCCCCAAAGGTGTCAGGATCAATATTTTGTATAAGCTTATCCTGATCGCCGTTTTTTATCGCTCGAGCTGCAATCTCATCTCGCTTGGTTGAAGTTGTATTTCCTCTGTCAATTCGACTCCAGTTTTCTAACTCAAACTTTTCTCGCTCTTCCCGAGTGGACTCACCACCAGCAACCAAAGCATCATGTGCAGCATCAACGTGTTCCGAATTTTTACCTTTTTTGAAAGAGCCATCCTTAGTCATAACCGCAGCAGCAGCCTGAGCAACTCTACCGCCACTATTTAAAGCAATAGTTTTAGTATTCTGCGAATCATGCGACATCGCTTTTTTCTTGTCGTCAATGTCTTTAGCCTTTTGACTTGAATTATAACGATTAAGCCCCCGCGCAGCCTTGTGAAGAGGAATAAAGGAAGTTGAGCCGAGTACGGCACCTGCTCCTTGAATCGTAGCACGAGTAGCATTAGTTACTGCTCTGCCTGCTCTGCCTCCTGTTTTGTTAAACGTAATCGTTTCCGCCAATCTACCAGCTCCACTAGCGACTTTATTAGTAAGAAAATTAGAGCCTTGCTGAACTTTATCCAACCCACCTGCGACTAGGCGAGCAGGGAGAACAGTCGCTCTACGAGCCACACCGACGAGAGCAGCTTGACCCATGCCGGTCAATTTACCCGAGGCCTGCTTGGCTAACCCAGAGCCTACAGTGCCCAGCCTACCAGCCATCATCAGAGAGCCAAACAAGAGAGCAATCGCCACAAAAAAACGTTGTAAACTGCCTGCTATGGTATTAGCACCAGGGTCATTGGGGGCAGTGGTAGCAGCAGGTCTTGATGCCGATGACTCGGTAAAGGCGCTGTCTTTCAGATCAACAGAAGTAGTACTACCGCTGATAGTTTTAGAGAGTGCACCTTCACCGCCTATCTGCACCACGGCAAAGCTCAGCCATAAAAAGAAAGCTAAGACCGGCCCGACCACCAAATATTTACCTAGCTCATCCCACCACTCATCATAATACTTCTTGGCTGTGGGCAAGGTACTGCAGAGAAAGGCTATCGGCGATAAAATGATCAAAAAAACAAAAATAATGATGCGCATCAAGAACATGAAGGTGATAACACTAACTACAATCGTTGCTACCAATAACATGATGCCACCGAGGGCAATCTGCAAAAAGACCGCAAGAATACCCTCCTTTGGTAGATCTGGACCGCCACTCTGCAATGACAGCATACCCGTCAGGCCTAATAGTTTTGGAAATCCATCCTGAATAGAATCCAAAAAAGAATTGACAAAACTAATAGTAACAACCTGCGACAAATCTATAAAAAATAGCGTAATCGTTTTACTAAAGTTAATCAGAATAGCCATCAGGATTAATCGGCGGAGATTTTGTTGGTAGCCATATCTACCACTTTTGACGATAGTACCGATAGCCACGACGACCAAAATAATGATAAAAAACATGTTACTTAGATTCCGCAAGATGGTCCAACCTTTGATGACAATAGCTTCACTGCCAAAGTCTGAATAACTCATGACCCAGACCAATACTTGAGTCACCAAGGCCAAAGCCCAGCCCAGAATAAAAATGAACACAAAATAAAAAATCTGAGACAACATCCCGAGTATCCCGTCCATTATTACATTAGCAAATACTATCGTTGGTAAACCTAAAGTCAGTAGGCCGATGACGACCCACAGTGCTACTCTATTGCGTGACAGCTGACCTAAAAATTTCATTAGCTTGGTGCTTTAATCTTAATTACATCATTACTATCACCGCCACCATACTCAACATTCGATGGTTTACCATCGTTTAAGCTTGCTGGACAACCGTTACCGACGACACCCCAGTTATTACCTGTACACCAACCCCAATTATCTTGGATAGTGATACTTGGCCGAAAGCAAGCGAAGCCGGTAGTACAGCCAATAGTATATTTTGGATCATAGCGATAGAGATGGAAATAGTTACGAATGCCTTCTTCACAAGCTTGAGATGTACCAGCAAAATCTAACGTGCTACCCTCACCCCAAGTATAATTGAAGACGCCAGCTCTGAAATTAGGAGTGGTCACGCTACTCAGCTGTGAAGTAGCATCACATCGTGACCAATTATTTTTGTAGTAACCAATATTGCTCTGCACCGACCCATCACCCCAATCAATCCTGATGGAACGGATCGGCATGTGTTGTTTATAAGCTAGGGCGTAGAAGCTGATGTTAGCCAGCAGATTTGAGGTAGTGGACGCTACGATAGAGCCGTTAGTACGGCCATTGACTGTAAAGTTGCCGATCTTACCGACCGTACATAGACCAGTAGTATCGGTACAATTTGCCTCGGCGATGATCGGACCGAAGTTAGCCTCCGCATAATACTTAGCTGGTCGAGCATCAACCTTAGTTGTATTACCAAAAATAGTTGAACTTTTGGCTATATCATGACTCATCGTACCATCTAATGGTAAAGCGTCATCACGCACTGCATTAGAGCTACCATAAGGACACGTCGTAGAATTGTCATCGGGATTACATAGTGGTTGATAGGTATCTACCCCCACCGAACAGTATGGCTTAGGTGTAGATACACAGTCTCCTCCGTCAGGAAGACATTCTGAATCACTAAGACAGGCTTTGGTCGTAGTAACAGAGCAATATTTGGACACATAGGTGGTCACTAAATCTGACTGTTTGCACTGAGCATTAGGCGCCTGACAAATATCATTACCACTATGGATTACTGTACCAGTACCGCTATCAAATTCATATCCCTGTAGATTTATACCAAGATCAGTCACAACATCAACCTTACAATCTTGAACTTTTTTGAACCAACTATTTGGCTGTGATTCCGAGAAGTCAGGCCCGACACAAAGTCGTCCGTCAGATGGTGCACAGGACGCCGTTTTATTAAGCTCAGAAATCGTAAACCAACAGTCCCAATCTTGATTACACTTCACCACAGTCGACGCGTTTAGCTCCTCATCATAACATCTATTACTTCTACATACCATATTGTTCGTGTCTGCTAGACACAGACTGAGAGTATAAATGCAGGTATATGGAGCAGTCGTCTGCGAACAGTCTCCAGTACCCGCGACGGCTCGAGGCGGACTAGAAGTAATATACGAGGTGCAACTAGTGAGGCACCCCAGTTGTCCATCAGTTACATATACACATTGCCCAACAGAATTTGGAACAAAACCAGGGGCACAAGCGGCAGTAATATCACAAGCCTTATTGCCCCAAGCTGAGTCAATACAGTTGGACACTGATTGACAGGTATTCTGAGTATTCAAATCACAAGAGGCATCTGTCACACATGCTTGGCCACCATATAATCCACTATCACAGACTTTCGTCGCACAGCTATTACCTAGCGTATAACGATAAATACCAAAAACTCCTTGAAATATCGCCCTCAGCCTCTGCATACCATCAGCATACGTCTCTGTGCCAAGATTATTACCAAGATTAGGATTTACCCAACCCTCCACATAGGCTCGCTCGCCAACTTTCGACAAAAGTCCACAAATCAAAGCAGTATTGGAACAAGCATAAGGACTACCGGCGCGCGGTATTTTACCGACAGAACGTACATCCAATCGAGGAAAATCTGATGGCACCAAGCCTGATGAAGGCACAGCACTTCCGAACGGTTGGTTATCCTGTCGTAATTTATATTTCGGTGCACCCGCGACCTCAACACTAAGATCAAACTCAGTACCAGCACCCAAACGGTATTCACTCCAAAAATAATTGGTCAGGGCAGCATTTTGACCCTGTGGACTCACTGCCTCGGCTAAATATTTGCAAGCCGTATACGGTTCAGAATCGCCGGCAATTATCTGACCGTGTAATTGGGTGCGATTTTTATGTGTATTAGTGAGTTTGAATGTCTCCTGATCGTAATCTGCCTCACAGGTATGGACTAGACGGTATGTTTTTCCCTCATATTCTCTCTCATCAATGATAGGGCCAACACAATTATCAACGGTCGTCCACTCTCCTTCAGCATAAATTTGAGAAATTGGTATCAGTGCTACTGGGTTGTCACGACCGCCACATGATTTACCAAATTCATAGGCAAAATACTTACCACCAATAATTTGTTGTGGGTGATCACCTGGGCCGCTCGTGCTCGGAGCAATATCATCCTTAACTTGACCGTCAATATCGACATAACGATATTCCTTCACTACGTCCTCAACACTATCAATACAGCCTGTTTGAGTTCTGGTTCGTACTTCTTTTACTCCCATTTCCAGACAATAATAAGCTGGAGCTTTTTGTGAATACCCTGCTTCTCTATTTTGATTAAAATAATCTATTCCGCCTGGAGCGATATCCACTGGCAACCACGACAGACAAGCAAATTGACTTGGCGAAGCGTTGATATGCGTACTGGTATCAGGCTCGAGACAATATCCAGGCCAGTTGAGAAATGCATCACTACGACGTAATTGGACTGGGCTGCCGCCAGGACATTGACTGCTCGTCCCCAGTGTATTACAAGCTGAGCCATCATTACCACCACCACTACAGATACAAGTCGGCACCTCAGTGCCACCAAGAGGACCGTTGATTGAGTAATAACGGATTAAGCCGGAAGAGCTGTATTGCATCTTATAGTAGCCTGTCTCGCAGGAAGCGATAGTGCTATCACAGATATTAGCCTGCTGGAAACCAAAGGCTACTTTACGATTAGAGTTTTGCGGGCCACTAGCTAGACTCTGGGGGAAGGGACCATCTTGCTCCGCGTAGCCACGAGTAGTGACAGGCACTACGTAGGGTGAGATTGGATCAAAACGACTGCCGTCAATACCGACTGCACATATACTTCTACCATTTTGATTCAAAAAAACCTTACCAATCTTACCCACGCCACAGCTAGCAAATGGTAATTGGCCATATTGATCATCACCTACTCCATTAGCATCAACACAAGCAGGAATGGAATCCAGACAATCGACAAATTTTACCAACCGGAAATCAGTTTTCAAACTATCAGGCCCGCTCTTGGCTGCGTTGATACTAATATCTAATAAATGCAGATTATCCACTGGATAGCGGTTATACAGGGACAGACCGGAATAATCAATAGCTTCATAGCGTATATCACGACTGACGTAGGTAGAATAATCTAACTTGGTCTTGCCCTCCGGTAGCCAATTTGCACAGTTCAATAAATCACCGCTATTGCTAAATTTATTGCAGAGACCGACTTCCGAACAAATCTGACGATAGCCTTTGGTCTGCGGGTCAAATATCTGTGAGCTACTGCGACAAGCTAACCATTGAGAACATTCTCGATCACGATTGACCTTGATCACCCGATTCGCGTCATTGGTACAACTACGCAACTGAGGATTAATTGAGTTCGGATCACAAACCACAGGACTGACTGGCTTACCATCGACCTGATCACTCGCTAGATAGGTCAGATAGCTATTATAGATTTTTTCCGGATTATTGACATCGTCAAATAAGATACAGCCGGTATTTTTACTGACTTGACCGTTACAAGAGCTGTCATCAAGCGAATTATTATCTAAATAAAAGTAGGATTTCACCTGTCGTAAGCTAACATTGGAAAACTGTACTTTTGAGTTACCACCGCAGGTGCCACCACCACCACAACTAGCTGTAGGTGGATTACATGATAGACCAGTATTACTGCAGGCAGTATTATAACAGTCCAGATCATTTTCACCGCCAGTACAACCAGGATTATCTTTGTAATAACCACTAATTACACGAAAAGTTGACTCGCAATATACTAGCTCGTCGCCTTGTGACTGTGAGCCAATGTTCGCTACTATGCTCAGGCTCTGAGTTTTGGTATGTTCAGCAATATCAGCGCTAACGTAGTATTCCGCTAAATGATCACGGCGATTGTTTTGCGAGTCAGTAGATTCATAACCATAATTTATCGTACAACTATATCCCGCATCACAGGGGGCACCGATCCCACAAGCGGTGTTGGTTTTATTAGTCGGACTTTCACAATATCCCTGTGAGGCTTTATAGCAGAAGCTAGTACCACTACAGTCTGCGTTAGTGACACAAGGAGCCGCATAATTAACAGTCATGTCAAAACCATTTTTAGTAGCACAGTAGTCTTTGTCATAGGGACTATCCCAGACACAACGCATAAGGACTTGAACTGAGCCTTTTGATCTATCATCAGCAAAGAAACTATCAATTTTAACATCAGCACTGAGATTGTAGGTTTCCGTATTTTTTATCTTCAATGTCACGTTAGGATCTGTATCTTGAGCAAATAAACGTTGGAAAAATAAACCAACACCAGTTGGATTGGTCTGGATAGTAGCAGTGCCGTTGGCGGCGCTAAATAAAACAGGGACTGTAAGATTTGTAAGGGTATTACCATAGGCTCTCCAGCTATCCCAGCCAGTAGTACCGTCAGGGAAAGTAGCTTTGGTAAATAAATTTTCGCCATCTGTGGCTTGCGTATCGACAAACTCGGAACACTGATTTTGATTGGCCGGACAAGTACCGACCCAACCTGCATACAGAGGGTCAATAAAGGAATGAATCTCAAATTGGTCTGGTAACAATGGCGGGATACCTTGTGAATAGCAACCTAGAGGTGTGCGACCAACTTGTAAGCTGTCTGTCTGAAACCAGCCCGAAAATGATACACCTTGGATACTGACGCTTTCCTTATAGGTACAGGTACGGTTATACGGGTCTCGATAATAGACTGACTGACCGTTGGTGTCAGAGTATTCTTGGCAAAATAGTCCTGAGTTCAAACAGAGCTGTTGGTCATATCTATCTGGGTCATTGATTTGAAAGACTGGTGTATAAGTCTTGACATAGTCTGGATCAACTTCCGGCAAGTCACGGTTAAATGTTGGCTTGCCCAGCAAACTACAGCCTTGGAAGCTAGCCGAACAAGTTTTTTTGTTATCTATTACTACATACTCCAAGACATCAGCTGGTACGGTAATCTCCGAGCGATCGCCAGCATGGAATACTTGCTGATACGGTGAATTAGAATTTTGGGTATTCACTACTGCCTGACAGCCGATAGCTTCTTGGCGACAAATTTGGGTGAAGCTACGCAGAGCAACGGTAGTATTATTTGGACCTTTATAGGCCTGACAGCCTAGATTGGCGCCGACAAATGGCTGGTCACAGCTGGCTGGAGTATTCCAGCTATTGGCCACCACCGTGAGATTACTAATTGATTCTCGTAAAACAATATTATCGACAAAGACTTTAGGGTTGGCTAATAGCTGTAACAAAATATCCTCTGTGACTAATATCTCATCGACACGTAGTGGTCCGAGCTGATACAGCTGCCAGCTGGTCGTAGGTTGGATGGGGCTGACGCTCGGAGCAGTGAATTCACAGACAGCGCCGTTACACTTTGTTTGTGTGCCATCAAATTTTCCTAAAAAAGCCCTGAATTCTGTGACGGCAGCTTCGGCCTTGAGCCAGAAGCTGAGATAGTATTCTCTCCCTGCGACTATACTCTGACCTTCTGAGCGACTGACCACACCTGATGTCCAGGATAATGAATGTCCGCCAGAATTGGTCGACTCACTGGAATAGACCGGAGTGGCAGTACCTGCCTGCCAGGGAGCGTATGAGCCTGATTCGAAAGTATCACTACTTACTTGGCGTAGATTATTACCTTGATTGCCACGATACTCAGTACAGCCGACGACAGCCGACGAACAGGTACGACTATCTTGGTCGACACCGCTATAGACGATACCACTGCTACGACGCAATGGATGACAGTCGCTGGTAGCAAAGATAACTTGATCTTGGAGGCGGAACGTCGAGATGCCATCAGTATCAAAAAATTCTCGACAGTTGGGGTCAGTAGTGACTTCACTAGCCAGACAGGTTGCTTGGGTAGCGAGCGTATCAGCACAGACCAGACCACCCGGTACTACATTGGTACAGGGGCCAGTGTCAGTAACAATATTAGTCTTGAGTACTTGCCAAGTTCTCACTTGGAAACCGCTGGTATCGCTTCCTTCTAGAGTGTAATACGTCAAGCCAAGGTTAGCTGCCACACACTGACGCAAGAAACTATAATAATGTTTACCTTCACCGCCAGCTGCTACTTCGTCCAAATTGGTAAATTCACTACAACCAACTTCGGTAGCACTACATTGTTTGGCAGTTTTACCGATGAAATTCACACTGATAGTACCTGCGGACGTTTCGATGATTTCAAACGTTGTCGGTAACTGCAGATAGGTTTGATAGCCGATACATTCATTCGGACAACGGTCGGCATTGGTCACTACCCCCGGTACAGCCACACCACCCGCCAGCGGAGTATAGAGATTACAACCGACTTCTTGCACCTGACAACTGACACGCGTACCGTTGAGATATACCCTACCGCTACTACCATAATCAGTATACGTCGTTGGACTACTGCCGCGTTCTACTTTGACACCATCTATAAAGACTGCTGGGTCAAGACCACAGCTAGCCAGTGAACCTAAGAAGACAGTAAGTTGCTGATCATAATTGTCTAAGGCAAAAGTATGAGTGAGCTGGAAGCGTTGCCACTCAGTCGTATAATTGACGTCAGCACTGACAGCCGAAGTACTGAGAGATCCTAAGGCGGCATTGACAGTACAGTTACCATTCGCTTTACCATACCAAGAAAGGGTAAAAGTATTACCAATCAGATTACCGACTTGTGCCGTAGTCGAGAGCTGACCATCACCGACGGCTTTCAAGCCAGTAGCTCCCAGATAGGCTCCGTCGCTACTACTGGTAAAGACCTTAAAGCTAGCTCCATTAGCCAGCCAGCTATCAAAGCTGTCAACCTTATCATCGTCGAGATAATCCACATCTGCATAATCAGTAGCGATATTTAAGGCATAGCTATCAAAATTACCATTGGCTAATAAATTGACACCATTCAACCCCGGATTGATAAACTCCTGACAGCCAGCATCCTGCTGGCCACAGCTGGCCACTTTATTATTGAAGTAAATCCTATCTTGGGGATTCCACTGATAGTTAGGGTCAGCTGGCGTACCAATATTTTCTTGGCTCAAGCTATACCAAGTACAGCCGGCTTGGTCAGATTCACAAGGTTCTAAGGTATTTTGTAAATAGGTATATTTAGCACCATTATCACGGCGGACAAACACCTGACAAGATGAATATTGTTCTTGGCATTGCTCACCAGTAAAACGCCAGATATTGCGCTCTTGGGTACAGTAGCCATAGCCACCGGTACAATTACCTTTGCTATCCTCTGCTAGACACGAGGGACGATCAACACAAACCTGCTGACGTTGATTACTAATCACGTCTTCTAGGGTTGGTCCATAGACCAAGGCTTTACACTGAGTAGTCGGAGCTGTCAGTACCCAATTTGGATCTAATAAATGATAGAAAATATTGGACGCTGGATCCATGATACATTTAGGTCCGTTATCAAAACAATCTACGGCTTCGCCCAGCGTCACCGGACGAGCGACAGGACTGAGGGCTGCAGCGATCTCCCAACCCAGTGGTAGTATGCGGTAGCTACGTAAACGAGCAATATTACCGTAGCAATAACCGTTCTGAAAACAACTCTTGTTGCCGTTTTGTGAAGCGTTGAGATAAGAAATCAAGGGCCAATCACCACGCAGATGACCTTGGGCGATAGCTTGAGCTACTGTTTCTTTATTATTGATAGCGGTCAAGAAGGCATTATCAATCGTACAGTTATCGGGCTGAGCTAGCTTGCGATCTGGCGGACAAATGGTCAGATTTTGTAAATATTCAAAATCTTCAATCTGCTCCACTTGCACCGTTTTCAAATCAGCAAAGACTTCTGAGGCCGAGCCAAGACGGCGGAGATCAACCTTAGTTCGTAATTTATTGATCAAAGAATCTCTTAGGTTTGAGGTGCCGTTATTATATAAATTGGATAATGACCAACTACCGCTGATATATTTCTTTCATAA
>Ga0163153_10005099_pt1 | contig 15792 bp, 14 predicted proteins | sample OliLakLV19MP6IB1_FD_148629 | JGI IMG/M metagenome (GOLD analysis project Ga0163153, IMG submission 148629) | Freshwater microbial mat bacterial communities from Lake Vanda, McMurdo Dry Valleys, Antarctica - Oligotrophic Lake LV.19.MP6.IB-1 | ecosystem: Environmental > Aquatic > Freshwater >... | reverse complement strand
AATGCTGTAATTGGTCAACTGCAGCAACTGCAAAAGCCCTGGTGGAAGAAGTGGTTTGCTGGTGGCGGGGATACGACCGTCTAATAATCTCCGATATGCTTCATGCCACCCGCGCCACCAATTGCCAGCTGGTGTGTCCGTCAATGACGCTTACCGCTAAGCGTGCATCGTCCATAGCGGGCTCCAACCTCGTAGGCTGGCCAGGCACGTGCGATATCGTGAGCTTACACGCCGTTGTTGGGGTCCCAGTTGCAACGGAACGATTATGGAACGCGTTCCATAATCGGTCCGTTGCAACTCACACCCCAATTTGAGTTAGCACCATATATAGGGGCACCGATTTTCCTGCCGAACTGGTCGTGTTAGCGCGCGACCAATTCAGACGAATGCAAGCAATAGCGTGATTAACCGCGATCGAGTAGCTAAGCGCTATTCATAGAGGCGTCCTCTCGCCGGCGCGAGGTCTCTGATTAGCGGCAACTTCGGCTAACTCGAACCGCACGATTCCAAGTCCGCTCCTGATCTGAGGCTTTGCAAATTGAAGCGGGTCGCCGTTCCTCATGCTTCGCGCCAGAATCACTGCCTCTGCTGTGCTCTGCACTGGGCGGCAAGAATACATTCCTGCCTTGATACCAGGAGTTCGTGTTTTGTCCTTATACTCAAATGGAAAAACGGTCTTCAGCGCCTGAAGCAGCGCATCATGGATCGGTGTCACTGATTGATCGATGAGCATTTTCCCTCGATAGGGCTTTTCAGAAACAATACTGACAAGAGTCACGCCGCTGACTTTCTCAAGAGCATTTTGGATCAGCTTCATCTTGCATCCACAATCCACACCGTCAATATTGAATCGGACCTCGCTTAAATTGATGTTGTGAAAACACTCTTTCTTGACGTCAGGCTGGCTTTCTAAGCCTTTATCGTCATGACCTATCTTTGAGCCTGACAAAAGAAATGGTGCCAATTTATCTGTTGAATCTAGCGACTGTGCGTTAGTGAGCTCTTCTACCACTTCCGCGGCTTTTAACTGCCGGTCCAGAGTGCCGGCTAGGGCCAGGTGATAGCTACCTCGTATTGGATCTAAAGCAATTGCGTGGCGATAAGCTGATTCAGCATTGTTAAGCCACTGCCTGCGTGCATCCGCATCGTAAGATACCGTGTCAGCCTTATCATCGAAGATCTGTCCTACCTTGAAGAAGGCGTCACTATCTTTGGCAGAAGTGAGATTCTTCATGGACATTTTTAGAAAACGCTTTCCAGAAACAGGGTCGACTGGCGTTAACAGCAAAGACGCACCGCGGATGTAGAGTTCGTGATCCTGAGGATGATAAGTATTAAATATGTCGTCCGCTGTGGTCCTGACACGGGGCTTCTGATTGTTCCGAAGCAACGCCAAGAGATCTTGGACTGCAGCATCCGATTTTTGCTGCTTGGTAGTTGCGAGGCTCTTAGCTTTGGACAGCGGTACCACAGCTAAATCAGCCCTATCCATGTGCAGATATGTTCGGCCGATCTGATAGTACCAATCGAAGCGTTGACCTTCTTGGGACTCCATATGACGCAAAACGGCATATCCATCGCGCGCGTTATTGTTCAGAACGAAACATCGCGCCAAGCCAATCCAGGGTATCCAATCATCGGGCGCAATCTTTGTGGCCCGGTCGTATTCAGGAATTGCGTTACTATATTGGTAGAGCTGCTCGTAAATTTGACCCAGGTTGGTGAATACAATCTCTTGGTCGGGCCCGAGCACCGCAGCCCTCTGTGCTTCGGCAGTAGCTCGCACTACATCGCCTTGAAGCCAACTAAAATATGATAAAGATTCATGCGCCAACCAGTCGTTGGGGTCTTTGCCAACAGCTTGCGCGGCGAGTTCTCTGGCCTCTTGCACTTTGCCTTGCTTGCAGAGCTGGAATGCTTGTTTAATCAGCGGATCAGGGTTTGAAATATCCGCTGCATCAGCAGGACTGGTGCAAAGCAACGTCAAGCTGATCAATGACAGCATGCAGGATCGAATTAATAGTCTAGACAACATTGAAGTACTCATTCTTAACCAGTAAACAGGATCTGTCTGATTTATGGGACGTCACATTTTAACACCGAGGTCTTGGGATGTCGGGAGGTCCGAACGAACATTTAGAATTTCCCATCTTCCCTCTTGTTGCTCAAGTGGCCGCAGATGCCCCCTATAATTCCTTGACTTTCGTTCGGCAATCGATGGATGTTCAAATTGAAGAAATTAATTACGGTGGCTATAGCCGCCTTGATCTGCCTCTCCGTTTTATGTGTCCCAGAAGCAGAGTCCCGGAAACGTAAGGGACTTCGTGTAGGGTCGGCTCAGTGGACGTATTTCTGGAACCTTTACTGGTTGGCCAACTGGCGAAGGTGGAGCCAGATACCTGGCTTTGCGCCTGCCCCCCAGCTTCAGGTTACCGGCAGTGTTGTGGTGCCCACACCAGCACCACCAGCACCACCGGCACCACCGGCACCATTCGTTCCTCCATCACCTGCAAGTGCCACTATCCTTACTTTTAATAACACCTCCGGCACTGACGTATACCTCTGCGTATCAACGCAAAGCGGATTGCAACCTTGCGTTGCCGGTTCAATTATGCAAGACGGTTGCCCCTCTAACGTCAGTCAATTAGGAGTAGTGGACCTGGCCACCAATCAATCGGGGTCCTTCGTCCAATGGCCGTCAACTTCACCTCAGAACGGCTGGTATCTCTGGAAAAACGGGCACACACTTCAAGTCTTCAACAACATGACCAACCCCTACACGGGTTTGAACAATGGCTGTTTGCAGGGACTCGTATTCGGCGTGAATATTTGGGGCGCCAACTGTGGTTGCAACTTCCAGACCCCTGGAGTGCCTGTTCCGCCGGGCGATTTTTTATGCAATGGATTTCCTGACACCGATCCCACATCTCCCACTTACAACAACGATACCCCGTCAACTTATACCTTGGTACCCAACGGCTCAACCGCATTCGAGCCGAGCCTGAACCTGCCAGGGTTGCAGTGCAACTTGGCGTTCGGCAACAACCCTCATGAATCTTACGACATCACTTGCGTGAATGGCTCGAATGCGATATTTAGCGTGACAATGACGCCGCCAGCCGCTGGTCCATACTTCACCTATAACGTGGGAAATGGTAGCCAAAGCGCGACTACTACTTTCACGACGCAAAATTCATGGGTTTTGGTAAATCCTCCCACAGTCAAGGCTTCCTGTGACGACAACTGCATCGACCCGAGCGCCGCTATCCCGGGTTCTTCTCGAGCCGGCGTATTTCCGTACGGTGCTACAGTTTGCACCAGCAATCCTGATCCTAATCCGCCCTGCACTAATACTGCTGATCCGTATGTTCTAAACAAACAGTTCTGCGCCGCAACAGCAGGTTCCGGGTGTAACTTCGATCGACAACCGAACGCTGGTCAGGTATTTGGTGGCACTCTCGCCGTCACGTACACAGGTCCAGCCACGCCTCCAGCCTCCTGCCCATAGGAGAAGCGATGCGCTCAGACCAGCACCACGCAAGCCGAAGGTGCGTCGGACCAGTAAATGCCAAATGGCTCTTACTGGTCCTGGTCGGTCTTGCCTTGCTTTGCCAACTTCCTTGCGGCGCCGAATTCGAGCCAGAACTTTCCCATTCGTATCTGCAAACTCAATTTGCGTGGGCGATGTACATCGATTCATGCGAGGTAAACCATTACCTAAACTACCCTGGCTCTAGCCTCCATCCGCTGACGAAAGTTCGGATCAGATATAGATACTTCCCTCACGACGGTCGCCCTGTCAACTGGCCGGCCAAGACCTACGACGAGTTCTGGTATCACGACGGAAAGCCGGTAGGATTGCGACGCAACGCAGAGATAAACCTAAACAAAAATGACATCGGAGTCATTGTCATCGGACAGGCCGCTGATCATTTCAATTCTATTTCGTCCACGAGTGACGCGCTGGTCAGATTGTTGGTTAACCTCCAATTGCAGCGAGCTGTTGTAGGTGCGGTGATAGTACCGCCCGATCAATATGATCCGCTTCTTGCAAATCTTGAGCGTTATGGCTTCTCTTCCACCATGAAACAAGTGAGCGGCCCGCAAATGAAAATTCATCTCCGTTGTGACTCAGGGAGTAGAGAAACTTACTTGTGCCTGCACTAAAGTTAGCGGGAGTTACGACGATTTGGATTGCCCATGCAAAATTGCATACGCTGTCGCCGGGCAACGGCATTCACTCATTGAGGAAGAACGTTCCGGTAGCTGGATCTGGATTGCAATTTGCCCATTCATGTGAAGAAGAAATCAAAAATGGAATTGGCTTGGTTAATCCAGGAATCGAAACGCCCTTCAGCGGCAACAGGATCGCTGGTGACATCTGAGATCTGACATTTAATTCAAGTTGATATGAACAAGGAGCTTTGGCGCCGTTCGGCAACCAGTCTGCTGGAATCTGGCGCGGCTTTTCAGCCAGAATGAATTCCTCAGCATGAGGGTATCGAAAGATGCGCGTGATCCTCAGACGCAAATTGATGGACTCGGTGGTTACACCGCCTAAGTTGTGCAACTTGGTTCGCAGGGACGGATCGGCGTCCATCCGCATACGGGATTCGCTGAAAGTTTCGCAAAGGGACAATCTTCTAGCATAGCCATTAACGAGCTCTTGGGCCAGCATCCAGCGAATCGGCACAATGGTCAGGTCGATTAACGGCACGAAAACGAGAAAGATAAGAAGAATTAATGCGGCGGAAAAGTCCGTCAGCACGCTGCCGGACTCAGTCCTGTTGAATCGGCTCTTAGCCGTGGATGTGAGGCCGTACATCAACGTGTGATAATCATCCTACTTTGACGATAACAACTTAGCATGAAAAGAAATCGTACGTCGAGCGGCAGCATGATCGTTCTTGTGAGTCTCTGCATGGGACTCATCGTTCTTGTAGCCGTCATCGGAATCATCTTCAACAACTTGCTGTTCCAGAACTCTCGCAGCCAGGATAAAGTCGATGCGATGGCGCTGTCGTTTGCGCGCTTGATCAATGCAGGAAATAGAGTCGGTCAAATCAATGAGCTCGAAGACCGCTGTCGCGAGCTAGTTTACGTGTCGCGGCAAACTGAAATAGCGTGCCCGGCCGCGGACTGCGGCTATATGACCGCCCTTTGCGACCAGTTGCTTAGCGACGCGCGCTCTGGACAGAAGCTGGTGGAAGCGGAGCGTCAGAATCAGATTAATCTGATATGCAATGAAGTGCAGGATGCAGCAACTCGCTATAACCGCGATCGTAGTGCTGACAGTTCTTTCTCCCTGAACTGGCTGCAGACTTATGAGCCGCGCATCACCGACGTTGCGCTCGGCACCATCAAGGATGTGCAATCCAGCGTTCGGAGCCAGACAGTCTTTAGTGAGTTGGCCTATCACGACTACCTTGCAGACTATTTCGACCCGGAGACTGCCCTGTATAAAGCGCCCCTCAACGCCAGGCTTCCCGGTTCCGATGCAGATCTCTCTTTCGAATTATCCGCGCTGCCTGCGTCGGTAAAGATGATTACCCCTCAGCCACGCAATACCAATTCGGATGTTTTCGTTCCATACGGAAAGGTTGTAGAGAGTGGGGAGCAGTCACCTAACTCAATCCAGCATATCCCGAATGCCGTCCACGTATCATGCGCTATGGATGCGTTGGTCGGTCCACATGGCTCGAATAAGGTCTCGATAAGCGTTGTTTCGACTGGTATTACAAGTGGTGCCTCACCCGAACCGGAAGATTGATCTGTGAGAAGAGGATCTGGACAGTCGTTAATTGAGTTCACCGCAGGTCTTGTGGTGCTGGTTCCTGTGCTGTTGGTCCTTGTCGACCTAGCGATAGTTATCTACGGCGTGCAACTGAATGATACGGCCTGCCACAATGCGGCACAAGCAGCAGCTGCCGGTGAGCCCGCCGAGGCGCAGTATCGTGCTCAAACAGTTCTCAATCAAGTGAATAGCCGCACGACCGGAGAGTTGGTTTCACATTTTGCTCTTGATAGACCGGTCGAATCCGAAATAGAAGCAGCGCCAATACCATATCGCGATCAGATGACCGGCAAGACAGTTAATCCGGGCGGTGTGATCACTGGCACCGCGACCGTTACAACGACAGTGGAAATAAGACCGTTCATCGTCCATAACGTTTATGGAAAACGCCTGCCCCTCAAATTCAGCTGCCGACAAAGCATTCCTATTCGCTATGTTGTGCCGATGTGTGAATTCCCTTGCCCGTCCGAGCCATTGATTGGATCCAACTGAGCAGGCATCCTCATCTCAACTCTGCGTGTCGAAGTGCAGTCAGGGCCTAGCTGGAACTGCTGAACTGTAGTGTCGTTCGCTGAACTAGCCTGCACGTGGCTATGCGGCAAATGACTATCTCGCTAGGTGTAGCGGCGCGAAATCATAATCACTTGGGCGCGACATCATCGGTCATTTCGGACTCACATTAACCGCCACCAGAAGTGGTCGCGGATTCACATTAAGTGACAGCGGACTCAAATTAAGTGACACCAGCGCAAATTAAATGACACTGACGCAAATTAAATGACACCAGCGCTGGTGACGAAGATAGAGTAAGGGAAACGAAGGTTTATCTTCCCGGCAATCCGGCGACTTTCAACTGTTCGTTCAATTCATTGGCACGCATCGGATCAAGCTGCCCAGCAAATAGCTGTTTTACCTCAGACTGCTTTATATTGAGGAAGTCTGACAGGGAGCGGACGTCATATCCGTGCCTGGTTATCGTTGCGACCCAGGCTGAATGATCATTGGTGAGGACGGATTCCACCAAAGCGGCACTTATGGGACGCTCGGCTGTTTCATGACCGGCAACAAGAATTCTTGACAAGTTCTCGTGTATTTGCAGGGCTGTTGCAGAGCGCTCTGCGATGAGCTCAATTGCTTCTGGCTGGAGAATGTCCTCTGGACTGGTCTTTTCGTCACTACAGCTATCAAGGAGCCACTCTATGAACTCTCTGCGGCTGTCAGTCACACCGTCGAAAGTATATACCTTTGTACGGTGACCGATTTCAGCCATGGTTGGACGCTCAAGGTCATTTTTTAGTTTTGGGTGGCCGATCAAAACTACAGTCAGCACATAACCGCTTTGTTTGACGACTTCAATCAGGCGCTTGAGACCTTTCAGGGTCTTAGAGTGGAGTTCGTGGGCTTCGTCAATGAAGAGCGCCACAGGCTTCTTGCCTTGTTTTATTAGCTCTTGAAGTCCTCGTTCGCGTCTTTCGCCCTGGCTGGGGATGAGTACATCTTTTTGGGGGCGAAAGATCAAAGAACAAAGCATTGATGAGGCTTGCCAGGGTTACTTTTTCTTTCTCCACGAACAGTGACCGGCTTAGGATTATTTTTCCTTCGCGTGCCATTTCTTCTTGCAAGCGCCAGAGAGATACTGTTTTACCGCTTCCGCTCAATCCAGCTATGGCGACAAGACCACCGCTATTAATGGCAGATTTCAGATCGCGCAGAATAGCGTTAATGCTTTCTGTTTCAAAGAAACCAGCCTGAGAAAAGTCTTTTGTAATCCCGTAGTAATCCATGGTGTCAGTGCGCACCGCTATCTCCTTTTCTGCCGTTGACGTGCAAAGTGGGCTTTAACAGACATCATGACCTCTTGCTTGTTCAAGGTCTTTTCAAGAACCTGAGCAATGAAGGCACGGTCATCATCCGGCAAGCTGCCCAATGGCCTGCCAAAGTAATGTGCAATAGCGAGCTTGGCGAGAATAGCATTTGGAAATACAGCGGCATCTCCTTGGCTGTCTGTAGGAAAAGGCACTGTCGGTTTTTGGAGAGCATAAAAAACTGCGGGGTCTAAGCGGCCTGACTCCCTGGATACCAGCGCTCAAAGACCTTGCCAAGATCATCATTCAGTACTCGCGTGCGAGTTTGCAACAACAGATGTGCCCCGGCCTGCGTCCATTGCATTTGCTGACGTTTCGAGAAACGCTTATTGACGACGTAATTCACCGCCGATTCAGTAAAGCCGGTCGAAATCCGCTCACCAGCGCGGTATCGCTCTCCATAGTTAACTAAAGAGCTTGCATTGCGCTCGATATAGGTTTTAAATTCATCAACGTATTGTTGAATTTTCTCAAGTTGCGGTTTTTCAGCATCGCTCCAAACCTCGTCGCAGTCGTCGTCACAGAGATCTGGATCGAGACAATCAAATAGAGACTCAATCTCATTTAGAGCGCGATGCACGTTTCCATGCCATAAGTACCACTTAGCGCTTTCGACATATTTTAGGGCTTCTTCGCCCACTTCCTGATTCATGGATTTGATTCCTGTCGAACAATTTTTTAGAACCGTCAATCGCATAGTGATGTGGAACCAATCCAAAATGTGCTCTGACTGCGGGTTGAGATAAAGTTGCACGTCTTGTAAGTCTTCGCCGCCATCCGACAAAAATATCACTTGCTGGTTCATTTGCATGCCCTGACCGTCCAAAACATCAAACAAGCGTCTTTTCGGCTTCTCATCAAAAGTTTGAACAAAGGCAAAACACTTAGAATCGCCTTCATGAGGTATCGACTTCCCGACTATTACCTCGAACTGCCTTTTCTTGTCTGACCAGTCGCGAATATAGGTGCCATCAATGCCAACCGTAATCGGCCCATCTGGATGGGGCAGCCTTGCCAGTTGGCGCTCAGATCCTGTGGCAAACATAGATTGCTCTTCGCCCAGCTCGCTCTCCAATCTGCGCGCCACCCTGAGAGTATGATTCCTCAATGTTGCTGGATTTGTCCTTGCCGAAATCGGAAGGACATCCTTAAGCAGATTGCATGCCATCGTATATGGTGCCAATGAGCCCCATTTCGTCTCCAAGTAGATTAGCTCTGGAGCGGTATGTTCCGGCAATAGTTCAGACAGCGGGCTAAAGGTTTTTGCTGAACCCTTGAAGCAAGAGCAATGAATCAATCTTGGGCTGCGTACAGTGACGTTGCCGAACAGGCTTCGAAAAGTGATGTCGTTGTAGTCCTTACAACGTCTGGCTCTTTGGCATTCCGTGCATGTTTTGACATTGCTGGCATATTCTTGAAGTTGCGAACGAACAAGAATATGTTGAAGATTTGCCAGGATTTGCTTTCCCTCTTCCAGCTTCAGTCCCAGATTTCCCAAGTGACAGTCAGCTCTATCGATCATCAGAATATCTGCGATCTCTGGAATCGTGCCGTCTTCAGCGTCTCTGACCAGTTGCAATTTGAACTTCATTGCTCCTCCTCGTGCTTTTAGGGTTGTCTTCTTTCTCGGTAGATGCCTTGGCGAATATTCGATTCAAGAAATCTTTGGAATAGATTTTTCCGTCGTCTAAGATTCGCTTGACCTTTTCTAGATTCTTATCTAAAAGCGCCTGAGCAAGGTCTGCCAATGGGCGAGTAATGATTTGATACTCGTTGTTGAGATAATCGCGCACCGTCGATTCTTCTGGCGGACCAGAGCGATTGCCAGCTACGCAATGTGGATAGAGCAGCCTGGAATCAAGTGAAAGAGACTGCTCGAAGCGAATCTCTATCTGCCAGACATCGAACATGGTCAGAAAGTTGTACTCATACAAAAAACGCTCATTCTGCCGTAGCTTCAGTGCTGACAGCAGTTCACACCTGTCGCCGACACCGTCCAGTGTGCCGTAATTTTTGCCATGAAGCCGGAATGCATACAGATGCTCTCCTTCCCAACCCATCGAAAGTTGGATGACCTCATGAAGATCAGCCAAAGAACTGTTGCTACGCACGAGCACCCGGCGCCAAATCATCGGACTGATGCCGCGCACGAAATATTTGAACTGATACGCACACTCTTCTGAAGCCATCGCTGGCACCTCTCAAAGACTCTTGGCAAGCTTATATCTTGGGTTTTTACGATGTCTTAAAAACGATCGTATGTGATACATTACTTAAGACTGAGGCTGGAAAGCTTGAAACACAGAGGGCTGAGATATCGCTCTGTTTCACAAGCCGTCTCATTATCAAAATGGAGGGAGTCCCAAAATTTGATGAGTTATGAGACATGCTAGTTGGCTATGCTCGCGTTTCAACCAGCGGCCAGGACCTCAGCCTACAAACTGATGAGCTAACAAAGGCTGGCTGTGAGCGGATCTTTGACGATGTGGCCAGTGGAAAAAAGGATGAGCGACCTGGATTGGATGCTGCTATGGAGTTCATACGAGAAGGCGACACCTTGGTAATATGGCGCCTGGACCGGCTTGCACGCTCTCTAAAGAACCTAATTAAACTTGTCGGTAAGCTGGAAGAAAAAAACGTTGGACTGAAGAGCCTGAAGGAAAGCCTTGATACGACTACGCCCGGCGGCAAACTTGTTTTTCATGTATTTGGCGCGCTAGCGGAATTTGAAACTGAAGTTATTCGAGAGCGCACCAATGCCGGTCTTGAAGCAGCCCGCAGCCGTGGTCGGAAAGGTGGCCGCCCTTACAAGCTTGATGAGAAGGGCGTCGCAATGGCCAAACAGCTACTCAAAGATCCGGATACTAAAGTGACAGAGGTCAGTAAAGTCCTCGGAGTTTCGCGAGCAACTCTCTATCGTTATGTGCCGGCGTCGGATCGCTCAAAATCTTAAGCCGGCGGTCAGACCCCACACTTTTTTATGCTCTCCATGAAGGACAAAAAAGCGCGAACGACTGGATCGTTGTGTCGTTCTAAGTCTGCGTTGTCCATGGCCCTGGTCCTATGACGTGAGCGTGTCTGTGCCTTCTGCTTAATCTTAGTATGCTGTTCTCGATAAGATTTTGTCCAGACCATTGGCCGCTGAGCGATGGCGGCACGGTAATAGACTGAGTGCAGATGATGAGAAGTTGGAAAAACTGGCCGAGTTGAATGAACCGGTGGAAGCCGACGTATATCACGCACCGCGCCGACGTTAAGGCAGTTTTATCGGTCAAATTGCCGGACCCGATGCCAGTGTCCGGATACAACCCTCTCACGTCTGCTTAAGCTGCAGTAGGTTTGGGGCAAAACAACGTTATGGACAAGGAAGCCCAGGACATCCCTGAGATGGTTTGCGATACAGTACCAGCCCGGGAAAGCGATACCTTGGTGGGGTAGCTTGTTGGCGAAAAATACGAAGCGCCAGGGTCCCTTCGCTTCACCAGACAGCAAGAACAACCAAAAACAGTACTAGCAAGGGCAACCATATGGCTCATGACGAGAAAGAAAAGTATGTCACCCTGAAGGCAGTAGACCAGCCAGAAAGCGATCCATTAATCGGCGCTGTGATCGCCGACCGCTACCGCATTACTTCCTGCATTGGTAAAGGTGGTATGGGGGCAGTCTACAAAGCTGAACACCAAACTCTACAAAAGCCTGTTGCTATCAAAGTTCTGCAACAAAGTTTAGCCACGAACGAAAGCGCAAAACAACGTTTCTTTATCGAAGCCAAAGCAGCCAGCCAATTGAACCATCCTCATCTGGCATGCGTCCACGACTACGGAGTGTGTCCAGACGGCTCTCCGTACCTCGTGATGGACTATGTCGCGGGTCAGTCGCTTTCGCAAATTTTGAAGAGTGAAGACAAGCTCGCGCCGGATCGTGCACTAAAGCTGTTTATACAGATCTGCGAGGGGTTGTCAGCCGCACACAAGAACGGCGTGATTCACCGCGACCTCAAGCCGAGCAATATCGTAATTGAAGGAACTCCCGATAATGAATCGGTAAAGATAATCGATTTCGGCATTGCAAAAATAACTGCCGGGTCCGAAACCCCGCAAGTCGACGTAACCAGAACCGGCGAAATCGTCGGAACTCCCATGTACATGAGTCCGGAACAGCTCCTCGGACACAAAGTCGACGGACGCACGGACATGTATTCGCTCGGTTGCATTATGTACGAAACGCTGTCTGGCAAACCGCCGTTCATGGGCGAATCAGCCATGGAAATGGCGATGAAGCACATCCACGACGCAGCACCAACGATTGAAGCTTCCCCTGGAACCACTCACATCGCATCCGCCATTGCCCGCTGCTTGCAAAAGGATCCAACAGATCGTTATGAATCAATGGACGAAGTTACAAACAGCCTGAAAGGTATCGCCTACGGTGCTCGGCGACCAGTTTCGCTGCGGCAGAAACACTTCCGCAGAGGTACCTTAATAGCGACTGCTGCGATTTTGGTTGTTCTCTTTGGTGTCGTGATGGTCGCCAACTTCACAAAAACACCGGGTCTCGATGAGTGGGACATGTATATGACTGCAGGAGAGAAGGCTTTCCATCAGGGACACTTTACTGAAGCAGAATCTATGTTCGTTGAAGCGGACAAGAAGGCATCCATCTTTCCACCCAATGACCGAAGACGTTACGTGGCACTGCATCGAAAGTCCGACGTCAAGTTGTATAACCTGAACAAGGCGGGCGAGACGGAACCTGCTTTCAAGCAGCTAGTCAATGTCTTCGAACACAAAATTTCTGACCCCGAGATGCTCGCCGAAGTGTCTGCTGACCTGGCACAAGTGTATTGGGACCAACGCAAGTATACCGAAGGAGAAGTTCTGTTCCATAAAGCCATCGCTATCTCCGACCATAACAACGACAAGGCGGAGTATGCGCGGCACTTGCAAAATTACGGAAACAAATTGATGGAAAGCGAGAGATATGCTGAAGCAGAGCCGTTTCTCAAGAAGTCACTTTGGGTGAGGCAAAATGCGTTCGGCAAAGAAAGCATCGAAGCAGCGTATTCTCTGGAAGTCATCGGTCACCTGTATTTTTTGGAGAATGACACCCAGTCGGCTAAAAAGTACTTGAGTGAGGCTCTGCAGATAAGGAAAGAAAAACTGGGCGATCTCAACCCATTCGTGGCGCACACTGCAGATCTCTTGGCGGATGTATATGCGAACGCGAACGATTACAAGAAAGCTGAACAGTTGTATGTCCTAGCGCGCGATATCTATGACAAGAACGGTGACCCTGCGCTTACCAACGTTCTGGAGGCCCTCGGCGAAGTTTATTACTGGGAAGAAAAATACACCGAATGTGGTGCAGCCATGGACCGGGCAATTGGCTTCTTCGAAAAACAGCAGAAACCCGATAAAAATTTGTTAGCGAGCGCATTACAGTACCGCGCCGGCGCAAATCTCGCACAAGGCGATCCTAATGCAGCTCGCCCCATGCTCCAACGCGCGTTAAAACTGCGTGAAGATAAAGGTGGTACCACTGACATACAGTATGCCAGCGTCCTGGCGGATTTAGCTCGAACTTACGACGCTCCAGCACAATACGAAACTGGCAAGTCATTCTTCGACAGATCAATTACCCTCTACGAAAAAAATTTGCCGGAGAGCGCCGACGAGATGTCTAGCACACTAAAGGACTACGCGGAATTGCTGTCCAAAGCGCACCGTCCAGCGGAAGCCGCTGCAGCTAAGAAGCGGGCAATGGCGTTGGCGAAGCAAGCGGAGTAGCGGCTGAGTATCGTGTATCGAGCAGCCGGCAAGCTGCCACAGGCGGAAAAGAGTCGACCGTGCGTGTGACTTGGCGAATTAGTGCGACATGAGGTCGTTCAAGATGATTGGATTTAATCCCCGAGACGCACCGCTCTCGGTCTCCACGCAAAGAAGTCATTGACTTTGCCCGCGTCGACAGTAAGTAATGACATCGGCGCAAGCAGGGCGCGAAAGCCAGTAACCCAAAGTCTCAATTGGGCGAATGGCAAGGGGAAAACCAGAAGGATTAACGCAAGTGAATCATCGCAAGTTCCGTCATCAAGTGACCGGTGAAAGAGACTGATACACCGTAGCCAAAAGGCAAACGGGTCGGCTGCTGTATTTAATTCGCCAGCAGCGTGGTGCCAAAACTCCCGTCGGAATAAAGATGGAATCCTCCCTGGTTGTATATCACTCGAACGAAACATGGTAAGCCCATTGGGCTCTCTTCATCTGGAGAGAAGCCGGACTGCAAAGAACGGTGACAGCCCAGTGGGTAAAGGAGTCTGGAGAAAGCGAATGCCTGGCTGTAATGGACAGGATAGGGACAATACCCACGCCGAAAGGCGGCAGACTTCCAGATGGTCCTTGGCGAAATATCAAAGCAAGAGAACTGAACTTCTGTGAAAGATAGAGTCAATCGAGACATCGGAGCAGACGAACCATCTCAAGATTGGGCTGACATTGACTGGCGGCTCATCGAAAGACGTGTTAAGAACTTGAGGCAGCGAATATTTCGTGCAACGAAGCAATGTCAGTGGAATAAGGTCAGAAGCCTGATGAAACTGATGATGCGTAGTTATTCTAACCTGCTTTCGAGCGTTAGAAAAGTAACGCAAGAAAACAAAGGGCGTAAGACGCCTGGCGTTGATAGCCAGACAGTCCTAACCCCAAAAGCCCGCGCTAGTCTAGTTCGTCAGATGCTCGATATCAAAACTTGGGTTGCCAGACCCGGAAAACGTGTCTACATACCTAAGGCTGGTGGCAAGCAACGACCACTAGGTATCTTGACTGTAAAGAACAGAGTAGCACAGGCGATTGTGAAGAATGCACTCGAACCTAGCTGGGAGGCTCGTTTTGAACCAAACAGCTATGGGTTTCGTCCGGGTCGCGGATGCCACGATGCCATTGTGCAGTGCTGGATTCGACTCAATCGAAAAACCACTCACAAATGGGTTCTCGACGCAGATGTAAGAGCCGCATTCGACCAAATTGACCACAACTTTGTCTTGAAACGCCTCGGCAACGTGCCCGGTCGAGAGCTGATCAAACAGTGGTTGAAAGCAGGGTATGTAGATGCAGAAATCTTTCATGCCACTACTGCTGGTGTACAACAAGGTGGTGTAATTAGCCCTTTACTCGCCAATATAGCGCTTGACGGGCTTGAAAAAGTATTGTCCGGCAAAGCCGGATATATACGATACGCCGATGACCTGGTTGTCACCGCAAAGAGCAGGGAAACGATCGAAGCTTTGCTTCCAACTATTGAAGCGTTCCTCGCAGAACGAGGTTTGGAGCTGAATACAGAGAAAACCAGAATTGTGCACGTCAAAGACGGGTTCGATTTTCTGAGCTTCAATGTACGCAGCTACAATGGAAAGTGTCTCGTGAAACCGCAGAAAGAGAAGGTGCAAGCCTTCTTGAAGGATATTCGAACTTGGCTGAAAAAGGTCAAGTCAATTCCGCCTGCGGCTATCATCAGTCACCTAAATCCAATGCTTCGCGGATGGAGCAACTACTACAAGAAGGTGAATAGTAAACAAGTTTTGACCTACGTAGAACACCAAGTATGGCATGCTGTCTGGCATTGGTGCCTCAGCCGCCATCCCAAGAAATCGCAGCACTGGGTGCTCCGAAGATATTTCAAGCGCGCCAATGGGCGCACCTGGACCTTCTTTGGTACCGTTCGCAATCAACTCGATGGTGAAATGAAGGATATCTTCCTGTTCAGAACCAGTGAAGTGCCGGTTAAATCACACATCAAAGTTGCGGGAGCGGCAAGCCCAGATGACTCCGCCCTGGAAGAATACTGGTCAAAACGTAAATCAAAACTCCAATATTCATTTGAATCTCTACCAGATGCTTACAGCGTATGAGGGCTTGAGCCGGATGCCGGGATAACTGGCAAGTCCGGTTCTTAGGGGAGGGGGCTGCGGTGACGTATGCCCTCTTACCCGACTTCTGGTTACTTTTTGGCGAATTGTTTTGAACGTCGTATTGCTTCATTTAAAAATCTAACCGTGACAACAGCCGTTGCCTCATTTGAGATCTTACCAGACGGGGCGAGCGTTGTGACACTACAAATGGTGGCTACCTCAGATGCCAT
>Ga0163153_10005098_pt1 | contig 15793 bp, 26 predicted proteins | sample OliLakLV19MP6IB1_FD_148629 | JGI IMG/M metagenome (GOLD analysis project Ga0163153, IMG submission 148629) | Freshwater microbial mat bacterial communities from Lake Vanda, McMurdo Dry Valleys, Antarctica - Oligotrophic Lake LV.19.MP6.IB-1 | ecosystem: Environmental > Aquatic > Freshwater >... | reverse complement strand
TCGGGTGAAGCAACTAAACCCCACGGCACATTAGGTGGGGGCGCAATAAATCCTTTGCCGAAAGCCCCAAAACCGTTCATAGTTCTGCGCGCAGGCTGACGCAAGGACTTCTTTGCAAGTAATTTTGCTTTAGGTAATAAGAACTCGTCAAATCCGCCTAAAAACCCCGGTCGGCGCATAAATTTTCCTCATCGTTATTATACAAATTTTGTATAATTGTTGAGAGGAGAATATTATGGCGCGTTACGAACGTATGGGTGGGCAAGGAAATCGGTTAGGCTCGTTCGAGTCATACTCCGGCCGTAGCCTAGGTAATTTCGGCGCCACTGCAGATGAGTGCGCCAGGCTAACCCAAAATTGGGCCAGCAAATTAAGCCAAGCCAATCAGTATGCTGTTAGCGACCCCTCAAAAGTTACGCAGTTGATGACCGAATTTAGAGAAGCTAAAGCCCAAGCTGATAGCGTTTGCGCCCAAGTTCCCAAAACCTCCTCTAGCACAACAACCGGCTCAACTGCAGCAGCTAATATGAATGCAATTGCAACAATGCTCGCACCACTCGCGCAGGCAGGTGCTACCGTCGCGGCCACTAAAATTCAATCTGATGCAATGGCCGACGCTATGAGACGTGACGCTATGAGACGTATGGGGCAGCCCGCTCCAGTCACCTACGTAACTAGCGCCCCCGAATCATCATCTTCTTCTACTGGCTTGATCATTGGTGGATTGTTGGCAACTGCCGTAATCGGCGGAATTATTTTTTTTGCAACTAAGAAAAAATAAGAGGCACTAGTGTACGTTAGACAAAATACACAACCGAATCGACTCGGATCGTTTGAAGGACTAGGGCAAATCAAGTCTTTCGACGTTACAGGTGGCGTCCAAACAACCGCTGGAGGTGTGTCTACTGTCGGGTGAAGCAACTAAACCCCACGGCACATTAGGTGGGGGCGCAATAAATCCTTTGCCGAAAGCCCCAAAACCGTTCATAGTTCTGCGCGCAGGCTGACGCAAGGACTTCTTTGCAAGTAATTTTGCTTTAGGTAATAAGAACTCGTCAAATCCGCCTAAAAACCCCGGTCGGCGCATAAATTTTCCTCATCGTTATTATACAAATTTTGTATAATTGTTGAGAGGAGAATATTATGGCGCGTTACGAACGTATGGGTGGGCAAGGAAATCGGTTAGGCTCGTTCGAGTCATACTCCGGCCGTAGCCTAGGTAATTTCGGCGCCACTGCAGATGAGTGCGCCAGGCTAACCCAAAATTGGGCCAGCAAATTAAGCCAAGCCAATCAGTATGCTGTTAGCGACCCCTCAAAAGTTACGCAGTTGATGACCGAATTTAGAGAAGCTAAAGCCCAAGCTGATAGCGTTTGCGCCCAAGTTCCCAAAACCTCCTCTAGCACAACAACCGGCTCAACTGCAGCAGCTAATATGAATGCAATTGCAACAATGCTCGCACCACTCGCGCAGGCAGGTGCTACCGTCGCGGCCACTAAAATTCAATCTGATGCAATGGCCGACGCTATGAGACGTGACGCTATGAGACGTATGGGGCAGCCCGCTCCAGTCACCTACGTAACTAGCGCCCCCGAATCATCATCTTCTTCTACTGGCTTGATCATTGGTGGATTGTTGGCAACTGCCGTAATCGGCGGAATTATTTTTTTTGCAACTAAGAAAAAATAAGAGGCACTAGTGTACGTTAGACAAAATACACAACCGAATCGACTCGGATCGTTTGAAGGACTAGGGCAAATCAAGTCTTTCGACGTTACAGGTGGCGTCCAAACAACCGCTGGAGGTGTGTCTACTGAAAATGTATTGACTGGTATCGGCCAAATTCTCGCTCCTCTTGCACAGGCCGGCGGTGCTATTTATTCTGCAAAAATTGCGGCCGACGCGGAAAAGAAGATGTTCAAAATTGAACAGCGTCAGATGCAGCAACAGCAAGAAGCCGCCATGCTCGCTGCAATGCAAGCCGCTGCAACGCAGCCTGGCTCATCCTCGACAACTCCAATTGTGATCGCTATTCTCGGCGGCACCGCACTAATTGCGATTTTAGCGATTGTATTAATGAAAAAAGGAAAATAAACATGGCATACGAACTCGGACAACAATCTCCAGAATGGGCAACTGGAGTCGCATCAATCCTTAACCCCCTCGCGCAAGCGGGCACTCAGGTTTACGCAGCTAAAACACAGGCCGCCCTGAACGTACAACGCGCCAAAATGGGATTACCACCTATTGATTTCTCCGCCAGACCTGCTACATCAGAAGCAGAGGGGAGCCGCGGGCCGTCTGACTCAGATGAAGGAAGCGCCTTGACACCAATATTGGTGATTGGGGGAATAGCTGTTGTCGGATTCATTATCTTCAAAATGACCCGTAAATAAGCTATGGATTACAAAAACAAGCTAGTACCTACTATTGTGGCGTCTCGGACAGTTACATTCAACGCTACAGAAAAACAAAAGCCGAACAAATATTTTATTGCTGGTTTTTTACTCGCCGCGCTCGGTGTTGGTTACCTGTATATCAAGCAGCGCAACGCGACCGAACACTAATCTTTGATGATTCCCTCGACAATAAGTTGCTGTCGAGCAATCGCTTTATAAATGCTTTTTTGTAAATGAGAAGCAGCTTCCCAAGAACTTAACTGAAATGTTCCTGGTGTAAATGTTAATTCATCCCAAGTATCAATAAATGTATGTATTTTTACATCTTCGTAAAAATACTTAGAACCTCGTAGTTCAATAAGCCGTTCTTTGTAACTCATATTAAGAACGACGGCACAGCCACCAAGCGGTAGCTCCACCCACAAGCATCATAGCCGCCGCTCCGGATAGTGCCGTTGAATAGAAATTACTTGTTGGTTTTCCATAAGGAGCTACCGACCGCTCAACCCCCATGCTGGTAATAAGTATTTCTGGTCTAATAAGTCTCATTGCCGCCGCGTTGGATTGCTTGGTTTGGATCGCACTTTGCGAAGTACTGGGGTTCAAAAGGTTTGCTAGGTTGATTCTAATTTCAGGGGTGACTTGACTCCTAAAGATAAGCTCGGGTTGACCAGCATTTAAAAGCTGACCAACAGCATTTTTAAGATCGTTATTCCCCAATGTCCTCATGGTGTTTATCCCTCAACACCATTATATCTTTTTTCTAATTTTTTTAATCCATCGCTTTTGACTGCAAATTCCAAATAAAGCCGTAGTGCCACTCGCAGTAGGTGATCAGCCAATCAAAGTACTTAATGATTCGCAACTGGCCATTTGAATAAATGATCCACGACTCTATTGCCTGGGACAAACGACGTAGCTCATTTTCTTCTTCTTTCGTTAATTCAAAGAGGCCCCCATACCGCAACCCACTTAACTGCAAATACAGTTTAAATTCAAAATCAGGGCCCCACGGTTTGCCTGTGTATTTTTGCGCTAATGCAGATGCATAACTTTTCAGTTCTTCCGCTATGTCCATTGATGAGATTGTAGCAAAACAAAAAACCCGCAACAGGTGCGGGTTTTTAAAAGAAACTAAAATTTAAGGACTAGTTCAATAATTATAGTCCAACAAGCCCCTCATGTCAATATTCTCAATTCGCGTCTGGATTTTTTTTACGTTTTTCAAGAATAGGCTCTTCTCCTGGATTTTTGCGAGGTCTTCCTCTGGGTCGTTTCGGTAAAGAGTTTTCGTGATCTCTTTCTTTCTTTGGCCGTCCTCTTGGTCTCTTTAGCTTGTTAAGAACAACAGGGTGTTTTCGAGGGCGCCCGCGGCTTCGTTTTTCTTCTGTTGCACCGACTTTTTCTATTTTCTTAGGTTTTTTGTTACGGGGTTTGAACTCTACACCGGCTGCGGCTAGTATCTTTTTGGCTCGACGGACATCACGAGACGGCCTCCCTTTTCGTCCTGATTGAAGGCTTAGAATACGCTTAGCCTTGTTCAGTGACATATCAGGATCGCCGGCCTGGTCAGTTGATTTTTTTCGTAGCTTATTCTTTGGGCGAGGATTGCTCTTGAAGTTGGTTTTGGCTGGCCGGCTGTCTTCTTCCCCATCATCGTCTGCTTCAAATTTTGGTTTCATAGGACGAGGGCGGGGAAGGTCCATCTCGCCCTCGTAATCTTCATCGTCGTAATAATCCATGGATTTTCCTCTCGACCCGAGTATAGCATTAATACTTTTTCAAGAACATGACTAGACAGCCAATTATTCCCGGCTATTATGCGGCGTGATAGAGGTGATTATCTGTGGCCGACCCTGTCGATAATCGAAGAATTAAGCTCTGCCCTGTCGAAAGCCGAGCAATATTAGAAGCTGACCGCGCCCAAAAATTGTTAATGGAGCTTCGTGCAAGAATGGAGCAAGAGATTAATAAATTAAAAGAGCAATGGTCGGCGTTAAGATTGAAAATTCTTGAGGAAGAAAAAAATATATCTAATATGATAGACGCAGGCAACAAGAGTTATCAAGAGACTTTGAGTTGCATAATAGAAGATAACCAAATCAAATCTCCTTGGACTGCAAAAATCATTTATGACGAATCTAATGTATTCCCAATAGCAATTGAAGTCTCGCACACGCCAGAAAAAATCTCGGAGCTTGCAAGTCCTGCAAAATAGGGTAGGATCTTGCTCCTGTGAGCCACAAACAAGATCGTCGAGAGCCCCGCATCGATTTTAGTCAAAACAAGGAAATCATCGTCTATTATAAGATGATTTCTAAATGTGACTCTAATTTCCGTTGCGATGACATCTTTCGAGGAGAACTTCTCAACCTCAGCCGTAGTGGTCTTTTATTAGACGCAAGCATTCCGGCCGAATCCTGGCTTCCAGGATTAGAAGACGGGGATATTCAATTAGGCTTCAATCTTCAAACCCCGGATACGAAAATTAAATTGCTTGGACGTATCAGATGGGCCCAGCTTAGAAGGTGGCCGATTTTTTATCGGTTTGGGGTTGAATTTGAACCTCCTGATAGCACCAATAACGACAAACTTAAGTGCTTATTAATTAGAACCGAGTTAGAACAGCGCAAAACTCCAGAGACCCGGCGCATCAAGCGCATAGAAGAACTTTTAATCAATCCAACCTTCACCAAAGGATAATTTACGTGAGTGTCACACCTCGATGGAGAAACGGCCGTATGAGTTTTACCAATCAATCACAGGGACAGAATACTAGCATGAGTCGGAAAGCCGAAGTCGTTGATTCGTTGAATCTTTTGCAGCAAGCTGCTTCAATACACCAAGCGGCTTTCTTCGCTTTCAAAGATATCTCCCGTGAGTATCTACGATTGCGTAGAGAAAATAAGATGCTGAAGAAGCAACTTGATGGGCGCACCCGTTCTTTGCGAGGCGCGAGCGCAGCAGCAAAGGATCGCCTTGAACGACTTAATGCCTTGCAAGCGAAGTCCGTACGTGCTAAGGTTAAGGCCACGCGTAAGGGCGCGACCAAGGCTTCTAAGACTCCGGCCAAGAAGCCCATCAAGGCCGCGCCGAAGTCCCAAAAGAAGGTTGCTGTTTCCGCCCGCTAGGATGTTGGCATGGATCTAAATAAGCTTTTGAAGCAGGCCAAAACCAAACTTCGCCAAGCTGAAAAAGCAGAGGTTAGATCCATCTTGCGCTGCGCTCCGTTGAAGCTGCCGTACCGGGTGATGGCGGGGGAGGGTCATGTAGATGGCCCTCCCCCGCCCAACCCGAGCCTTCAGGAGTTTCTTAGGCTTCACACGGAAGGGATCAAAGGTACCATCGCAGGATGGCACTATGAGCCAGAAGATTACCACTACTCACCACTTTCCAACCGCAACATCCAAGTTACCGGAGAAGCACTGTATAAGGACTCTCAGATTGTTTTGATGTATAACGAAGATCGGAAGTATTTGACAGGAGCTTACCGACTTATTTTCTTTGCAGACAGCAGAAAACCACTGTATGATTTCTGCGAAGATTTTGGCATCAGTAATATCATCGAACGTGATATGGAATTGAGGGTAAGATTGTGAGCAACTTTGAAGAGATGATGGCTGCGGCCAAAGCTAAGTTACTGAAGGTTGCAAAAAAAGCGGAGCAGGCTGAGAAAAAGACCAAAGCCCCCGAGCCATCAGCAACGACTAGCTACGATCATCGGCTGACCATACAAGATGTGAAAGAGGCTTACGTATCATCCGGATTGAAGCCCAGCCGCTCGTTTTATTTCTTCACACACGGACGCCCTCTCATCTACGTCAGCCCTGTGTCGTTCGATAAAACTGAGGCAACTCCTATCGGCGCTCTTTGCATCAGCAAAAAGGCTCCTTTTCTCTCCCAGCGTCCGGAGGAATGGACCGCAGGTCAGACGGGATCAGCCTTGGGCCTAGCGTCCAGCTATATCTTAGGATTTAATAGTGGCTTCGATGGAAACGCCCCCGGGCACCCGCGATGCTCAGATTATTTTCATCAAGGTTATGCAGACGGCATTTCCGTGTTCGGAGCCCTTCACAGCGAAGGGGCTCTTACTGATCAAAGGCATGAACCTGTTCATATGTCAGTTGAAGAGTACGTTGAACTGTGCCGAGTAGCGGGCGATTGGAATTAAATGACTGCAACTACCGAAAAAATTCACTTAGGGAAGATCGAGATAGAGGCCCAAGATAACGGCGCTGTCGTTCCGTCTGTTTATGTCAATATGCTACCCACAGAATATCGAGCAATTCTGGTTAACCTCACAACGTTGCAAACATCCTGTATCTTACCATCACGAAAATTAGAAATTACATATCGTACTCGCCCAAGGAATATGTATGCTCCTCGGCGTAGGCGGGGAGATGGGTCAAGACGGCTTCCATCTCGTGAAATGCTGACCAAACTGCAATTGGATATTCCAACATTACTTTTTATCGGAAGAACTTCACAAATACCAGATAGATACGCGCCTCGGTTCGTTTGGTCTTTATTTGGATTAGATGAAACTCTCCCCGAACAACTGAAGGTTTCGCCATATCTTATGGCCAATGTCCATGCCCGGGGTGAAATATGCTTTGGTGCGTTACAGCCGAGCAATTTCCGCCAAGCTTATAACTACTTTTTTAGCAGTGCTTTTAATAGTGACTTATCTAGCTACACTCGAATCTCCGATGGCGGAAGACGAATTCATTTTTGCAAAAAAGTGGAGCATGACTTTAGCAGTCATGTGGGCTGTCTGTGCGAAAAGAGGATTGAGCATTCGTGCTGCGAATGCTCCACGGCTATCTTCCACAACCATCACGGATGTGGCTGCAACACAGTGGTCAAGTCTAAAAAGTGCAAAGGCAGATGTAACGTAAATCCGAATTGCGCGTGCTGCTTTGCACTGAATTCTAACGATGCGTCATGTAGATGCACAATGCGCCATAAAAGAACTTGTAAATTGATAAAAGAGACATGCACTTGCGCATGCACTTGCGACTGTTGCACCGAGAAGTGCGATCACACGACTTGTAAGTGTTTGTGCTGCGAATCAACCTGTGGCTGTGGATGTTCCTGCGATCAGGTGGAATTGTTCCAAAGATACATCGAAAATTACGGATCTAAAGTTCTACCACACCAGTCTTGGCAGATTAAGACGGATGAAATCTGTGGTACAAATTTCTGGTCTACGAGCCAGAAAGCCGATGGCTTGCTACTTACGGCCCATCCTGATATACTGAAAAAAGTGCCTAAGCACTTCTGGAAGAAGTCCCATCTTCAAAATGACAAACCGTTTATCATCTGTATGGGACGTAATAATGGGGATGAGTGGCAGTTTGAGTCTTCGAAATTCGACTTCACAATAAGCTCTAATCAAATTACTTTTGACCGCCACGCGCCTAAATGATATTCTTGTTCTAAAGAGGATAATAAGATGAAACAACTAAAAGTTAAATCACAACTAAGAACACGCATATCCACGTTATCGTTTATTTTGTCTCTCAAGGAGATATATCATTATGGGCCGGCATGATCGGGGCTTACGAGCGGCTATTAAGGCAGCGTTCGATTCCGATTTTACCGATCACAAAGTAGGCGCGGCACTTTACAAAGGTGCGCGCCTTTTGTCTGTTGGGGCAAATTACAGGAAGTCCCATCCAGAAAGCACCTGCTGGACTCAGCACGCAGAATTCAGCACTCTGTTGGGATTTAGTGCGGAGGAGTTAAGCGGAACGACACTCTACGTCGCACGGTTAACCAGAACCAATCGTATCAGTTTCTCTAAGCCGTGTGAGTATTGTCAGAGGGTGATTTTAAAGAAGGGTTTGAGTAAAGTTTTTTACACAAATTATGATGGCTTATTGGACGAAATGGATTTAGCTACTCTTGCTCCGACCGTAAGACCATTCAAGCGTGCCGGTGTGTTTCCGTTAGTTCCACGTTAGTTCCCCGCGCAAGTACTTAGTCAACTAGTTAGTGGAAACAAAAAAAGAGGCTTAAGCCTCTTTTTTTGTTGCTGCGTTTGTCGCGTTGCGGGCCGCATTTGGCCAGCTACTTATTTTGCGAGTAGCTGCATCCTGCACTTAGAGGGCATACACCGCAGCGCGGCTCTTTCGCCAGACACACAGACTTCGCGAGTTGCAGCATTTTCCTATGATAAACCAGTGGTTTCCGGGAACCCACCAGTTTTTGCAACGCCGCCGCTTTCGTCCCTAAAAAGTCTTCAGCGTTAACCATACCCAGGCGGGCTAGCACACGGTCTGTATGAGCTTCATACGGCATCTGATTAGTTCGGCCCCACAAAACCTTTAGATAATCGACCGCAGCTTTTGGCTGAAGAGGCACATTTGCTAAGTAGGATTCGATCAACTTAGCCTTGTTTTCCTCTACTGCGTTATTCAGATCGAGCGACGCCAGATGTTTCCAGGAATAATTTAAGAATTCGCGGATGCTTTCCGCTAACTCCCAAACATTCACTTCAACGCCCGACGTGGTTAGCACGTCTGCAATATCTCGACTAGAGGAGACGCGAACTTCATCCCAACCGCTGAATAACTCTGCGGTGGATCCGACTCCTACGAAAGTACGAATAGCTGCTCTAGCCGGCGCGGGCCTGTCGGCGTAGCTAATCGCATAATGGATCAGTTTTTCAGTTACACCAGGAGCTTCCTCCTTTTCATCGGCGTCCCAAAGAGATTTCTGCTTCCCAAACGCGGCAGATAACAAATTCCATACTTCTTCGCCTTCCATACTGTCCTCCAAGTCATTTGGCCGTCTCACTATAGTATGAATTTTCATAGTAAACTATCCAATTTATGGAAAAATTTACTATGAAACCCTTCGACCTCTAAGTCCCAATAATCTTTATAATAAAAGTTTTTTAGGATGAGGCCCTTAGCCTTACTACGAAGGCGTAGGAGCGGATGACCCATGAATCGATGAACTAACAAGCGTAGAACTACACTTCTATGCATATCTTCGGTTATAGGCAGCAAAGGTTGGACGGAACTTCGTCTTTTTCCTGCCCTAGCGCCGAAAACATTCGCATGGATGGTGTGTTGACATAAAAGGCATTTAACCAAGAGTATACCCTGGCTTTAACCAATTGCAACCCCTAAGTTTAGCCGTTGAGATCCTGGATGTTAGATTTGACTTAGAGCTAAGAACATCGTAAACTGAAAACATGGGCCAGTCTAAGATCAGAATATTTAATAAAAAATTCATCCTGAAAGACTTCCAACCAGCGGATATTTCGGACCCCACTGATATTAAAATTAAAAAAGGCAATCATACCGAAATAGGAGAAATAGTGTGCGAAGTATATTATACCCCACGAGGATGGCGGGGGGATATCCACCTTATGTCACCAATTGACATATGGGACGCAGATCATGTCCAGAAACTTTATGGGGTTAGGCCAAACGAATTGCGGGGCGATTTGTATGAGAAAATATTTGAATCCACGGTGCCCGCTATGCAGTATATGACTAAACGCCTCAAAACTTTAGGTTGGGAACCGATTGATACTTGGGAATGATATGCTACAACTTGGGAATGATATGCTACAATTAGGGGCTAAAGGGGTGCAATTATGCAATGTGGAGTTTGTGGAGAAGAAGTAACTTTGGACGATTTGGCCGTAATGGCCGCCCCCGAAGTCAAAGTATTTCATCGGGGAGAAGGATGCCCAGCCTGCTTTGACGATAGCGATGAGGGTGATGAAGTCAGCGAAGAAGATACGTGGGCGTGCAAAAGCTGCGATGTCAAAATTGTCACTGATGACGAGGCCAACCTCTACTGGCAAGGAGGCTCCCTGGTGCATCCATACGGCTCGTTAAAATATGCTTGGGGCCGACATCCTGAAGCTAAAAATCCAATCGAGGAAAATCTGGATTTAGACGAATGTCCTGGATGCCAGGATACAGACGATGAGCTAGATCAAGCTGACGAATCGGATTTCGAAGAACACGACTTGGAGCTAGATGAAGACGACGAAGAAGAGGTTGATTTCGATGATCTCGACGACGAGGAAGCCTCGACTTAAACGCCTAATGTTTAATCCTTGTAATTCTCAATATTCCATTCAGAATGTAAGAACATGGCCGATACTCTTTTAGCTCCTGGGGTGGAAATACGTGAATTAGACGGCAGATTCCAATTATGGATCAAACATAATGACGAATCTATTATAGGCTGGGATTTTGAAGAAATTGCAAAAAGCCCAAAGTCGTGGATTAGCTCACTGAAAACAACTATTTTGGCTATCACGCAAGGACCTAGTGCGGTAAAACGCCATGTTGACCAGCGCAAATCCCAGGTTAAGCTATCCCCAGACATGCTGTGCATGGTATGCGGGAGAAGCATCAGAGCGGCTACCACCGAGTATTATTTCTCAGCTACTCTGAATAATAAGCATTTCCGAGACTATCAATGTAGCGCAGAATGTAATAAGAAACGTAAAGAGCAAGTTCTCCGGCAAGAACTTGGCACGGACTTCATCGACAAATGGTCAGGTAAATTACCAAAAAGTAAACTCGAACACTTGACATAACATAAAGTTATGCTAAAAGAAGGCACGGAGAAACCCCATGGATTGCCCAGCTTGCGGCACAGCCGACGCATACGTAGGTTTGACTGATATAGATTGCTCAAATGGAGGTTGCAGATATTTCCATTCTTCGACTGCTTCAAATCCGGCTACTGCCGTTGCTTCCCAACCTACAATAACTATTGTAAACCTTGACCGAAAACAGGGAAGCATTTTGATTACTTTCACAGTCCTAGACAAAGGAGATCCAACAAACCAAGTTTCAGTAGAATTTTATTGGAGTGCTCCGACTCTAGGTATTATGAGCAAAACAATTGCAACCCTAAGCAACTCGGCTTTGTATCATGTGCCAGGAGTGACCGCGGATGGTATAACTATATATAGAACCCACTGGATGTGCATCTCCGATGGTGTAAATCCAATGGATGCGTGGAAACTGGAAGCCAGTTTAGTTCCATAATGCTACACGTCTACGCATCTAGCTCTGTATGCCACATATTTCAACTCGACGACACTATAGTAATAGACGTTTCTAAGGCCATAGAGATGTCGGAAGAATATTTAGAAAACGGCACCACAGTCTCATTGTGTCAGTGCCCATTATTTGGAATAAAACGGGGCGCTGGTTTAAATCAGTCTCAAGCCAAAGAAGAAATCAAACGGATAATAAGTCTCCTCATTAAAAAAGAAGAGTTTTTAGCTATATTGGATAAGTTCCTTCAGAATAATGGCTTTGACTTGCATAAACCAGCTAGTGTTTTGAGAGAAAATTTGTCGAAGTACAAATTGCGAGTAGAGTGCTGATGAAAATGCGGAAAAACAGTAGCGGCCCGCGCGTAATTCTTAAATTATCCGGAGAGAGTTTTTGTCAAGAAACTGCAACAGGTATTGCAGTTGACCAGATAAGCAATATCTCCGCTAATATATTGGAAGCATGGGAAGAGGGGGTTGAATTAGCCATCGTTGTCGGCGGCGGTAATCTTATTCGAGGCGCAACTCTATCGCAGTCAGGGGTAGACAGGGCTACTGCGGATTACATGGGAATGATGGGTACGCTAATTAACGCCCTAGCATTACAGGAAGCTCTAGAAAAAATCGAAGTGCCTACTCGTGTGCAATCCGCCTTGCATGTATCTCAAATCGCAGAGCCATTTATCAGGCGGCGTGCCGTAAGACACCTAGAGAAAGGGCGCGTGGTTATTTTAGCAGGAGGGGCAGGCATGCCTTTCTTTACCACTGACACCGTAGCTGTACTTCGTGCAAAAGAATTAAACGCCTCTGCCGTTTACAAAGCGACTAAAGTAGATGGGGTTTACACCGCAGACCCCACCAAATTCCCTCATTCAATCCGTTACGATGATATAACCTATGAAGAAGTTATAGTACAAGAACTGAAAGTGATGGACGCAACAGCGATTACTTTAGCTCGGGAAAATAACATTCCGATCAAGGTGTTCAACTTTAGAGAAAAAGGCAGCATCAAGAATGCTATTTTTGATAGCCGTGTAGGTACATGGATCAGAAACAGGGAAGCTTAGGCTTGTTAGTGATCCACCGAATCACCAAAAATTGAATCGCCTCAGCCATTTCTGCGGTAGTTTTGTTTTTTCTTGGAATTTTTCCGAGCAGCTAGGGCTGGATTCGAAATTTCTTCCAGCCTACGCAACATCTTTTTGATATCCTCTTCAAATTCCATTTCTGCGTCTAACGTGCCGAGTTCTTCGGAGTAAGCCGCGATCAAAGCCGCATTAGCTCTGTTCGTAAAGGAAACCCTACCGTCGGGCTGTTTCTCAGAACCTCGGACATAGTGAACCATCTCACGCAGTGTATCTTTTATTCGCTGTAGTTGGCGAGATGTCCAAGCATCCTCTGAATTGGTTAGCTCTTTATGCAGTATTCTTGCTAGTGACGCGAGGCTGTATAAATTACCGCTTTCGGCCGGATTTTTGGCCCAATTGTCTTGTCTCCAATCAATTGAACATCCACAGCCACCAGGATTCCTTTGCAAACCCGCATCGCACCCGCAAGGGTTACGCCTACTGATATGCCCGGGACGACTCCATGCCGTGCTGCGAGAACCAAAAAATGGTTCTGACGTTGGTTTTAAATCGAACTGGCATTTGAAACACGTTCCCCGGGTATCTTTATTGCCGGCTCCGCACGATCCGCAGGTTACATAAGGATTTCTTCTCATTGGTCACCATATGCATTATACCATCTGATGCCACCTCCTTGCGGGCGATTAAATCTGGTGTACATTGCTGCAATGCAATTTTCCGAATTTTATCAACCGCCGAAAGGCCCCACCCCCGAACCAAAGCTATCCCTGCCTCGGATTACTGATCCCGAGATGTATGCTTTGTTGGTCTATAAACTATTACAGGTTGGAGATGTTGCTCTGACTGGACCAAGTATCCTAGAACCTAGTCAACAGGTGAAGGTAGTGGGGTGGCCACAAAAATATGTAGGTAGGCTGGACGGAAATCCTGGTGGTCCAGGCATATACGATGATTTTTTAAATATCACTGTTCAGTTGATTGATACTAATGAAGTGATCACAATTCCAGCGACGCAACTTGGCCTGCCCCCCAGCGAAGACCTTCTAGAACGTTACGATGAAATTTCGTCATCTTGGTTTAATATGTCTTCCGATCTAGGCTGGCGTGCTTCATTGCCCGATACTAAAATATGGGAGAGCGACATTGTAACTGTGGATGGATCAGTAGATCAGTTTCAAGTGTTTAGAATTGATCATTTCAACAAGACATGTTTATTAAAGGGCCATGATAAAAAAGTAACTCGTCCTTATTCCTTCGACGAGTTGCAATTTTTAACAGGAGGGCCTGTTAAAGCTGCTTACAGCGGAGAAGAGGTTCGGTTCAAGGACACCAAATCTGCGGCAGAGTTTCAGATACTCCTAGGATGGTTTTCTCGTAATTTTTACCCTATCAATCAGAGTTACAATTGGGACGTGGCGCATGCAGTTCAAGTAATCAACTTATCTAAGGCGCATGGCTTGCTGCACTACAGGAATGGGGTATCCTTGATTACGCTCGCCAACGAAGACATAGGGTCGGAGCTTCTGTATCTGACGCAAACTAATCCATCTATGATATTAAAGGTTTGATGATGAAAACATCCCAGTGTAATGATTGTGAGTGCCTTGGCCAAGAACTAAGCTCCAGTAAAAAGAAGCTCCCAGAAGGCCACAAAATACTTTTCCCACTAGATTTTAAGTTATATTGTTTACCCTGTTTATGGAGAAGAGAGGGCGTGTGCCTTCATTGCGCACAAGAGGTTGATAATCTCAAAGAAGACAAGAGATGTAAGGCCAGGCCATGGTTGTGCTCAGATTGCCTCGTTAGCCCAAAAAGGATCCACAAATGGGAGTGCTACGCTAGCGGCTGCATGACAGTAGAGGAATTCGCAGAAGAACAGCAGGATATGCTGGAAGACGGCTTGGGCGATGAAGAGGTATTTTATTTGAATGATGGCGAGGACGAAAATGATGAGGACGAAAATGATGAGGAAGAGTAGTCAACAACCCCCCGGCTAAAGCCGGGGGCTTGTGATCAAACGTAGGACTTAGCCCCTACTAGATCATAAGATAGCCTAGTAGCTTGTAGCTACTAAGTAATATGGAGACTAGCCTGGCCAAGATCATCTTAGGATGGTCGTTTGAAGGCAATTGAACCATCGGCTTTGGCAAAGCCTAATTTTCCAGATAGCCCAAGGTGGGATGCCATCCCTAGTCTCACCTTATTGGCTGGAAATAAGAAATATGGTCAATGGCGAAGGGTAGTATATACTGATGAGGATTATATCCTCAGTAGTAGAAAGTAAAATGCGAGTTCCAGTTGTAGATAAAAATAACCACCCCCTGATGCCCACTAAGGCATCACGGGCTAGAAAGTGGATTGCATCCAAAAAGGCAACTCCTTTTTGGAAGAAAGGAATTTTCTGCGTTCGATTGAACGTTGATCCATCGGATGTCCAGACTCAGCCAATTGCTATTGGGGTAGATCCTGGTAGTAAAACTGAAGCTGTGACAGTTAAATCTAAGGCATGCACACATGTTAATATTCAGGCTTCTGCTGTCGCACATGTGAAAGACACCCTAGAAACTAGACGGGAGATGCGTCGAGGTCGTAGATTTAGAAACACCGCCTGTCGGACGCCTAAGTTGAAGTCTAAACACCGGGCTGGTTTCTTACCACCATCAACCAAAGCTAGATGGCAATGGAAGCTTAGAATTATTAATCAGCTTCGGAAGATATTTCCGATTTCTGACTATATCGTAGAAGATGTTGCTGCCAGGACTATACCAGGAGCCAGACGATGGAACGTTCAATTTAGTCCCATCCAAGTCGGGAAAAACTGGTTCTACAATGAACTTTCTAAGTTGGGAAAGCTAACTACTAAGCAGGGGTTTGAAACGGCCGCTTTGAGGCAACAACTAGGATTAGTCAAATCCAAGAGCAATCCGCTGGCGTTTGCTGCGCACTGCGTGGATTCATGGGTGTTAGCTAATAGCATCGTCGGTGGCCACGCACAGCCAGAAAATACTGCTATTTTATCATCTTCCGCCAGAAGACCCCCACCCAACTTGTTGGGTGGGGGATGAATGGCGCTGGTTTTGAACATATTGTTTTACAACCTCTAATGAGGCTCCTCCACAACTGCCAGCATAGTAGCTTCTGCTCCAAAAGCTTCCTTTGGAAAGGTATAGATCCAAATTAGGAAATTCAACAAATAGCACACGAGAGGATCGACTTTTTAGGACGTTAACGAATTTGGATAATGCTAATGTTGGCGGATACTCTAC
>Ga0163153_10005092_pt1 | contig 15803 bp, 12 predicted proteins | sample OliLakLV19MP6IB1_FD_148629 | JGI IMG/M metagenome (GOLD analysis project Ga0163153, IMG submission 148629) | Freshwater microbial mat bacterial communities from Lake Vanda, McMurdo Dry Valleys, Antarctica - Oligotrophic Lake LV.19.MP6.IB-1 | ecosystem: Environmental > Aquatic > Freshwater >... | reverse complement strand
AAATGAATATATTTAATTACAATTTTAGAACTGAAACTTTCGCTTTAATCTGTTTTTAGTATTCCGTATAACTCCCCAATTTTTTTACAATAATAATTCAAGGATAATTTAATTTGATAAAAAATAATCTTCATATTGAAGGCAGGCTTTATTCCGGCTATGATGAAATTCTTTCAGAAGAGGCACTGAGTTTCATTTCAAAGCTGGAAGAAACTTTTGGTGAAAGAAGAATAGACTTATTAAATCAGCGAAATGAAGTTCAGAAGATAATAGATACCGGAACTTTCCCTGACTTCCCTGTTGACTCAGTATCCATTCGTGAAGGTGACTGGAAAATAGCTGAGATACCCGCCGATCTTCGTGACAGAAGAGTTGAAATAACCGGACCGGTAGAAAGGAAAATGATAATTAATGCTTTGAATTCCGGCGCTAAAGTTTTCATGGCTGACTTTGAAGATTCAAATTCACCCACGTGGGAAAATAATATTCAAGGTCAGATAAATCTTCGCGATGCAGTAAACGGAACAATCAGCTATATAAATGACACAGGTAAACAATATAAGCTTAACGAGCATACAGCTACTCTAATGGTCAGACCGCGAGGCTGGCATCTTGTGGAAAAAAATGTTTTATTAAACGGCAGACCTGTCTCAGCGTCGCTGTTTGATTTCGGTCTATACTTTTTTCACAATGCCAAAAAATTAATATCAAAAGGAAGCGGTCCATATTTTTATCTGCCTAAATTAGAGAGCAGACAAGAAGCAAAATTATGGAATGATGTTTTTGATATGGCTCAGGATGAATTAAAAATTACTAGAGGAACAATCCGTGCAACTGTTCTTATTGAAACAATACTTGCAGCATTTGAGATGGATGAGATTTTATATGAGCTACGTGAACATTCCGCGGGTCTTAACTGCGGACGATGGGATTATATTTTTAGCTTCATAAAAAAATTCAATAAGTATCCTGAATTCATTTTACCTGACAGAAGCGAAGTTACAATGGCAACTGATTTTTTACGATCATATTCTCTTTTAGTAATTAAGACCTGTCACAAAAGAGGCGCGCATGCTATGGGTGGAATGGCAGCTCAGATTCCAATCAAAAATGATGAGAATGCAAATGCAGAAGCTCTTTCAAAAGTAAAAGCTGACAAAGAACGTGAAGCCTCCGCTGGTCACGATGGAACATGGGTAGCACACCCGGGATTGATAGCAGTAGCAAAGGAAGTCTTTGACAGATTAATGCCGGAAGAAAATCAGATATTAAACAAACGCGAGGATGTAAAAGTAAGTGCTGAAGACCTGATCAAAATTCCAAAAGGAAATATTACTGAAAAAGGATTACGGCAGAATGTGAACATTGCAATTCAGTATATCGAATCATGGCTGAACGGAAACGGATGTGTTCCGATCTATAATCTTATGGAGGACGCTGCAACGGCTGAAATATCCCGGGCACAGATATGGCAATGGATTCACCATCCCGGAGGAAAGTTTGATGACGGAAGAAAAATTACAAAGGAAATGTATTACAAGATTGCTGATGAAGAACTTGAGAAAATAAAAATACTTACCGGAGAAGAAAAATTTGATAAAGGAAAATACCTTCAGGCGAAAGAGATATTAGATCAACTTTCGGTTTCAGAAAAATTTGAAGACTTCCTCACCCTTACAGCTTATGACAAGATATAGTCATTCAATATGAAAAATAAATTTAAATAAAAACATAACATTATGAAAAACAAACAGGATCAAATAACGGAGCTGACAAATTCATGGGACAAAGATGAACGCTGGAGAGGTATTGAGAGAACTTACACCGCTGAGGAAGTTTACAAACTTCAGGGATCAATGCCGATCGAGTATACGCTTGCAAGGAAAGGCGCGGAACGTTTGTGGGAATTGTTTAAGACAGATAAATTTGTACGTGCTCTTGGTGCGCTGACCGGAAATCAGGCAGTACAGCAGGTACAGGCAGGATTGAAATCCATCTATCTAAGCGGCTGGCAGGTTGCAGCGGATGCAAATAATGCACGTCAAACTTATCCTGATCAAAGTCTTTATCCTGCTGATAGTGTTCCTGCAGTTGTTAAAAGAATAAATAATGCATTCATAAGAGCGGACCAGATTTCACATTTGGATGATAAGGATGACACATACTGGTTTGCGCCGATCGTTGCAGATGCTGAGGCGGGATTCGGAGGAACGCTGAATGTGTTTGAGCTGATGAAAGCAATGATAGAAGCCGGTGCTGCCGGAGTACACTTTGAAGATCAGCTAAGCTCTGCAAAAAAATGTGGACATCTCGGTGGAAAAGTACTTGTGTCCACCCGAGAATTCTTAAACACATTAATATCGGCAAGACTTGCAGCGGATACTATGAATGTTCCGACAGTTTTAATAGCAAGGACAGATGCCAATAGTGCTAATCTTCTAACAAGCGATATAGATGAACGTGACCATAAGTTCATTCACGGAGAAAGAACTGTTGAGGGTTTTTTTAAGATCACTGGAGGACTTGATTGTGCAATCGCCAGAGGACTGGCATACGCGCCCTATGCTGATCTGATCTGGTGTGAAACGGGAAAGCCCGACATAGAAGAAGCAAAAGATTTCGCGGCAGCAATTCATGAAAAATTTCCCGGAAAGATGTTAGCGTATAATTGTTCTCCTTCGTTCAACTGGAAAAGAAATCTGAATGATAAGCAGGTTGCAGATTTTCAGGACCAGCTTGGCGAACTTGGGTACAAGTATCAGTTCATTACCCTTGCCGGGTTCCACGCGCTCAACACTGCGATGTTTGAACTCGCTCTTGGCTACAGAGATTTGGGCATGACAGCATTTACAAAATTACAGGAGCTTGAATTTCAGCTTGAAAAAGAATCAGGATTTAAAGCAGTAAAGCATCAGTCATTTGTAGGAACGGGATACTTTGATGAAGTGCAGATGGTGATAACTTCAGGCAGTTCAGCAACGACAGCATTGACCGGTTCCACAGAAGAAGAACAGTTCGGAAAGTAATGAGTTTATGTTGCATGTTTCTGTGATAAGTCCCGCTCAGTCTTCCACCACATAGACACATAGGAACATAGCACAACTCTCATTCTGTTTTTTAGCCGTGTGATTTTATTTCAAAAAAAAACACCAGCTCATTAGCAAATTTACTTATAACATTGAACTTAAAAATCAGTATACCTAAATTATAAAAAAAATTTAAGGAGTTATCTCATGAAAACCATACTAAAAAGTGTAATTGTTTTTTTGATCTTAGTCATATCCGGAAGATCATTTGCTGAAGATGTAAGCTTCTCAAACGGAACTTACGATGAAATTCTTGCCAAGGCAAAACTTGAAAATAAAATTGTTATGATCGATTTCATTACAGACTGGTGCAAATGGTGTATTGAAACAGACAAGAAAGTTTATACAGACCCAAAAGTATCGGGCTTTGCAAATGTGCATCAGATCAACTGGAAGATAGATGCTGAAAAGGGCGAAGGACCTGACCTTACAAAGAAATACGGAGTCAAAGGTTTTCCTACGATCGTTTTTACCAATTCTGACGGAGTAGAGATCGATAGAATTTACGGATACATTCCTGCAGATCAATTCCTTGTAAAGATGACCGATTACAACAACAATATAAATACTTTCGGAGCAATCAAAACAATGCTTGATGCAAATGCAGATGACATTTCCGCGAATTACCTTATGGGTGAAAAGATACTTTCCAACGGACTTGAAGGAGATGCAAAAGTTTATTTTACAAAAGTCATAACTCTTGATGCTTCTAATTCAGCCGGATATACTGATGATGCAAAATTTACTCTGGCGTATATGAACGAAGATCCGGTCGCATTAAAATCATTGCTCACCGAATATCCGAAAAGTGAAAAGATTAAAGAAGGTTACCTGAACCTGGCTTCCTATTACGCGGAAAAAAATGATTTTGTAAATGCAGATAAATATTATAAAGATGGATTTGCAAAATTCGGGAATGACGATTTTGATATTAAGCAAAGCTATGGCGGGTATTTACTTGGACGCGGATATGCAATCATGAAAGATGAAAAAGCTACCAAGCAGGACAGAAAAGACGGGATCAAAATTCTTAACGAATGTCTTGCCTATGTAAAAGGTTCAGTCAACGAAGCAAGCACTTATTTCATAATGTCAGATTTGTACTTCCAGAACAAGAACATAAAGAAAGCAAATGAGTGTATTGATAAGGCAATAGCAATATATGATAAAAAATCTTACAGAGACCAAAAAGATAAGATCAATAAGCTGCAATCATTAAACACTAAATAAGTTTCTTTAAATTTTTCACGACTCCAAATTGTAACCGTCGGTAATTAAGTTTGCTGCCGGTTATTTTTTTATAAATATACATAATTGTTTAATCGGCTTGGCTTAATAACTAAATTTATTGCTTAAGCATCTTCTGAACATCTTCAACCGCTCTTAAAGCAAGTGCTGCAATGGTCAATGTAGGATTTGAAGCTGCGACCGTCGGAAAAACTGAACTCCCTAATATAAAAAGGTTTTTATGATCATGGCATTTGAGATTCTTATCGACAACAGAAGTCTTAGGATCATTTCCCATGCGTGTCGTTCCGACAATATGTCCGGCTCCCCACGGAGAAGAGTGATGCTGTTCAGTACATCCGAGGGCATCGAGCATTTTTTGTTGAGTTTCAACAGCTACACTAATACTGGCTTTTACGTAATCATCGAGCTTATAAAATATTTGCGGTCTCGGAAGACCGTCAGTTCCTAATTTATCAAACGCCGGAACGATCCTGTTATTCGGATCAGGAAGCTGCTCACACAAAAACGCGAATCTTATTTCATGCATTACGTTGTTTTTAATATCCTGTCTAAGCTTTTCTCCAAACAAGTTTTGAGCTAAGATTACTTTTTCGTTCTTAGAATTTGTAGAATTATTCATCCTGTGAGTTCTTCCTCCTGATCTTTTCATAAGCCATGTGGCAAGTACTTCTGGATATCCTACGGGCCAGCTCCAACCGTCATTACCGATCTCAATCCTGAACGCCCCTCTGTTTTTTCTGAACGCTCCGTCTTTTACGACTTCAACTCCTGATGTAGAAAGCGGCGCCTGATAAGGATAAACACGTTCTTTAGTCAGTCCGTATGAAAGCACGCAATTATGGTCCATAAGATTTCTGCCAACCTGATCACTTGAATTTCCAATACCGTTAGGATACTGTTCACTCTTTGACATAAGCATAAGCTTTGGAGTTTCGATAGCATGCGCTGCCAAAACAAATACCTTTCCTGTTGCAATGCTGTCTCCTGAAGGTGTTTGAAATAATATTCCTGTTACATTTCCATCGGAATCTGTCTGAATGAATTTCGCTGTAGCATTTGTAATGACCACTGCGCCAAGTGCTTCAGCTTTGGCAATAGTAAAGGAGGCGTCATACTTTGCGCCGACAGGACACATTGGAATGCAGTTGTTACTTCCGCAGCATGCAAGTCTCTGCTGATCAGGCTCAGGTTTTGAAAGCCTGCCCTGTGGAGTGCTTGCAACCTCAAGTTTTATTTCCGGAGCATCCGGTAAGCTGATATCAGCAAATGCTTTTTGAACTATCTTATCCAGATAAGTCATTGGGATCATTGAGGAAGGGTATGGATTATTTCTCTTCACTCCAAGAGGAGCTTCATCGTCTCCTGAGACAGGCAATTCTTTTTCTGCTTCATAATACCATTGCTCAATGTCATTGTATCCGATTGGCCAGTCGACTCCCACTCCGTATTCACTCTTCATTTTAAAATCATTCGGAACGAATCTTAAAGATGTTCCCAGCCAGTGCCAGGTGGTACCACCGAGAGCTTTAATGTAATTGCTTTGAAATTTATCCGGTCCTGTCTGAATATAATAATCATCAGGATTCATCATTGGCGGGTATGGCGCTGAGTTTGAGATCGGTGAATATGGTGTATCATTATTTCGGTCCGGAGTGTTCATATAATTCGCAATTCCCTTATTTCTGTCGACTCTGACCCCTGCTTCAATGATCAGTACATTTGCATTTGCCCGGACAAGACCAAGAGCCATAAGCGCTCCCGCAATCCCGCCGCCTACAATTACTACATCAGCGTTATAATCAGACATTTATTTAGTTAAAAGTTTGTAAAGTTAAAAGTTAAAAGTTAAAAGTTTGTAGGTTGAAAGAATTTTATATCTGACAATCAATGCTATGATAATCTTATACAACATGGGGTTTATTAGACCAAAAACCGAAATCACCTCTGCATTGTGCATTTGGAATAAGATAACCGGTTGCTTTCCATGCATACATTTGCTGATAATCCGATACTTTAATGCCGTCTTTAGATTTAAAGCTTCCAGAAAGCCAGTAAGTAATAATTGTGTTTGCCAGCAATGTCTTTTTAGGGTCACTGTAAATTTTCTGTTCAATAATATTTGGAGCGGGAGTAACTACCGTATCCAGTTCAAGGTCTGCAAATAATTCCGAGGGGTTTACATCAACCGGCGGAAATTCCAGAATACTCTTGTAATATATTGCGGCAAGATCATTATCCATGTCAGTTACCTGAAAGCCTGTCAACACAGCGCTTAACTTTTTAAATTCTGCCAATTCAAGATCAGATCGCTTTGAACATCCCGGCAATAAGGGAAGCATTGAAACCGCAGCAGCAGCCGAACATATTACAATGAATTGCCTGCGTCCGATTTTATTTTGCATAAATTTTTTAAGTTCAAATTAAATTTTGAATAAAAAATTAGTTCTCATGATGAGCCTGCACATTTGATATCTATTTAAAAATGAGGATGTCTAAAATTTTCGGTAAATTTAATTATATGCATAATTAATTTCAAGCAAATAGAGATTTAATGCTTGCATTTCACATCCGTCCAAAAGAAGGAAAAAACTTGCCACGAATTTCACGAATGATCACGAATTAAAAATAGTATCACTAATTTTAAAAACAGAATTAATATAAATTTATTTGGACAGCATAAGTATATCTTCAAGGTTATTCGATATTGGTGCAAAAATATTACCAAAACCGATTGAATTAAAAATTATTTTGAATTTTTCAAAAACATTTTGGATGTCAATCTTTACATTTGTTGATCTATATCTCAAGTCCTGAATTATAAATAATTCTCAGCATATCCCTGAATATTCTATCGGGATCGGCAGCGACCTTATGCTTTTTAAACGACTTGCAAAGAGAATCAACATCCCGCTTAAGTATTTCCCTCGCCGAAGAATTTCGTTCAATATTTATCACCTGAGGAAAATCAATTACAATAACTTTTCCATTATGCCAGAGAAGGTTGTATGCAGAAAGATCACCGTGTATCCTTCCAATGGAAACTATTTTTTCAAGTATTGTCAATGACTGCCTGAAGGCGTCTTTGGCTTCGTACTTTTCGAGATCAAGATCTGATATCCTGGGAGCAGCTTCACCATCATCGCCGATGAATTCCATTAATACCACTATGCCTGAAGTTGCGATTGGCTTTGGAACAGGAATACCTTCCTGATAAAGAAAATTCATCTGACGGAATTCTTCACTCACCCAGAGTATCTGATGCGCGTTAAGTCCGAACTGAGAACCCTGATCGATCGCCTTTTCAGCCCTCGCATCCCCGATAAATCTCCCCTGCCTGTAAACATTATCATTCTTAAAGGACCTCACACGTAGGTCTGTATACACTTTCACAGCGCAGTATCCTTCACTGTTTCTGCCGAGATATACGGTAGCTTCCTTTCCGCTTTTAATAATATGAAGTAGTTCATCCAGTAAACCTCTGTCCCTGAAATCCTCCAGATCAGATGCTGTAAACGAATTTGATCCGTCGTCTGAGACAAGCTTGCTCACATTTTTGGAGGCGGATAATTTTTTTTTCTTTGATTTGAATTTTTGAAATGTTCCTGATTCTTCTATTGCGTCTTCGATGTTGTCTAATGTAATTTTCAATTTAAATTTGGTTTAGTTTTAAAATAAAAAAGCTGCGGAGCCTGATAGACATCCGCAGCTAAAACTCTGCTTTAAATTGAAATATTAATTAAGTTGATTTAATCCGGTTGTTCATGCTGAGGATGTCTGTTATATTTCGTATGTTTTTATATTTTATCATTGTAGGCACCCCGCCTCTCGGTTGGTTAATATATTTTTAATTGAATGCAAATTAATTTTACTGATTGGAAATGTCAAGTCATAGATATAATTTTACTATTCCTCCTAATCCTCAGATGTCCTCAGGTATTTTTTCAACAGAAGGAATTCTGAATGCAAGAAAGAAAACCGCAAACATTACAAAAGCTGCAATGAGAAATGTAAAACCCTGTAATGACTCATAAAGTAATCCTCCCCCGATCAGACCGATTATACTCGCAAGACTTCCTGCACTGCTGGCATATCCCTGTACGGCACCTTGTAATTTCTTCCCGGCAATTTTTGAAAGCAAAGAAAGAAACGATGACCACATTAAACCGTTTCCAAATGCGAACAGTGTCGCGGCGGCATAGAGTAAAATAATATTTTCAGATAAGAGCAAGATGAAATTTACTCCAAGCAATAAGCTTCCAAAAAGTATAAGCTGCTTTTCAGAATATTTTTTTGAAGCATATCCCAGCACCGGACCCTGAACAATTATCATTATCAGACTCATAACGGAAAAGAAAATCCCCATTTGAGTGATGCTCCATTCAAGCTTCTTTACAGCATGAATAGGGAAAGCCGTATAAAAAAAATTAAAGCTTAAAAATATCAGAAAGTTTAATACAAGAAAATAAGTAACGTGCTTTAATTTCCGAATTCTTTTAAATGTAATATTTTCAATACTGTCTTTACTATTTTCAAAACACTCTTTATTCTCTACTCCGAGAATTTTATTCACAACGGAGTATTCCTGTTTTTCATGAAATGTTTTTGCATTCGAATCTGGGAGAAAGAAATAAATTGCCAGCACAGCAACCAGTGAGAGGGCAAAAGCAGCGATCACAGGAAGCATTTCACCGTAGGAAGTGCTGCCCAGAATTCCTGCAAGAGCCGGTCCTACAATGAAACCGAGATTGAAGGATATTGAGAGCTTACCAAAATTCTTATTTCTGTCTTTCTCCTCGGTAATGTCAGACAAATAAGCATTGGCAACTGAAATGTTCCCTCCTGTCAGTCCGTCAACGGCTCTTGCTGCGAATAAGATCAATAATGGAAGTGTAATCATTACCGGTCCGGTAAGAAATAAATTACCTTCAAATAAAATGCTCTGCGGAAGAAAGAATGAAATAAAAAATATCATCCATCCCACTAATGCTCCGATGCCGCTCAGGATCAGAATCTTTTTCCTTCCATACACATCTGACCATCTTCCAAGTACAGGAGCTCCAATTAGCTGGAAGGCAGGATAAGCCGCTCCAATGATCCCGTACATCAGAGCATTACCACCAAACTTTGTAACGAGAAATACTAAAAAGGGAATGACAATGCTCAGACCAAGAGTACTGATGAAGTTTACAAGCAGAAGAGGAAAGATAGGAATTTTTTTTTCAGTCAAACCTTAAAAAGTTTTATTGTAAAGGAAATTTTGAAGTAAATTATTATTTGGGAAATTGTAGAAATTAAAAAGAAATTTCAAATAATAAAATTAAAGAATCTAACAGTGATTTTTTTGAAATATCTTTGTTAAGAAAATAAAACAAATAATTATTTCACGCCAATGCCTTTTAAAATATTTTTATACTTACTCACCTTCTTTCTTATAATCACAAATACCCGTACAAGTTACCCTGCCATTCCTGATAATGAAACAGATGTTATTGTGATCGGAACCGTTCATTACAGCACAGATAATTATAACTCCGATTCACTCCTGCGCATACTTAATTTAGTTCAGCCCGACCTGATTCTCGTCGAATGCGATAATTCCTATATGACATCCGATTTCAAATTAAACGAAGATATCGAATACGCCTTTATGGAAACAAGTGCGATCACCATATACAGCCGCACAAATAATGTCACGCTTCGTCCTTACGACATTGATGGCAGAGATGCTTTTCTGGATGGGTATGGAAGAAAAAGGAATGAATCAAATTTTTACTCTGACATAAATAATTTATCTCAGACTAATAAGCTGAGTAGTGAAGGATCAGAAATGTTCTCCAGGATACTTTCAATGATCAACGTTTCAGAAGAGATGGCAAATGCCACACCAACATACATCAACAGTGAGGAAGGCAGGAAAAAGATTGACACTATTAATTTCTATTCTTATACCGGTCTGAGAAAGCTTATCGATCTTTCTCCGGGATTATCGGACTATGATTCTTACTGGAACACTGAAACCGAATACTGGAACATAAGGAACAATGTAATGATTGAAAATATAGTGAAGTATAAGAATGAGTTTGAAGGGAAAAGGATAGTTGTACTTTGCGGATTATCACACAAGAACATTCTGAAGAATGGTCTCAATAAAAAACTTGCTGAGGAAAAAATTAAATTGCGTGAATACAGTGAATTTACCGGGCAACAGTTTTGAAGATCTTTAAAGCGTCTTCTACCTGGCTTTCAGATACATCAAGATGAAACACAGCACGCATATTATCATAGCTGCCTGAAGAAATAAATACACCCTTAAATCTCAGCTTATTAATTAATTCTGGTTTTGAAAATTTTGAGCATGAAAAGATAACGATGTTAGTTTCAACTGATCCGGCATCGATCTCAATACCTTCGATCTTACTAAGCTCATCTGCAAAGAATTTCGCTTTGTTATTATCTTCCTTTAGTCTTTCAACATTATTATCCAGTGCATATATCGCGGCTGCTGCTAAAAAGCCGGCTTGTCTCATTCCTCCGCCAAGCATCTTTCTCCACTTCCTTGCCATTATAATAAAATCTTTGCTTCCGCATAGAATAGAACCTACAGGAGCTCCGAGACCTTTTGAAAAACAAAATGAGATCGAATCAAAGTAAGATGAATATTCTTTCACAGATATATTCGTTTCCACACATGCGTTAAATATCCTGGCTCCGTCAAGATGTGTTTTAATTCCGGAAGACTTTGCATATAAAGAAATATCTTTTAGAATATCAAGCGGCTGAATTGTTCCGCCTGCTCTGTTATGGGTGTTCTCAATGCAGATCAGTCTTGACACGGGGAAATAGTATTCAGAAGTTCTCACATATTTTCTAATCTCATCAGCTTTAAGAATTCCTTTTTTGCCGTTAACAGAAAGAAGCTGAACACCCGCAATTACGGGTGCAGCTCCTGTTTCGTAATTAATTATATGTGATTCGCTTTCAACGATTACTTCATCGCCCGGGATCGTATGACACTTCAGTGCAAGCTGATTGCCCATTACTCCGGTCGGAACAAACAGAGCGTCTTCTTTGTCTGTAAGCTGTGTACACTTTTCCTGGAGACTGTTTACAGTTTCATCTTCACCAAAGACATCATCACCCACCTTAGCGCTGATCATCGCTTCGAGCATTTCCCTCGAAGGCTTCGTTACCGTATCACTGCGGAGGTCAATTGGTATCATTTAAAGCACTCTTTATAATGGTTGATCTGCAACTATTTATAATGTGAAATTTACAATTTTAAATTACTTTTAGAACATCTTCTCCTGCGACTCATCCTTATCCTCTTCAGCTATTCTTGCTACCGCTGAAATGGTATCAGTATCATTCAGTCTTATCACTCTTACTCCCTGTGCGTTTCTTCCCATTACTCTTATGTCCTTCATTTTTTGTCTGATCAGAATTCCCTTAGAGGTAATTATCATCAGATCATCCGAATCTGTTACTTCCTTGATCGAGATCAGCTTGCCGACTTTATCGGTTGTCTTAACAGTTATCACTCCCTTACCACCGCGGTTTGTCACTCTGTAATCGCTAAGGTCACTTCTCTTGCCGTAGCCCTTATCTGTTATGACAAGGATTGTCGCGCTCGGTCTCTGTACTGCAACAAGTCCAACCACAAAATCACCCTTCGCAAGTTTTATTCCGCGAACGCCTGTTGCTGTTCTTCCCATATCACGTACAAGTGACTCATTAAATCTTATCGCCTGTCCTTCGTGCGAACCTATGACTATCTCCTGGGAACCGTTTGTAAGTTTAACTTCAACTAACTTATCCGTCGAATTAAGCTTGATCGCCTGAATGCCGTTTCGTCTTATATTGGAATATGCATCAAGCTTTGTTTTTTTAATGACTCCCATGCTTGTAACCATTGTTACATAAAGCTCTTCAGAGAAATCCTTTACCATCAGGAAGGAAGATATATCTTCATCTTTTTCCTTTTCAATTAAATTCAATATGGACTTCCCTCTTGATGTTCTGCTTCCTTCAGGAATGTCATACACCTTCAGCCAGTAGCACTTACCTTTGTCAGTAAAGAACATAATATACTGATGAGTCGAACCGATGAACATGTGTTCGATAAAATCATCATTATCAGCACTGCCAGTAGATGCTGCTGTAATGCCCTTTCCTCCCCGTCCCTGAGACTTATAGGAATTAACAGGTATTCTTTTTATGAATCCTTTATTTGAAATTGTAATGACTACGTCTTCTTCTTTTATGAGCTCTTTCATCATGTCATCATCCGACATTTTTCTTACATCATAGATTATCTCCGTTCGTCTTTCATCACCGAATTTTTCTTTGATCAGCTTCAGATCATCGCATATCATATCCCTTCTTAGCTGTTCGTTCTGCAGAATGTTCTTCAGCTTCTCGATCGCTTTAAGTATGTCTTTGTATTCGTCTTCAATTTTCTTTCTCTCAAGTCCTGTCAGTCTCTGAAGGCGCATGTTAAGAATTTCCGTTGACTGAATTTCAGACAGCTTAAATCTATTCATCAATCCTTCTTTTGCAGTGGCGGTATCCTTGGATTTTTTTATGAGCTTGATCACTTCATCAATATTATCCAGAGCAATTATATATCCTTCCAATATGTGAGCTCTCTTTTCCGCCGCTTCCAAATCAAACTTGGACCGTCTTACGATCACATTCAGTCTGTGATTGATGAAATGCTCCATCGTCTGCTTGATGTTAAGCACTTTAGGAATTCCGTCAACAAGCGCAAGCATGATCACGCCGAAGGTGGTCTGCATCTGCGTATGCTTGTAAAGATTATTCATGATCACATGCGCATTAGCGTCACGTTTCAGTCCAATGACAATACGCATTCCGTCCCTGTCACTCTCATCATTAATATCTGAAATATCTTCAACCCGCTTGTCTCTTACAAGCTGTGCTATGTTTTCGATCAATGTTACTTTATTCACCTGATAAGGAATTTCAGTAATGATGATATTTTGTTTGCCATTCTTTTCCACTTCAATTGAAACTCTTGCACGAAGAATAATTTTTCCTCTTCCTGTTTCGAATGCTTCCCTCACCGGTTCATAACCATAGATCAATCCTCCGGTCGGAAAATCAGGAGCGCTGATCTTCTTCATCAGATCCTTTATTTCGGCTTTCGGATTTTTTATTAAATGAACAATGGCGTCACAAACTTCATTCAGATTGTGAGGCGGAATGTTTGTTGCCATACCTACTGCTATACCGCTTGAACCGTTGATCAAAAGATTTGGTATTACCGACGGAAGACAGGAAGGTTCCAGCAAAGTATCATCAAAGTTAGGAGTGAAATCTACTGTGTTCTTTTCCAGATCTTCAAGGATGGCTTCTGCAACCCTTGAAAGTCTTGCTTCTGTATATCTCATAGCCGCTGCCGAGTCACCGTCGACCGATCCAAAGTTACCCTGACCGTCTACAAGCGGGTATCTCAAAGAAAACTCTTGCACCATTCTTACCATCGCGTCATATACAGCTTTGTCTCCGTGCGGATGATATTTACCAAGTACTTCTCCAACTATACGGGCTGACTTTTTAGGAGCTCTGTTAGCGGCAAGTCCAAGCTCGCTCATTCCAAAAAGAACCCTACGATGCACAGGTTTTAAACCGTCACGAACATCAGGCAATGCTCTTGATACAATGACAGACATTGAATAATCAATGTATGAAGACTTCATTTCCTCTTCAATATTTACAGGAACAATTTTTTCGTTAGCCAATCTTTTTTATTATGTAATGATTAATGAATAATGAGTTTTGGGATTTTAACTGTTGTGATAATACCATTAATAATTGAGAATTAAGAATTGATGTTTGAATTTGAAATATTGCATAATTTAGTCATTTTTGCAATATTTTACAATGTATTGATTTGTGAAATGCCCAAAGATCTCAAAAATTGTTTTGTAATATTAATGGTTATAAGGAGGAAAATATGGGTGCAAAAATTATTTTATTCCATATCCGAAGGATGAAAATCTTCCTGAATGGTGTCAATAATACTGCCGAGTTTTGTATCAACAATTACCGCGGTAAGTTTATTTTTAAATACACAGCCGGTATCAATATTTGAATAATAATTCTTATAATAGATCAGATTATCAACGGGCGTATGTCCGAATATCTGAAGCTTATCAAGAACTGCGGGTGTGCTGCGGTTCCAAATAATAGAATAATCATCACCGCCTTCAATTATACCTGCGTGAGATATAACAACCTTTTCAAGATCATATTTCAGCGGAAGCTTTCGGAGATAGTCATAATGACCTGATGACCTGAACTCATTCCTGAACTTTTTAAAATTAGAAAAAAGTCTTGACTGAATATACGAATACTGTGTTTCTCTTCCGCCGTTATAATAGTACAGCTCGGAGTCCTTAGACATAAATCCGAAAAATTTATCCGACTTATCGATAGCATTCAGAAGCATGTCTTCGTGATTTCCCCGTACAGGACGGATCAGATTATCCATGCAGAACTGGATGACTTCTCTTGAGTGCAGTCCCCTGTCAACAAGGTCGCCTACTGAATAGATCTCCGGAATATTTTTTAATTTGGGGAAAAGATTTTCGAGCGTGTTAAAACATCCGTGAATATCTCCAATCACGGCAATGGTCTTGCTCATTGGCATTAAGAAATTTTAATGAGTCAAATTTAAAAATTAATTGAGATAAATTATACTTAAATAAATTATCATTGAAAGAGTACAAAGTAATACTATTCGACGGTGTTTGTAACTTATGCAATTCAAGCGTTAACTATATTATCGATCACGATAAGCATGATAAATTCAGATTTGCTTCTCTTCAGTCCGAAGCCGGACAAAAGCTTCTAAAAAAATTCGGTCTTGATCCTGATGACCTGTTTTCAATCATACTCATCGACGGCAATAAATATTATTCCGAAAGCAGCGCCATCATTCACATCTCAAAAGAATTCGGAGGAGTCTGGAAGACTTTGTCAATTTTTAAGATCGTCCCGCCGCCATTGAGAAATTTCTTCTATCGGATAATTGCAAAGAACCGTTACAAATGGTTTGGCAAAAAAGATTCGTGCAGAGTTCCGACTCACGAACTGAAGGAAAAGTTTTTAGGATAATTCCAAGCCCCATCCAGTTACACTTCTGTAGACTCCATTTCAGCTAATTTAAAGATATTATAGTGTCATTTGGAAATTTTCCGGTCAAAACTATTCTTGTGGGCCTTGAAAATATTCAGAGTAACAAGGCTTTTTAGAATATATGTTGATAAAAATTATTTTGGACGGCACTCTAAACAATTATTATCAATCTTTATGTTTGTGATCAATTATAAAACATCAATCAGTCTTTATTGGTAACCTACTCATCCTTTCTTTTCTGTTAAAAGTTTTTTATTGTTATTGGAATCTTGCAGCATAAATGAATATCAGGTATAAGCTTATTTT
>Ga0163153_10005090_pt1 | contig 15814 bp, 16 predicted proteins | sample OliLakLV19MP6IB1_FD_148629 | JGI IMG/M metagenome (GOLD analysis project Ga0163153, IMG submission 148629) | Freshwater microbial mat bacterial communities from Lake Vanda, McMurdo Dry Valleys, Antarctica - Oligotrophic Lake LV.19.MP6.IB-1 | ecosystem: Environmental > Aquatic > Freshwater >... | reverse complement strand
AGATCGATCCTGTTTCACGCCGCCGCTGTAAAAGTCGTCGAATCCAGGCGGTACTTACCTGAAACTGCTCCGCGATCTCCTGTCGCGTGAAAACGTTCTCGTCACACGCCCGTACCACACGTTGACGCAAATCCTCGGAATAAGCCTCCATCGCTCGATCCTCCTTGATCAGAACTAAAAATCAAGCTTGTAGCAAACCGCAAATAACCACGCTACAGCAACATCGAAAACGCTCTAATTCTGCCGAAAAAACTCCCGCCCCGCAGATTGAGTGTCGCTTGATCGGTAACGCGTAGGACACTGACAACCTCCACACGATCATAGAACCTCACCAAGGGTAATATCGTCCCACCGCGCAGAGTGAACGTCGCATCATCGAACAAGTTAACAAGAGCTTGAATCTGGCCTCCGCTCATATCGAGATGGCTACCGCCGCGCACAAAGGTGAAGCCACCAACGACGCCGCCGTCGCGCAATTCGACCGTGGGTGGACCAACAGGACCATCGGTGAGGGTGAGGCCCAATGAATCAGGAGCTGGTGGTTCCGGATAGGAGTTGGCCCCGTCAATGACCGTGTCCTCGGTGAGGGTGATGGTCACGGCTTCGGCGGAGGACGCCAACGTCATCAATGTGACGAGATAGTATAAAAGTCTTTTCATGGTTTTTGCCTCGTTATGCGATTTGTAAGCGCCCCAGAGCGACTACGCCAGAATAACCGAGAAGGGAGAAAGTCGTAGGTTCAGGGATCGTATGGAGAAACACTTGGGCGTCGAAGCCTCGCCTAAGAATAGTAATGTCAAACGGTGAGCCATTTGCGTACATTCCTTGTACTCGTACTCCCGAGGGATTTTGTGAGGCATTGGGAAACTCGCCCTGTGTAACAAAACTATGTCCGTAGATGTTAATAACACTTTCATCCTGTTGATCAATATCGCCGAAAAACATGCCGCCGCGAAGATTGAGTGTACCCTGTTCTGTGACTCGGATAACACCCGATACATCTGAATTATCATATCCTCTCACCAAAGGTAAGACAGTTCCCCCGCTGAGTGTGAAGATAAAGTTGCCGAATAAGGTCACCAGTGCCTCAATTCCACCTCCCGTCATGTGGAGATGACTGTTCTGACGGACCCTCACCACTCCACCAATGACTCCGCCGTCGCGCAACTGCACGGTCGTCGGGCCGTTGATCCCGTCGACGATATTGACCAGCAGGGCATCGGGCGCAGGTGGTTCGGGGAAGGAGTTGGCCGCATAAATGACCATGTCCTCATCCCACGTTAAAGCAATCGTCGCGGCATGGGTGGAGGACGACAAGGCACATACAATCAGCACCAGGGCAGTACGTAACCAGCGGTAAGAAAAGCGGGTCATTGGTTTATCCTCCGTTCGCAGTACGAAAGCCCCCATCTGTCTAGATAAATCGTAACCGACCAAGTGCAATCAAACCAGTATAACCGAAAAGGGAAAAACCCGATGGTTCGGGAATTGGCGAGCAAGGTGGCAATGACCAGGCGGCGGAATAAGTTTCGCGCTATCGGAACTGTAAGGCTCGGTGGTGACCTCGGTGCTGTCTTCACTCGTCGCCCCGATGACTTTGCCTCGAGATGACGTTCGTCGATAGCGCGGTGCAAGCTCGCGGCAATTACACGTCCTTCAACCGCCCCGTGGAATCGCCGAAGCGTTCGAGGTTGCTGACGCCCATGCGGTCGGCGAGGCTGAGGAAGAGGTCGCAGAGCGGCTGAGAACCGTGGTTCACATGGCGGCCTGGGTTGAGTGTGCCGCCACCGCCGCCCGCGAGGATGATCGGCAGGTTGGAATGGGTATGGCGATTGCCGTCGGCGTTGCCGCTGCCGTAGACAATCATGGAATTGTCGAGCAGCGACTTGCCGTCGACGTCGGGAGTATTCTGCAAGCGTTCGAGAAAGTTGGCAAATTGCCCGACATACCAGCGGTCGATTTGGGCGACCTTCTGAATACGTTGTTCTTCGTTGCGATGGTGGGTCAAGTCATGGTGACCCTCGGCAATGCCGATGTGGTCGAACGAGCGATTGCTGCCGTCGTGGGCCAACATCATCGTGGCGACGCGCGTGAGGTCCGTTTGAAATGCCAGCAACATCATGTCGAAGGTGATGCCCACGTGCTCGCCGAAATTCTGTGAAACTCCCGTCGGTGCCTCGATGCCGGGATCCTTCGCCGCTGCCATCCGTTCGGCACGTTGGAGCCGCTCCTCAATTTCACGAACCCCCGTCAGATACTGGTCGAGTTTCTCGCGGTCTTGAGCAGCCAAGCGGCTTTCCATTTGCCGAGCGTCTTCCATCACGAAATCGAGGATCGACCGCTGGCCAGCGCGTCGCCGCGCGAGATTGGCCGCGCGTTCACCCGGTGAGCCAGCGCCAAAGAGTCGCTCAAACACGAGGCGGGGATTGCGCTCGGGGGGCATCGGCGTGGTGGCTGACTTCCAGGAGACATTATGTTGATAGGCACAGGCGTAACCAGAATCGCAATTGCCCGAGGGTCGCTCGGTGTCGCTGGACAGTTCAAGCGAAGGCAGCATCGTTTGATCACCAACTTGGCGAGCAATTTCTTGATCGATGGAAATCCCCGCGCGGACGTCGGTCGAGCTCTTCTGCAGTCGCACGCCGGTGAGGAACACCGAATTGCCCCGCGCATGGTCGCCGGCACCATCACTGCCTGGCTCGGCGTTCTCTTGGTCGAGGCCGCCAAAGATTTGCAGTTGATTTTTGAGTTTCTGCAGGGGCTCCAAAGTGCCGGTGAGCGTGAAGTCTTTGCCGGTTTGTGCTGGCCACCAAGAGCTGGGAATCGCACCGTTGGGAAAATAGACAAACGCGGTTCGCAGCGGAGCACCGCTGGCTGTCACCGCTACGTTGGCAGCTTGCTCGCTGGCGAAGAGCTTCGTTCCACTCAGCGAGGCGAACGCTGGCAAGGCAATGCTCGCGCCAAGGCCGCGCAGAAAATGACGGCGGGGAAATTTACCCGAAAGTTTGTGGTCGCGGTGAGACATGAATCGTTCCTCGCGAGTTAAGGCCGTCCAGCGCTAGTTGCATGCGCTGCGCTAGCCGTTTTAGTGGTCGATGCATCGCTCGCCGCCGAGTCGATAGTTGCCGACTCGATCGCTGTTTGCAGCGGGCGAGATTTCTGGAAAGCAGCACTACCGACGATCCCTTTTAGCAGGGCCGAAGGGCGTCCGTCGGTCGCTTCTAATTGAGCCGCGATCGCGTCGACCGTCTCTGTGTCATGATACTCGATTCCACGACCCAGTGCATAGGTAAGCAACTTTTCGGTCAAACAACGATAAAATTCCTGGCGGTGATTGGCGACCAACACCCGTTTGAGCTCCTTAATATCGGTAAATTCCTCACCAGTGATCAAGGCCCCCGCGGAGTCGATGGGTTTCCCATGGTCGGTTTCCCGCCACATGCCCAGCGCGTTGAAACGCTCGAGCGCGAGCCCCAGCGGGTCCATGCGATTGTGGCACGAACTACAGAGCGGCGCTTCACGATGCAGGGCGAGGGCCTCACGGACCGTGAACGATTGACGCTGCTGCTCGTTGCCGGCATCTTCGAGGAGCGGTATGTTCGGCGGTGGCGGTGGTGGTGGCGTGCCGAGGATGTTGTCAAGTACGAACAATCCCCGCTTGACCGGCGAGGTACGGTCGGGATTCGACGTGACAGCCAGCACCGTGCCTTGCGTGAGAATTCCTCCACGGGGATTATCGGCGGGCAACTTCACGAGCCGCATTTCGTCACCGGTCACTCCTGCCACGCCATAGTGCTCGGCGAGCTTCTCATTGAGGAAGGTGTAGTCGCTCTCCAAGAGTTCCGTGAGCGGCCGGTCTTCACGAAGAATCGTCTCGAAGACAAGCTCCGTTTCACGGCGCATGGCGCGGCGGAGTTCACCATCCAGATCGAAGCGTTCGAATCGTTCGCGCTGGCGGCGAAAACGACGGCGGACTTCTGCAAATTCTTTCCTCTCCGCCTCGGTGAGTTCTTCACGAGGCTTCATCAGCAGCGCTCGAAAGCGCTTGCGCATTTTCTGTGCTGCAGGGTCAGGCGCGGCATCACGTTGAACAACTTCGGAACCGTTGATAACCACGGATTCGATGTCCCGGGCGCGGAGCCACTGACCCACAAAATGGCGGATGAATTGTTCCGAGCGAGGATCGTTGAACATCCGCTCGAATTGGGCCGGCAGGTTTTCACGCAGCCTGCCTTCGGCCGCGAGGCGAGACAACTCCTCATCGGGCATGGTGGACCAAAGAAAATACGACAGCCGCGCAGCGAGCGAATAATCATCGAGAAAGGGATACGTGCTATCGGCGGTTGGTGCGAGGGCGGCTTCCTCGCGGAACAGAAAGCGGGGCGAAGCCAATATGGCGGTCATGGCTTCGGCGATGCCCGCCTCGAAAGTATTGCCGGGGTGCGATGAGGTTACCTCGGCGAGGGCCACCAAACGGTTGACCGTTTCGTCATCCACGGGTCGGCGGTAAGCACGAGTGGCAAATTTTTCTAAACGTTCGTGGGCATAGACGCGGCGATCCTCGATATTCTCGGGAACCTCACGGGGAAAGAACTTCGCGTAATTCGGCACGGGAACGCCATGCTCATCACCAAAAGGGCCACGCACGATAACTTCTTTGATGCGGATCGTCAGGGAACGAATCTGTTTTTCGTCTGGCGTGAGGGGCGTGAGCTCGAAGATCAGTTCGTGCTCGCCCGGTTGCCAATCCACATCATAGGAGAATTGATACGGCTTGTGCCCTTGGCGGCTGAATTCCTCGCTCAACTTACTCATGCCATCGACGGAAAAGTTGAGGCGGCATTTGTTGTAATCAAACTCGTCGTCGACAAATTTCTCGTCAGCGCTGAGGTTGACCTGCAATTGGTATCGACCTGGATGCTCAACCTTTACGCGGTGCGACACCCAGCCTGGCTCGTAGTAGGAGAGCCAGCGCGGGCCTCTTTCCTCGTTGTTGGAATTGGCCTCATTATTGGAGTCAGCCCCCTCGGGCAGGAACTCGATGCCTGTAAGTTTCTTCTCCGGAGTCATTTTACTAGCCAACGGCACGGCTTGGCCGATGATCGTGCGCGCTGCGGCCAGATATTTCTCTAAGAGCAACGGTGAAACGGTTAACACGCTACCGATGTTGTCGAAACCGTGACCGCTGTCGTCTTGAGGAAAGTCGTTTTGCGTGTCGTATTCGACCCCAATCAGATCGCGGATCGTGTTGCGATATTCGTTGCGATTGAGCCGTCTGAGGGTGACATGCCCGGGGTCGGGATTGTTGGGGTCGCCATGGAAGGCGGATCGCTTGATCCAAGTTTCCAGGGTTTGTTTTTCTTCAGCCGTGAGCGGCGTCATTTCGACGGGGGGCATCATTCCCGCGCGGACCATCCGCAAGGCCCGCCACCAGAGTTGAGGATTTTCGACCAACTCTTCCTGCGAGGCAAAACCATCGAAAGCCACCGAGCCCTCTTCCATGCCATTGCCGTGACAGTCGTAGCACTTCTCGACGAGGATCGGTTCAATGTTTTTACGGAATTGTTCGAGGCTGTTTTCCTCCGCTGCGAACGCGGGGGCGAGAATCGATGTCAGTAGCAAAAGACCCGCGCAAACTTGTGGCAGCGGACCAAGCCATCGTCGCGATGGTTGGCCAAGTAATAGCGAGGTAAAGTACTTGCTATGGAGCATGATGAGGCTGACCGCGAGCCGAGGAGGGTGCATGAGCCCAACGTGATTGTCGAGCTGCGTGGACCTTTGATTGTACAGTAGTCGGCAGGAAAAAAACCAGGGAAACTTGCTGAGCAAACCTGTCATTTTGCGTAATTTGGCTGGACAAGCATAATCTCGATGGGACTTTCATCCGTAGCGGCTGATCGAACCCCCTTCAGGATAGCTATTGAGCGGGTTGACGGACCATCGGACCAAGGTAGACTCGATAGATTGCCGATAATTTATGGTCGGCAACACAGGGTTTGTGAATGATTTGGGCTCGTGGCGGAATAGGCAGACGCGCATGCTTGAGGGGCATGTGCCCGAAAGGGCGTGCTGGTTCAACTCCAGTCGGGCCCACTTGTTTGTGGAGTAAGAGCTGTGACTCTTTTCCTGACAAGCCCTCAATTGATGAGACTGAGGCTCGGCGTCAACACGTTTGATGACGAGCCTTTTTCTTTGCGCTTTTTGTATGTGCTGTTGGTGTTCGGCATGGACACCGTGGGTCGCCTCCCTACAATTTGGGTGACGAGTGAGTAGGTTCCATGTGAGTAGGCATAAAATTGCAAAACTTGCTCACCTAACCACTTATTCACCTACTCGCCATCCGCCAAAGGAGTTCTCGCCATGTTTACTAAGCTCATGCAAGATGCCATTAACGATCAGATCAATAATGAGCTGTTCAGTTCGTACACTTATTTGTCGATGGCCGCGTGGTGCCAGCACGAGCAGTTCACCGGCTGCGCCCATTGGATGCGAATTCAAAGCGCGGAAGAGAATGTGCATGCCCTCAAGCTGTACGACTTTCTGCTGGCACGGAATGCCCACGTTGTTTTGAAACCCATCGCACAGCCGGAAATCGAGTTTGCCTCGGTTGTACAAGTCTTTGAAAAGGCGCTGGCACAGGAACAGAAGGTGACAGCGCAGATTGATAAGCTTTACGAGCTGGCGTTTCAAGAAAAGGCCTTCGCCGCGCTTGTGGAACTTGAATGGTTTATTACCGAGCAAGTGGAAGAAGAAAAGACGGCCCGCGAAGTGGCGCACAAATTTCGCATGTTGCAGAACGACCCCGCGTCGCTCTTGGACCTTGACCGTGAACTCGCTCAGCGGGCCCCCGACCCTGTGGGCGAATAGCGGAAGTGGCGACAAAATCGGCCATTTTTTCGACGTTTCTTGCGAGGTGCCACCCTTGTCGATGTGCTCCTGCAATCTCTATACTGTGTGATTCGGCTGAATTGATCTGCCGTGCCACTGGGAGCGGCGTATTTACAGGAACGCAGTATGACCATCGATAAGAGTTTGAAAGTTCGTCGCGGTGCGACCTCCAGTCGTAGCGTGCTCACGCGCATCGAACGTTTAGAAAAGCTAAAAGAAATGGACCGCTGGTCGGAGGGAGATTCTCCGCTGGGCTTGGCCAAGGTTCGGGTGCGCAAGCTGCAGTTGAAGAAGAAAAAGAAAGAAAAGAAAGAGGAAGACGCTCCCGCCAAGGGCAAAGGTGCCAAGGGGGGTGCCACCAAGGCCGCCGCTCCCGCCAAGGGCGCAGCAGCTAAAGAGGCTCCCAAGAAAAAGAAGTAAGCTCGCGTCTTAAGTACGGCAGGCAAATATCACATGGTCCTTGTTGCCGAATGGTTTTCGTCGATAGAAAGCTGGAGATTTCGTTTGTTCTTGTGTGGTTAAGATTGCCAGGAATCGTTCCTATGGGAATTGAAGCCTTGTAATTGGGGTCCAGGCATGATGCCGAAATCGCGACTGGAATCGAGTCAGCTACAACTGTTCCAGGCGCAGCTTGAGCAACTCTTGAATCACGACCATCCTTTGTACGTGCTCGCGTGCTAGATCAACTGGGCGCGTACGTGAGACCCCTGTCCGACTGCTACAGTCCCGCCCGAGGGACCCCGGCCAAGGCCATGCGCCTGCTGGACAGGCTGCATTACTTGAAGCACGCGTACAATGATTCGGACGAATCGCTCATCGAGCGTTGGTCGAGAATCCGTAATGGCAATACTTCTGCGGCTTTGAAACGATGCAGGAGTTGCCACTGCATCCGACATTGCTGACGAATTGGCGTCAGGGGGTGGGGGCCGACAAGCTGGCCGAGTTATTGGGTGAAACGATCTCCTTGGCACCACGCGGGCACCACGTCATTGAGCAAGAAACTGACGCAGGTCAATGTTGATGCGACGGTGTAAGAGAAGAACATTACCTATTTGAATGATTCGGAGCTGCTGCACCAAGCGATCATCAAGCTCGTTCAGCCAGCCAAACAACGGGCTCTTCCACTCGGGCAGACGTACGTCCTTGTGGCGAAGAAGGCCCCTACGGTTCTTGCCGGGGACTGCTGACTTGCCATTCCACCGCGACTTTCGTTCAATAGAACGCTGGTGGAGTTCGTTTTTTGAACCGTTAAGGAGCACATGAGATGAAATCTTTCGTAACCCGTGCCGTTGTTTTGTTGGCTCTCGCCGTCGCTTCGCAGCCGTTTGCCGTGCGGGCTGACAGCTATGCTCTCGAGCCTTCGCACACCTCGGTCATTTTCGGCATCAGCCACATGGGGCTGAGCTACACCTATGGCCGCTTCAACCAAGTGGCGGGGAATTACGTCCTCGATGAGGCGAATCCGGCCGCCAGCAATTTTCAAATGACGATCCCAACGGCCAGCATCGATACCAACGATGCCAAGCGCGATGATCACCTTCGTGGCCCGGACTTCTTCAATGCCAAAGAGTTCCCCACGATTACTTTTCAGAGCACCGCAGTGAAAGCCGAAAAGAACGACAAAGGGGAAACAATTTATCAAGTCACCGGCGATCTCAACATCCACGGCGTAACCCGAAAGGTGACCCTGCCTCTCCGGCTCCTCAAAGTCGGACCGGGCATGCAAGGCGAAATGCGATCGGGCTTTCTCTGTGAAACGCGGTTGGCTCGTAGCGAGTTTGGCATGACCAACATGATCCCCGGCATCGGTGATGACGTGGCGATTACGATCAGCTTTGAAGGGGTCAAGCAGTAGGCTTTTCCCAGAACTTACGCCGCGAGCTTTGCAATGGTGACCGGAGCCGACATCTTATTGGGTGGCATCGTGCCGGGAATCCTGGCCGTGGTGACGCTCGCCTTGGTTTGGATACTCACGAAAAACGCCGCGAGTAGTTGGCGGACCGCGGCGGTCGTGAGTTTTCTGGCCGGGCTGTGGGCGCTCGACTCGCAAGGGGTCGGCGTGGTGGCGGCGATCTCGAAAAGCGTGCGGATCACCGAGGCGAAAGATTTCCTGCCGCTGATGATGCTGTTGGCCGTGGTGCCGGACAGCGTCGCAACGCTTGGCAAAAGCGGAGCGCTGGCCGCGTGGCTCATGCGACTAGCGCTCTGCGTGTTTTTACCATGGCGAATGCTGGCGGGGAGCGTGTATCTGCCGAAGGTCGCGCCGCCGCCGAATTTCGACACGGGGGCCTGGAGCACGGGCGAAGCGGTCGTGTGGCTCGGCGGTTCGGCGGCGCTCTTGCTCGCGACTTGGTCTGTGATCCGCGCGGAAAGCACGGAACAGCCGAAACTACGCTCCGCGCTGGCGGCACTTGTCGCCTTCGCGGCAGCGGTCACGATCGCGCTTTCGGGTTCCATCACCACCGGTCAAATGATGGGGGTGCTGACCGCGACGCTCACGGGCTGCGCGCTGGCCGCGTGGCTGCTCAAGCTCGGTCGCGGACCCGATGCCGCAGCAGGGCCGTTGGTGATCGCCTTCGGTAGCATCTTGGTGTTCTCGCATTTCATCGTGGATGTGAAATTGCTTTACACGGTGCTGCTCGTCGTGGGATTCGCCGTGGGAGCGGGGTGGTTTTTTCCTGGCAAAAAATGGAGTACGCCACTACGCTGCGCAATTTGTTTGCTGGCAATTGGCACGGCAGTGGGCATCGCGGGTAAAGACTTCCGCGCTGCTCAAGCGGAAGCGGCGAGTAATCCGTATTCGAATCTGTGAGTGAAAACGGGCCACGAGCTTGCGCTTACGGCTGCTGTTTGTTCGAGAACGCATGGCATTCCTTTACTCGATCCAGCCGCCACCGAGGGTTCTCTCTCCGTCGTAGCAGACGACCGCTTGGCCCGGGGCGACGCCGTGTTGTGGTTCGTCGAATTCGACCGCAATTCGCTGCCCAGGCAGGATCTGCACGTTCGCGCCAACCGGCGCGGTGTTGTAGCGAATTTGGACCTCGCAATGCCGCGGAATATCTTCGCTGGGGACGAGCCAATTCGTGTCCGCGGCGGTAAGTGAATCCCGTGCGAGCTCCTCGCGGTCGCCGAGCACCACGCGGCGCGTCACGGGTTCGATCCGCACGACGAACTTGGGTTCGCCAAAAGCCACGCCCAAACCCTTGCGCTGGCCAACAGTAAAACCTTCGATTCCCGGATGGTTGCCGATGACCGTGCCATCGGTCGTGACGAACTCTCCAGCGGTGTCGACATCGTGGCGCTCGTTGCGAATGAATTCCGAATAGTGGCCCTGCGTGACGAAGCAAATTTCTTGGCTATCTTTCTTTTCGGCGACATTCAATCCCAACGTAGCCGCGATCCGACGGATCGCCGGTTTTTCGTAATCACCGACGGGAAGCAACATGCGGCTCAGATATTCTTTGTTGATGCCGAAGAGCACGTACGATTGATCCTTGCCGGCGTCGCGGCCACGCAGGAGGGCGTGGACACCGCTGAAGGTTGGCTCCAAACGCGCGTAGTGACCCGTGGCGACGAACTCGGCCCCGACGCTGTCAGCGTAATCGAAGAGCTTGCCGAACTTGATCCAGTTGTTGCACTGCACACAGGGGTTCGGGGTGCGGCCGGCGGTGTATTCGTCGACGAAATAGTCGATGATGCGGCTAAATTCGGCTTCGAGATTCAAGGCGTAAAACGGAATTCCCAAGCGGTCGGCCACGCGGCGGGCATCGGCGGCATCGGCGGCGGTGCAGCAGCCTTGCTTGTGGTCGAGGCGGTTGATGATGGGTAAGCTCTCACTGCCCGCAGCGCCGCCTGCTGAAGCAGGCTCGCCGCAAGCGACCGGGGATTGGTGGCCATGGCGCATGAAGACGCCGATCACCTCGTGGCCCTCGGCGATCAACAGATGGGCCGCGACGCTGGAATCGACTCCGCCGGACATTGCTAAGACAACTCTTGCCATATTTTGAGTTTATGAGGAAATCCGACCGTGGGCTACCGCCAGCGGCTGTGATTATTCCTAGCCGCTGACGGAAGTTAGCGGTTCTTCGGCTAGGAAGAGAGCGTTGAAACGCATATAATGATTGGCTCACTCACACGAAACTTTTTGGGAGTCCCACCGATGGCACTGGAAAAGGAATGGTACGATCGCACGGCCGCGATTCGCACGGCGATTCTCCAGTTGCGGGACTCTCTTTGACGTCGCTAGCAAAGGCCAGCGAATCGTCGATATCGATGCCGAGATGGCAGCCCCTGGTTTTTGGGACAGCCAAGAACAGGCGCAAGCCACGGTGATGGAGCGCAAGTCGCTCGATTCGGTCGTGCGGCCGCTCAATGACGCGCTGCTCGCGAGCAACGATCTCGCGGCAATGCTCGAAATGTCGGAGGAGGACGAATCCTTCGCGGCCGAGGTGCCCGGCGAAGTCGCGCGACTCGAAGAAGTGATCGAGGAGCTTAAGCTCAAGGCGCTGCTCAACGGCACTCACGATGCGGCCGGCGCGATTATGACGATCAACGCCCGCGACGGGGGGACCGACGCCAACGATTGGGCCGAGATGCTCTTGCGGATGTACACGCAGTGGGCGGCGAAGAACGGCTACAGCATCGAGCTGGTGGATCGCCAGGATAATGAAGAGGCAGGCATCAATAATGCGACGATCACCATTCGCGGGCCGATGGCCTACGGTTACTTGCGCGGTGAGACCGGCATGCACCGCTTGGTGCGGATCAGCCCATTCAACAGCGAAGGGAAGCGGCAAACCAGCTTTGCAGCGGTCGACGTGTCGCCGGAGATTGCGGACTCGGTGGCCATTGAAATCGATCCTGACGACATCCGCGAAGATACTTTCCGAGCGAGTGGCGCGGGTGGTCAGCACGTCAATAAAACTTCGAGCGCGATTCGCTTGACGCATATTCCGACGAATATCGTCGTGCAGTGTCAGAATGAGCGAAGCCAGCACAAAAACCGCGCGACCGCTTGGAAGATGCTACGGGCGCGGATGGCACGGATCGAGGAAGAAAAACGTGAGGCCGAGGACGCGATCAAGTATCAGCAGCAGGCCAAAACCGGGTTTGGTTCGCAAATTCGCAATTACTTTCTGCACCCCGACCAACGGGTCAAAGATGCACGCACGAAATATCAAATGGGGAGCTTTAATGCGGTGCTGGACGGCGAAATCCAGGGCTTTTTGGACGCGGTGCTGCGGTGGCGCGCTGGGCAGCCGGTGGAAGAGGGGGATGACGAGTAGTGGGAGAAGCGTCGATTCTCGCTGCGTTGGAAATCGTGCACGATGGCAAAGGAGTGCAGGTCGAGTTCACGAAGATCGACGGGTTGATCTCGCACACGATCTGCTTGGTGAACCCGGACGAGAAAACGCCCGTTCTTGTCTCTCGCATCAATGAACTTGCGCAACCTTGTTTTACGGAGTTGCATCAGCAAGGTGACATGCTGTTTCTTACGGGTGCCAATGGGGCTGGCCATTGGTCGATGAGCGTGCAAAAGGGCGATAGGACGTTCGCGGGCGTTTCAAACCCAAGTCAATCAAAGGCCAATTCATCAGGCCAGTTTCTGCACTTTGATATCGCGTGTCGACTTAAAGAACCCTATCCCTACCTATGCAATCAATATGTTGCGAAGGAAAGCTTTGGATGTAGTAGAACAATTTGGGCCTGTTCCACGATGAATGCCTTTGATATGGCCCGCGGCATGGTGCTACTTGGTGGGCCAATGGAGAACAACGTGTTCTCGCCCGCACCTCACTATTCGATGGACTGCGTTTCGGAGCACGAGATCAGGTTCTCGCCAAAGGATGCGACTGTCGCGTCATTTCCCACGACAATGCGATGGAGCTATGGCGTGTGGAGAATTTGAGAAGATTCTTGCTTTGCCTTCATTCACCGCCCGCTAAAGCGGGCTCGCCGGGCGGTTCTTCGCCTGCGTTCCATGTTTTGCCCGTGCTGTGGTCCACATACGAGGGTGTTTTCGCTTGTGTGCCTTGGATTGGGGCGACCTCGCGGACCCAGATGTTGCGGTAGCGCACGGGGTTGCCGTGGTCTTGTAGCGAGATCGGCATTTGGGCCGCGTGCTGTTTGTAGCTGGCCGGTTCGTGCCAATAGGTGCCCCCTTGGAGTTCGAAATTATTCTGAATCAGGACGCCATTTTGAAACACGGTGATGCGGGCTGGCGATTCGAGCGAGCCATCGTCCTTAAATCGCGGGGCGGTCCAGGCGATGTCGTACACGTTCCATTCGCCGGGGGGACGCATGGCGTTGACCATGGGGGGCGTTTGCTTATAGATCGCACCGGCTTGGCCGTCAGGATAGGTCTTGGCTTGGTAGGAATCGAGCACTTGGAGTTCGTACGTCTCCATCAAGAAAATTCCGCTGTTGCTGCGACCTTGGCCTGAGGCGTCCGACTGAGGTGACGACCATTCGATATGAAGTTGGCAATCGCCGAAACTTTGCTTGGTCTTAATGTTGCCGCCGCCGACAACCGCGTTGCCGTTTTCGACGTGCCACTTTTCGGCTCCCTCCCAGGCGGAAAGGTCTTTGCCGTCGAAAAGGATAATCGCGTCAGAGGGGGGACAATTGCCGCTGCCGGGGGTCACCACTGGGGGCTCGGGCCAAGCGATGCCGGGGAGGTATTCGATGCTCTGGGCGGAGAGGGGAGCTCCGAGCAACAGAGCCAACAAGAATGCTGCGTATGGGGAACTGGAAGCGTGCATGGGTAAAGTGCCTCGGGGAAAAGTCTTGATGCGCCGCCTGCTGAAGCAGGCTCGCCAGGGCGATTATTAGCGACGGATCGCCCGTCCGCAAGGAAAAGCCGTGAGGTCCATTGCCAGGGGGGCTTGTTTGGGCGACAATTTTGGCTTCTTTCGGTTCCGAAAGTCGACGATTCTTCAATTTGTGCCGTAGGAGTTCGCAGTGGTCATGGTCTTTCCGAACATTGAGAAGATCAAACAGGAATACACCGACAAGTACGTGATGGTCGACCCCCAGCGGCCCGAACTCGCGCGATTTGCCGACGTGGTGGGCCAAGTGAAGACCGTCAACATGAGCGGCCGGGCGCTGGTTGAGTTCCTGGATTACCATCTCAATACTGCGTGGTTCGACATCGAGCTTGAATTCTTGAAAGTGGTTGATAAGCCGCTGCCGAAGCCGAAGGAAGAGAAGAAACCGACGGCGAAGGCTGAGGCAAAACCTGTGGAAGCGAAGGCTGCACCAGCCAAAGCCGCCTCACCTGCTGGCAAGCCCTCGACGGCGGATATCTTGGCGAAGCTCAAAGGTGGGGCGGCACCTGCTGCAGGCAAAGCCGATCGCGCGAAGATGTCGGTCGCCGATATGCTGGCGGCAGCACGAGGTGGCGCTGCACCTGCGGCGAAGAGCGAAGCACCTGTTGAAAAGGCACCGCCTACTCCTGCACCCCCGGCTGCTAAGGCATCTGCGCCAGCGCCGCCCGCTGAAGCGGGCTCGCCGGTGAAGATCGACAAGTCGGGGATGAGCGTCGAGCAGATGATCGCTTACTGCCGCGAGAAGGATGCGGATTGATTCACCGCACTTCAAGCATCCGCTCCAGCGCCACCAGCGACCAGTGCGCGATATCGGGATCGACGACAATCGTGTTCACCGGCGTCCCCGCGGCGAGATTTTCGAGGCTCCAGCAAAGGTGCGCGAGATCGATGCGGTACATCGTCGCGCACATGCAGACCACCGGCGAGAGGAAGTGAATTTCCTGCTCGGGGTGCTGTTGTTTGAGGCGGTTCACAAGATGCAGTTCCGTGCCGATGGCCCATTTGGTGCCTGGTGGGGCGGCTTCGACCGTTTTGATGATCTTGCTCGTGGAGCCTGACACGTCGGCGAGTTCAAACACCTCGCGGGGACATTCGGGGTGGACCAAGATTTTGATGCCTGGATGCTTTTCGCGGAGCATAGTCACATGCTCGGGGCGGAACATTTGATGGACGCTGCAATGGCCCTTCCAGAGCAAAACCTTGCTCTTGTGAATTTGCTCGGGCGTGTTGCCGCCAAGTTCCTCGGCGTGCGGATCCCAGACGGGCATCTGGTCGAGCGCGATGCCCATGCCGATGGCCGTGTTGCGGCCCAGGTGTTGGTCGGGGAAGAACATCACGCGCGAAGTTTTGGCGAACGCCCAGTCAAGCGCGGCCTTGGCGTTGCTCGATGTGCAGACGATCCCACCGTGGCGACCGACGAAAGCTTTGAGACTCGCGGCGGAGTTGATGTACGTGACGGGGGTGATGTCGGCGGTGTCGATTACTTCGCCGAGTTGCTCCCAGGCGTCTTCAATCTGGTTGATGCCGGCCATGTCGGCCATCGAGCAGCCGGCGGCAAGGTCCGGCAGGATGACGCGAATCCGCTCGCCGTGGCGTTCGGCCAACTTTTCGGGGCGATTGCCAAGAATGTCGGCGGTCTCGGCCATGAAGTGGACGCCACAAAACGCGATGTAGCGGCAGTCGCGGCTGTCGGCGGCCATTTGGCTCAGTTGATAGCTATCACCGGTGAGGTCGGCCAGCGCGATCACCTCGTCCTGCTGATAATGGTGCCCCAGGATCAGCAATTTCGGCCCCAACTCGTCGCGGACCGCTTGGATGCGTTGCCCTAGCTCCTCGTTGGAGAGCGATTTGTAGGGCTGCAGTTCGAAATGGGGGTTTTCTAGCGCGGTGGCCATCGGTTTTGCGGGGCTCAATTTGGTGCCAGCAGTGAAAAACCCATTATATGGGGGTGAGGTGGGGAAAGACAGGTAAGCCGACATTCCCCATATGGACTGAGCCTGGAACCGATCCAGGCACCGAATGCTCCCCATTTTATTGGTCGTCCCCACCGCGCGTCTAGCGCGTGGTGAAAATTTCGACAGATCTTCTTGGCCCGCGCC
>Ga0163153_10005086_pt1 | contig 15825 bp, 14 predicted proteins | sample OliLakLV19MP6IB1_FD_148629 | JGI IMG/M metagenome (GOLD analysis project Ga0163153, IMG submission 148629) | Freshwater microbial mat bacterial communities from Lake Vanda, McMurdo Dry Valleys, Antarctica - Oligotrophic Lake LV.19.MP6.IB-1 | ecosystem: Environmental > Aquatic > Freshwater >... | reverse complement strand
CGGGCGTCCGCCGGCCGCGCGCCCACTGCTCCAGTTGCTGGCGTTCGGGATCCGTCAGCTGCAGGGACGGGGCGATGCGCATGGGCAGGTCCTCCTCTGGAGGAAGAGTATACACGTACGGCATAATAAGTAAAGCTATTTATGTATCACTTCACTAGGTGGGCTAGCAGGATGCTGAAAAAGTCCGCCAGCGGCGTTCTCGCATCGCTCAGAGGCTCAACGTACCGAAGCGTACGCCTCGCCTCTTCGCTCGCTACGGCCTTGCTGGACAGCCATTTTGAGCATCCTGAGGTATTAGGGCAGCAGCGGCATTCGGTGAGATTTCAGCGGTATTTTATGTATACACTGAGTGTTTCAGCATCCTGCTAGAGGTGTTGATCGTTGGATTACACCAGAGGTTTCCGCTGCCTGCTACACTTCGGCTCCATCGGAAAGCGCGCACTCTTCTCGTATCCCCAGCCCGATATAGCGATCGCCCGCGATCACGCGTTGAAGCGCTTTCGGCAATTCTGTATGAAGACCCGTTCTCTTGAGGAGGTACCCGCAAGCTCCTGCATTGAACGCCAGGGTCACGTAGACCGGCTCCCGATGGACTGAAAGAATGATCACTTTGCTGTCCGGGACACTGGTGTGTAAGACGCGAGCAGCCTCGAGTCCGTTCAGCTTCGGCATCGAAATATCCGCGATAATAATGTCGGGTTTCAGCCATTGTGCCGCTTCCACAAGGGCTTCCCCGTCTGCCACCATCCCCACTACCTCATGAAACTTGTCATCCAATACACCACATATCGCGCTGAGCATTTCCGGGTGGTCGTCGGCTAGAAGGATTCGCGGTTTCTTCATGTGTTGTCGTCTCATCTAGGGAAAGCAGCGTTATACAGATTATAGGATTTTTTGAAAGTGAAAGAAACTAGGTGAAACCCTAGCGTTGAGAAGCCATTCGGCTAGAGGCTAAAGACGTCGTGAGACGTAAGACGTGAAAGGTGAAACATCCAACATTCTAGTCCTGAACGAGCGGCGTTTCACGTCTCACGTTTTACCTTTCACGTCTGTGCTAGAGGCTGGTGATGCCGTGGGTGATCGCATACTTGGTCAAACTGGCAGTGGTATGAATGTCCAACTGCTGCATGATGCGGGACTTGTGAAACTCCACCGTTTTCACCGACACCTTGAGCGCCGTGGCAATCGCCTTGGTGCCGCGGCCCTCAGCGACAAGCTGCAACACTTCCCGCTGGCGCGGGGTAAGCGCCATGGACACAGGCGTACCTCGCTCCCCGGAGGAGGGATTGAGGACCGAGCCCAGCACATCTTTCGTGATCAACGGGGTCAGATAGTGCTGGCCGTGGAGGACTGATCGGATCGCCAAGCTGAGCTCTGAGGCCGCGGAGCGCTTGAGGAGATATCCTGAAGCCCCCGCCTGGAACGCCTCGGTGGCATAGGTCGGGCTGGCATGCATGGTGAGAAAAATGAGTTTGCTTTCCGGCACCAGGACCCGGAGTTGCCGGGCCGCTTCGAGCCCATTCAACAGCGGCATCGCGATGTCCAAGAGAATCAGATCAGGCTGCAGCTTCTGCGCTGCCTCAACCAGCGCCCGCCCGTCTTCCACCGTGCCGACCACCTCACACTCAACCTCCACGAGCTTCCGCAACCCGGCAAGGATCAACGAATGGTCATCAGCCATGAGCACGCGTGGTTTCTTCATGCGTCCTCCTGTAAATTGGGAATCCACGCACAGATCTTCGTACCGCTCCTGGGCAAGGAATAAATCCGAAGAAGCCCTCCCAGTCCACGCGTCCGCTCCTGCATGCTCACCAAGCCAAGTCCTTTTGCGCCGGCGTTCTTGTCTTCTAAGTCGAACCCTTTGCCGTTATCGCGCACCGACAAGCCGATCCCTTTAGACGAGCCGCTCAGTCTGACGGTGACGTCTGTCGCCTGGGCATGCTTGGACACATTCTGCAAACTCTCCTGCAAGACGCGAAATAGATTGGTGGCGACCTCCGGCAAGAGCGTCTTCGGCACCTCTCGCGCGAGAAACCTCACGGAGAGACCGGTCCGCTTCGCAAACTCGGAGACGTGATCCCGTGCAGCAACCTCCAGGCCAACATGGTCGAGCAAGGACGGGTGTAACCTGTACGCCAGATCGTGCAGGTCGTCGGACAGCACCCCAGTCTGAACGCGTATCGCAGCGAGTTGCCGGGCGATCGGCTCCGGTAAAGCGATAGGGGTTCGCTCCATGCTCTCCAGTTCCAGCGACAGAGCCGCCAATCGCTGATTGAAGTCGTCGTGCAGTTCTCGCGCAATCCGCTTGCGCTCAGCTTCTTGAGCTTCGATCAGCTTCCCCGCCAAGGATTCCAATTCCTTCTGTTTTTCGCCGAGCAAAACTGTTTTTTTCTCCAGCGCCAACCCCATCCGGACCAGCCGTGAGATATCCGTATGAGAGATGACCACGCCCCTCGCATCTTTCAACGGAGTTACGCGCATCAGGAACCAGCATTCTTCTTCCGGCACATGACAGGCATATTCATAGATAAAACTCCGCTCGCTGCCTATCAGTACATCCTCAACACCTTTAAGAATGGCCTGGCCTTCCAACAGACTGCCGGCAGCGGTATGACGACAGCAATCAAGATAATTGTCTGAGACCTCCCCAAAGATGAATGCACGATCCATGTGCCGTTTGGTAAATTCTCTCCAGGGATCATTCGTCGTGACGATGAGCCCTTCTTTGTCCAGCACGCAGACAGGCGCGGAAAGTGAGTTCAGGACCGCACGGGTGAAGACGTCGCTGGCCTGCAGTGCTGCCTCGGCCCACTTGCGTTCAGTCATGTCGATGCAGGTACCGATGTATCCCGCAAACTCGCCGGAGGGGAAGTAGCGCGGGACGCCTTTATCAAACACCCAACCATAATGCCCATCCGCCTTACGGAGGCGGTATTCCATCTGGAAGGGCTCGCGCCGATCGAAAGCCTCTGCATACGTCTTCCGACAACGGTCGAAGTCTTCCTGATGCACGCCGTCCGTCCAGCCGTTTCCCAGTTCCTGCTCCATCGTCCGGCCGGTATAGTCCAACCAGACCTGATTAAAATACGTGAACAGCTGGTCGAGGCCAGACATCCAGATCAAGGTCGGCGCCGTATCCGCCATGATCCGGAAGCGCGATTCACTCTCGCGCAACGCCTCCTCCGCTCGTTTTCGCTCGGTGATGTCTTCACAAGCAAGTAGCATGACAAGAGCCCCACAATCGTCCTCTACGAGCCGGACAGTTCCCCGGACCCAGAGGGTGGTCCCATCCTTACGCACTTTGCGGAACTCCCAGGTGGCCAGATCGGTTGGATTCGCCAGACTTCTGTCGAGGGACACGCGCGCTGCGGCCCGATCTTCCTCATGGAATATCGACAACACGGACCGGCCGACCAGTTCCTCGTCCCGAAAACCAAGCGATTCAGCACCCAGCTGGTTGACGGAAAGGATGGCTCCATCCGCGCTCACGGTGAAATACATGAAGGGGCTGTCTTGATAAAGCGCGCGATACCGGTCCTCGCTTTTACGCAGCGCCTCCTCCGCCCGCTTGCGATCGGTAATATCATGAGCCAGATAAATCAGGCAGGGAGTGGCCCCGAGTTGGATCGAGTGGACGGAGATGATGAGGGAACGAATCTCTCCGGACTTGGTCCGAAGCTGTCCTTCCCGATTGTGCAGAAAGCCCTGTTTCCGAATTTCTTGGATCACAATCGCGCGTTGGGATGGATCAGCCCACATCCCCAGTTTTAAAGTTGTATGGCCAATCACTTCCTCTCGCCGGTATCCGGTCAGCCGGCTAAACCCCTCATTCACATCAATAAATCGACCGTCCGCCACGGTACTGATTCCGACGGCGGACGGAATCCAGTGGAAGAGAGATTGAAAATGTTGTTGCGACCGGGTCAGATCCTCGATGAGCCGGGCTTGTTCCTGCTCAGCCCGCCTCCGTTCGGTGATATCGAGAAGCGCCGTCCGCCAATGGGCACTATGCCCTGGCTCCTCGCGCATCGCAATGCTCTCAAGATGGACACAACAGGAGGCGTCGGGTTTTTCCGTGAGCCGCACCTCGCAACTTTGCCGGGTGCCTGCCTTGAAGACCTCCTGACAATGCCGATGGAGGGTGTCCTGATCATCCCGTGCAACGAAGTGGCCGAGTGATTGGCCGATCAGCTCCTCCTGGTTGACGCCGAGCAGCGTCCCAGCCCTCAGATTGGCCTCCACAATCGTGCCGTGGCTATCCAACGTAAGATGGCCTGCTGGGGAGAAATCGTAGAGCACCGCATAGCGATCACGGGCCGCTTCGAGTTCCATCTGGGTCCGGCGCAACTCGTCGTTCTGCGGCATCTGAGACGCATCGCGTTCTGATGAAGGCAACGGTCCCTCTAGCGGTCTCAACTTACTCTCGCGCTTGGCGCCGCCCTTTGCAGGAACTGCTTTTTCCGGAATCTTTCGTGCCGAAGCCACAGCCTGTTTCTTCCTCGTAATGACAAATACCGTGGCACCGAACAGTCGTCGGTCGCGGGTGATGGTCTTACTGACACGAGAGTTTAGGCTTTTTCTCAAGATCAGACAAGCAGGGAGATTATCATCGTGCGGGCACTAGTAAGGTTCCCTCCTTGAACTAGGAAGAGCCCTAGTATCTCCGGCGATGGTTCTCTTGTATATACTCGCCTATGTTGCAACGCACAACAGAGGGAGATCGAGATTGAGGCGTATGTCTACAGACTGGAGACAGGACCAGATCCCTGCCTCTGCCTCTTTCATGCAGGTCAACCTTTTTAGATCAACAAGAAATTTTCGACGGGGTTTCACCGAAGTCGTCCGGCATATCGATTGCTCCTCACTGGCCTGTATCGCACACCCCCCCATCCACAGGCGAGGAGAGAAGGTATTTTATGCCTATTGATAAAACCATGATACGGACCACTCGTGACTCGCCTTCCGCTCCGAGGAGGGAGACATTCATCGCACCTACGCTGCTCCCCATCTGTTGTGGCTGCAACCTCGTTCGAGACGATACTCGGTTGTCCCCTGGGCGTAAGCTCTGGATCACGCCGCAGGCGTATCGCGAGACCCATGGCGTGAATCCGGACGAACTCGCGCTCACGCACACCTCCTGTCCTGAGTGTTTCATGAAGGCCCAGGAAACCTCGCGGCAGTATGTTCGAGAGAACTGAACATCCTGCAGCAGACCAGAACAGGGAACTGCGCAACCAGGCGTCGAGTTCTCTGTTCAATGGCTCGTCAACTACGAGCAACGACCTGTTGAACATACGTGAAGCGGTGCGATGCGGCAGCCAGTGGCAGAAACCAGGTAACTGGGTGTGCGGTTCAGTAGTGAAGAGCCGAGACTCGGTGGGAACTCCGGCAAGAAGCGCCCGGCGAGGCCAACGGCCTGGGAACACTGTCATGACATGTGGATTGCGGAGCAAGGCTGCTGATGTAAAATCCCGCCGGTCACGCGATAGAGAGGTCATCATAACGAAACCCTCCGCAAGCTACTATGTATTCGCAGAGTAATTTCACAAGACCCTTCGAGTCAACAGGAGTGAGCCATTCAGCGGCATAGACAGCACTGAGCAAGACGAGAAAATATTTTCAGGATGACGACACTGTTCGAATGTCGGAAACTACACCGGCACACTTTCCCAGTATCCTGCTAGAAGAATTTCGCTTTGACGAGATCGCAGATCTGGTTTGCTGCATCACCTGAGGAAATGCTGGTGGTGTCGATTCGGAGATCCGGGTTGATCGGCGCTTCGTAGGGAGATTGAAGCCCCGGAACGGTAAGAGATTCGCCTAACTGACCCTTTCGATACGTTCCTTTCCTGTCTCGCTCCATGCAAATCGCGAGAGGGCATTCCACGGACACTTCGGCAAATCGAGAAATCATGGACTTCGCAAAGTCCCGATACACCCGGCGACTGGCCGTCGCATCGAAAATCACGGTGACACCATGTGTCACGAGCTTCTGCCCGGTAAAAACCAATGCACGGTAGAAGAGATCCCGCTCTGCCTCTGAATAGGTCGGCGTCGGAGTGAGAACCCGCCGGACTTCATCCGATTCCAACACCTCGACCGTCAATCCGAGCCCTTCGAGCTGCGGCTTTAGAGCAGAAACAATCGTGCTCTTGCCTGAGGCCGGCAGGCCCGTAATCCAAATGGCGAAGGCCAACTCGTGACGAGTGATGCGTGATGGGTGATCAGAAATGGATGGCTCTTTCATCATATTCATTCATCACTGTTCACAGATTACTCATCACCCCCAGCCTTCACTCCCGGCAATATTCGTTTACCCGCGACGGGTCGAATCGCGGTTCATCCAAGACCCGTTCGATAAACTGAAAAATAGTTCGGCGCACTTCGACTGGCAGCTTGGGGTACCACACAGGGCTCGCCAAGACCAACCCTCGAAACGCAAAGAAGGGAGCGGCCGATTCTCTGACCGCACGATCCTGACTGGCCTCAATATAGGTGTCCCAAAAGAGCCGGAACAGCACTTCCAGCGGCCCCTGCAAGGTGCCCCAGCGGCAGAGTGAGAAAAACAGATAGTTGATCGTCATCGAGGTCACGTCGTCAGCCGGTTCCCCCCACTCCCCTCGTGACCGGTCGAGCACGGAAAAATCCGTTCCTTTCCGGAACAAAACATTCCAAGGGTGAAAATCTCCATGGACTTGCGACAGGCGCCGGCCCTCCCCGCGCAAGCGCCAGCGCCACCGGTTGCAGGCTTCTTCGACCCCGCGCAAGAGATCAGCCGTGATGAACTCGTAGCGGTCCGGGTAACTGTCTGTCAGACCCATGATGCATTCGCCGTGGCCGATTAATTCACGAAGCCGACGCCGATAGAGAGCTGGGTCGTGTAATTTTCTGGCATGGATTTCCGCCAGATAACGCGCCAAGGCTTTCGTCCGCTCCCGATCCTGCTTCCGCAACCTTCCGCCCTTGGCCAATCGTTCCAGATCGAGATGATAACTGGTTCCCTCTGCCCATTGGGTCAAGACGAAAAACTCCTTTGCCGACGCGACCGACTTGAGCTCTCGGTCAGCCGTAAACGTGCCCACGTCAAGCGCCTTCACATGGCGCGGCAACCGGCCATAGGAATCATAGTCCCAGAGAATCGCCTGAGCCCGGTCCGCCGGATGCTCATGGCCGAACGGGCCTGGTTTCATCGTTTCAAGCACAGCCGATTGCACACGATGGCCAACGCGGAACGTCAACTTGACCGGCGTGCCATAGCCATACTGTTTCTGCGCCCCCTTCGAACTGGCTTTACCGATCACCTCATACGACAGTACCGTGGCATCGGGACCGAAGCGAGTCCGGAGGTATTGCTCAAGAGAGTCTTTTTTCAGTGTCGGCATGCACCTAAGCCTCGCAAGTCACGTTCCAAGCAGATACCAAATAGTCGGCACGAGGCTTGTGGTGAGAAGAAAGGCAAAGACCTTGAAATATCTGTCCATGCGCCTCAGACCGCCGCCTGTCACTGGCGCATTCAGCTGCATTGCCAAGGCATCCACTGGGGGAAAATGCGCCACTCGAAGTCAAGGCGAGAAGCAGCCTGGGACAGCCAGAGATACGAATAATCAGTCCCCTGGCTCATGCCAATAGACTCACCCCTCCGTTCACATGGCGGCACATCCCTTGCTGCTATCAATCTGAGCAAACTCAGGCCGAGGTAATAGTTGAGCACTGCCCTTGGCGTTGTATAAGGAGGACCGTCATGCCCATGTACGACTATAACTGTCTGGACTGCGGGAAGGAATCGTTGGTGGTCTTGACGCTGAAGCAACATGAAACGAATACCGTGACATGCCCGAAATGCGGCAGCAGCAAGGTGCAGCAACTCTATTCATCGTTTGTGGCCCACACGACCAAGAAGAGCTAGCAGGATGCGAAGATCGTTTAGCGTGAGACGTGAAAGGTGAACAGTGAAACGTGGGACTTCCAAACACTCTCTCTCAGAAACCTTTCACCTTTTACGTTTCACCTTTCACGAGCAACATGGGTTTGCGAAGCTGGCGAGGAGACCGTCATGCGCCCGATTCATCATAGCCTGATGTCGACCATCGTCCCAGTCATCATCGTCGCCGGATTGATGGGTCTGGGATTCCATTCTCATGCCTATGCGCAAGAGTATCCGTCTGATACCACACGAGGCAAAGCCGTGTATGAGCGCCATTGCCAGAAGTGTCACGGTGTCGGAGGCTCAGGGGATGGACCGGACGCGCAGGCCCTCAAGGTGGCACCGGCCAATTTCCACCGTTTCTCGTCTTTTCTAAAATCCGACGAAGAATTGTTGCGGACCATCGAGCACGGGGTCGTCTTCAGCCCCATGCATTCATGGCGAGGCCAGCTGACGGACGGAGAGATGCAGGATGTGGTGGCCTATGTTCGCTTCTTGTCCCAACAGGCACAGTGAGCCGATCGAATCGCATAGAACACACACATTATTTTGGAGAGAATCAGCATGACGCGACGTACCGTTCTAGCCACGATCCTGGCACCACTCGTTCTTGCCCTGCCGGCCATTAGCCAAGCGGCAGAACCGAGTCACGCAAGCAGTCACCTCACCGGCTGTGACAGCCCCTACAAAAAGAAATCCGTTTCGCCCAAGCAACTGCAGGCGATCGTGGAATCGCATGGACAGTGGCTCGATCACCGTGAGAAGCCGGAACATCGACGCGCGGATCTGTGCCAGGCAGACTTGCGCCGCGCGAAACTCGCCGGGGCCAACCTGGAACGGGCGCGATTGGAAGGGACCCTCCTCCACCAAGCGAATCTGTACCAGAGTAATTTGTCACAAGCGAGTCTCTCGGGAGCCGATCTCACGAGAGCCGTCTTGGAAGACAGCAACCTGTCGGGAGCCGATCTCCGGCATGCACGATTGTCGAACGCGAATCTGTTCCGTGCGATCGGCGATGAAGCGGCGCTCTACGACGCCATCCTGACCGGGGCGCAACTGCACGAATCCACTTTCGAACGGGCCCATTTTGAGGGGGCGGACCTCGCCTCAGCCGATCTGACGAACGCCTCCTTCATCGGAACCTACTTCTATGGGGCAAACCTCTCCCGGGCCACCTTGAAAGGAACCGACCTGATGGAAGCCGACCTCCGCCGGACCGTCCTGAGCAAGGCAAATCTTCATCAGGCCAATCTGCAAGGCACCCTCCTCGACGGTGCGCGGCTCGATGGAGCCGAGATGGCGGAAGCAGATTTAGAGAGCGCCTATCTCGACGACGCGAGTCTGGTAGGGACAAACCTACGTCAGGCCATACTTCGCGGAGCGGACCTGCGATACGCGAATTTCCAATCTGCCGACTTGCAGCAGGCAGAGCTGGAAGGAGCCAACCTGGAAGGAGCACGGTTGGCCAAGGCGAAGGTACAGTCAGGCAAACTTCGGATGGCGATTTTCTACAAGACTATCTTAGACCAGGCGGATTTCCGAGAGACCCAACTCTATCGCGCAGTGCTGATCGGCGCCAGGGGAACCGGCGCCATCTTTACGAAGGCAGACCTCAGCGAGATCTACGCACCGAAAGCTCAATTCCACCGCGCGCAATTCACTGAGGCGACCATGGAGTCGGCCAATCTCGTCGCAGCGGACCTGATGGATTCGAACTTCACCCGTGCCAATCTCACCCATGCCAACCTCCAAGAAGCCAATCTCCAAGGCGCCACGTTATCCGGAGCCAACCTCGCTGGCGCCCGACTCGACGGAGCAGATCTCCACCACGCAACGTTACATGGAACCAACCTGTCTTTAGTTTCGGGTCTGACACAAGCCCAACTCGATACAGCCTGCGTAAACGAGCAAACGAAATTACCAGCAGAACTCACCCGGCCGGCACCGTGCGCGGCGGCAAAGACCAAGCGCTAGCGGAAGGTCGAGGCTTAGGCTCAGGTTGAGAGCAAGACAGGATGTTCAGGCTCGCTGTTCATAAAGCGCTAATATCTGAAACGATTGTTGCTGCTTCAGAAGGCGAAAGTCCTGCTGAACGGTTTACGCTACTGAGACCCATCTCATTCAAGAATTGGGTGCGTGGCAGTCGTGCAACGTGCCTTTGAGCAAGCACAGCAGCTGCAAGACCTGTATGCTGCGCCGCGTGTGAAATGATGCAACATGCCATTGCTCGCGTCAGAGAAACGTAGAAGAGACGACGCTGCTCAATCAGTAGTCCGGTTGCTTGCAGCGATTTTGCATTTGGCATGATGCCCTGTTCAGCACCCGGAATGAAAACGACTTTGCCGCTTAATCCTTTCGCACCGTGCATCGTAAGCAGACGTATCCTTTTGGGTGTTGGCATGACCGCTTGGCCTTGAGACGAGGCGGTGCGCTGGTTAACAAGATCTAAAATAGCTTGCTGTCCTGATTCCGTATCTGTGGCGAGAAAATTTAACAGTTCATCTAGTGTCATAAGTTGCGGTAACGAATTTACGAGACCGTTCCATATGGTAGCGGCCTTGCCCGCATTTGCCCCGTTGAAAATTGTGACAGTTATAACGTTCTGAATATCAGCGGCGCGAGTGCCCAGAGTATCTGTCATGTTCCATGATCCGACAGTCTGCACGATTGACATAACACGCTGGGTCGCTGCTGCAGTCCTTGATGTTAACCAGGGCGGGCATTGAGGTAAGTAAAACAAATCTCTAAAATTCTGGTTATTCGTAATACAGGTATCTGCTACTGCTTTTGCGGTCCCTAATCCTACGCCGTCTAGCACACCGAGTATGTCTCGATGTGAGGGATAGTCGGGTTGGCCCGATTCATTATCTTTGGCAATCCTTAATACAGCATAGACTGCCCTAATTGCCTCTTCCTCATTTACCAAACTGTCACCTCGTGGCGGCTCAAATGAAAGTCCGAGGTTGCCCAGCTCTTGACTGATAAGATCAAGCTGTACTCTGCGGTTTGAAAGCAAGATCACGATTTCGTCCTCGCGTTCAGACATTCCAGAAGTCTGCAGTTGCTGGCACGATGCGGCAATGGCGCGCGCTTCGTCTTCTGCGGTTTGGAACGACCACACGAGAAGACGACCCTGAACTGGCGGGGACGCAGACCCGTAAAGCGCGGTCATGTTTTTCAGAACCCTGTTCGGGTTAAAGGCAATGAGCCTACTCGCCGGATTTAGTATTGAAGGGGTGCAGCGAAAGCAATCCGTGAGGATGTGAGTGGATGATGATGGGTAAACTGCTGGGAACTGCACAATGCCGTCTGGATTTGCGTGGCGGAACGCGTAAATGCTTTGGTCATCGTCACCCGCAATAAACAATACAGCGCCGGTGGCTGCACATATTAATCGTATAAATTCTTGGTCACATGCGTTCAAGTCTTGATATTCATCAACGATGAGATGTTCAACCGGTGGAAGCTGCGCAGGCTGTAGCGCGCCATAATTCATATTCTCTACGCACTTGAAAATTACTTCGCCGGGAAGCACGCAGCTATAGAGATTGGTACGAGTAGCATGAAAGACGTTGAAGACTTGAATCTCCGCAGGGGTAATCTGTGCTTGACTCACCGACTGCGGATTCAAGGTTTGCCATTGCGCGTCATGTGCCAAGCGTATTTCACTCGCACGGGTCGGACTGCAACCAATGGCGCTAGCGAGTTCTTTGTCGTATACGTGTGTCTGTTCCCAACCATCGAGCATGATCGGACTCGTCGGATAAGAGCTCAACAGGTTGGCTTGTCGTAAGATGCGTAGCGCCAAGGCATGCATCGTGGATACATGAACCTGAGATGCAGCTTGGGCACAGGAAAGGTTACTACAATACCGTTCGAGCCTTTCTCGCAATTCGGTACATGTAGCGCGTGTAAAAGAGATCACATGGACTTTGTTAGGGGCGCAGCCGTTCGACAAGAGCTGAGCTACCCTCAGCTCAATACAATGAGACTTACCGGTCCCTGGTCCTGCAATGAGTCGTACCCGCAGGGATGTATCAATGGCCGCCGTGCGTTGTTGTTGTTCAGCTGAAGTTTTTTGAGCAGCGGTGATCGGCATTCGTTCCTCTCAAGGCGCACAAAGATAATCTCCCATTGGATGTCGAATCACGATGTCGCAACGTTTCCGGGATTGAGGTCGAGAGTATTGCGAAGGGTGCTCAAAAAGGCCAGATATCTCACCCGCCCTAAGTCTGCCAGGGCAGCCTCTTCACCCAAAGACGCGCCTTGTCCCAGGCAAGGCCGCAGCGAGTGACCAAAGATGATCCTTCCAAGCTTGCTCGTTGACGTTTCCCCAGGATTGCCCGGATGATTCCCCCACTGCGCGCGTTGAGCCCGACCCTTCCAACTCTCTCTATTTCTCTTTAGGGGAGTGGCCGAGGCTGCCCTTTACTGCGCGCATCGAACGAGCACATTCCTATCGTGCGCGTTCTGCGAGCAAGAAGGGCACCTGGCTACTCCCTGCCCGGCTGGGGGTCATTTTCAGCATCCTGCTAATGTGCATCATCCCACTCCTTGCCATGTACCTCCGACCATATTTCATGCACCATTCGTTGATCGAGCACAAACCATGATGCCTTGTCGCGCAGACCCTGCAGGAATTTCCTATCCGCATCCTTCAGCGTCTTGGGGTGTGGTTTGAGCGCCAGCATTTGATGGACCGCCTCTCGCTCCTTCGCCGAAGGGCGCACCATTTGTCCGCCTTCAAGGAATGGATTTTTTCGTGGCGTCTGGTTCAGCTGTGCCAATTGCATCGGGATACGAGGCGTCTCTTCGGCACGCAACACCGATATCGCCGACGTGGCATTCAGGGTAATGGCCAAGAGCAGGACAATACAAATCCTCACAGATGTCATGCGATTCTCTGATTGGGATAAGGTATTCCGTCTGACTTGCATACCATGTTCATGAGGCTGCTTTAGAGGTGAGCCCCATGGCCGACGGAACCGGATCGAAACGGCTGCCGACGGGCAGCATGAACCCTTGGAGGATATGATTGAGCCACCCGTGAAACGGGACGATTTCATAGGACCGTATCTCGAGATACCCGTCGCCGGTTTGGACGACAAGTCTCCCGGAATGCTTGGCGATGATTTCTCCCGGCACTTTCCCGGACGGAGGCCCCTCTTGAGGTTGCGCATCGTAAATCTTGATGGTGGTCCCATTGAGGCAGGCGACGAGAGGTTCATAGGGCTGCATCGCGCGCCAGAGATTGGCAATGTGTTTCGCAGACTCATTCCAATCAAGCACGGTGTCGGCGGCTTTCTTTTTCCCAAAGTAGGTACGTTCCGCAATATTTTGCGGCTTGGGGTTGATGGTTCCCTGCGCCATGTCATTGACGGCTTCCGTCAAGAGCGCCGCTGCGGCATGGTGTTGTCGCTGTGTGAGTTGCCCGGCATTCTCGTTCTCTCCGACGATCAGTTCTTGTTGGGCGACAATATCCCCCGCATCGATTTTTTCCGTCATGACATGAACGGTCACCCCGGCCACCGATTCCCCGTTCTTGATCATCCAAAACGCCGGATGTGGTCCCCCATAACGAGGGAGAATTGAAGGGTGACAGTTTAAGACTCCTAAACGGGGGGTGTGGAGTAGGGCCGGCTTTAAGATCTGAGGGAAGAAAAAGACCACGATCAGGTCGATGTTCAAGCACTTCACATAGTCAACAAATGTCGGAGAGTTCACGTTGGGGGACGTGATGCGCTGGATCTTTTCCTTATCGAGCCAACGCCAGGTATCGAATCGAGGTGTCATCGTCCGTATCGGTTTGGATCGGCACAACATCGCTCTGAGGAACGTCCTGATCGTATAACCAAGACCGTAACCCTTTGGATTTCGTTTCCAGAAAGGGCGTGCCCAGGCAACAATCTCATGCCCGCTGGCTTTCACCTGCCGGCCAAAATCCCAGTCGTCGACTTCCGAAAGAACCAAAAGTCGTAGCCTGGAAGTCGTCGTGCCTACTTTCGTGGAAGGGCTCATCGCGTTTCACACCGATGTACGGCTGAACTCTCGATCCTTTTCACTGACAGTTTTGTGCATCGTGAACAATACTTCAACAAAATTCAGCAACATATTCAAGCGTGGCTGTTTCGTGACAGCGGCAACCACCTCCTCGATGTTCATCATGTGCCCAACTCGGCACATCACAGAAACGTGACGGACTTCATCTTAACATGAGTATTCGGCCGCCCCACGACGGCACCCTCATCAGTTTCCCACTAAATATAGCGTGGCTTCAACCTGTGATGAGTCATCCGACGGTTGACAGAGCTGCTACCAGCACGTAGCTTCACACGAATTCCATTGAATGAGGCCATCGTACCGATAAGCCTCCTCTTCTTGAGAGAAGACACATTCAGCACCACCAGGTTTCGGACATATGGCTGACCAGGCACCTGAGATTCCCAGCTATCAAGGACTTGCGTTCTTTTCCTATGGGTTCAGACCGTTTTTTCTTGGTGCCGCGTTGTTTGCCGGTGTGGCAATCCCTATCTGGATTCTGGTGCTTGCCGAAATCGGCCATTCGACTTTTCTCTATCCGGCGCGGGACTGGCATGTCCATGAGATGGTCTTCGGCTTTCTCCCCGCCGTAATCACAGGATTTCTGCTCACGGCTATTCCCAACTGGACCGATCGCCCGCCGATTCGAGGACATGAGTTGATATCGCTCTCTATCCTCTGGCTGGCGGGGCGTGTGCTGATCGCCGTTCCATGGTTCACGCCCCTCGTGTCCGCAATTGTCGACGCGGGGTTTCTTGTCACGGTGGCGGGGCTCGTCTGGCGCGAGATTATTGTCTCGAAAAGCTGGGATCGCTCGCCGATGGGGGTGCTGGTGAGCCTGCTGGCCGGCGCCAATATCCTGTTCCATGTGCTCACCCTGAGCGGGGCGGAAACAGATCATCCTGAACGCATGGCGCTCGCGATGGTTATGATGTTGCTGACGTTGATCGGTGGGCGCCTCATCCCCACCTTTACCGGCGAACTCCTGACGAACGCCGGTAGGGCGGAACAGCCTGCATCCTTTTCGCGCTACGACGCCGTGTCGATCGCGCTTGTAGGATTCGCCGTCGTATTCTGGATTATTCAGCCCCACTCCATGGTGACAGGATGGCTGTTCGTGGCGGCCGGGTTAGTCAATCTGGGTCGTCTGGCACGCTGGTACGGCTGGACCACATGGCGTGAGCCATTGGTGTTGATCCTGCACTTCGGATACGGCTGGTTTGCATTGTCGCTACTCATACTGGGAGGCTCAATTCTTGGAATCGGTCTGCCGCAAGAGGATGCCGTGCATGCGTTTACCACGGGCGCAGTGGGGGCGATGACTTTGGCGGTCATGACTCGCGCCAGTCTAGGCCATACGGGGCGGCCCCGGCACGCTGGTCCTCTGACAGTCCTCATCTATATGCTGGTCAATCTGGGTGCAGTGCTGAGAGTATTCGGGCCACTGACAGGTCTCCCGACCAATCTCGTGTTGGGTGCAGCAGCAGGCAGTTGGAGTGGGGCTTATGTGCTGTTCGCTATGGTCTATGGACCATTCCTTCTTCGCCCGAGCCTTGATGAGTGACGGTTCATGAAGTGAATTTCGAGGCCATGGCTCTGCCTCTCTTCTCGCAGGTTATCGGACTCAAAACCCCTGGTGCATGCAATCAACGCAAGATGGTCGGGAGTCTTTTCTCGCCCGTTCAGGGCAATGAAGACTCCCGACCGATTTGATTGCTGCAGCTATTCCAGCGGTGGCACCACGCCGGCAAATGTCAACAGATCGGTGATGCGGAACTCACCTGATGTCACAGACGGTAGCACGGGTGTCCAGTTTGGCCGAGCGGCCAAATAGGACGTCTCATCGGCCTTCAGCAGACCGA
>Ga0163153_10005084_pt1 | contig 15830 bp, 16 predicted proteins | sample OliLakLV19MP6IB1_FD_148629 | JGI IMG/M metagenome (GOLD analysis project Ga0163153, IMG submission 148629) | Freshwater microbial mat bacterial communities from Lake Vanda, McMurdo Dry Valleys, Antarctica - Oligotrophic Lake LV.19.MP6.IB-1 | ecosystem: Environmental > Aquatic > Freshwater >... | reverse complement strand
ATCTGCCTTGCCTGTCACTGCGGCGCCGCTGAAGCCACGCGCACGAGCGATAAATTGCAGAAATGCGGTGACGGTCATCTCGCCGTAACCTGGTGCGCCTTCAGGCAAATAGCCCATGCAGCGGCGGGCGGCCAAAGAATCCTCAACGATATCGTGACCGCTGATCAGCGCCGTGCCGGCACTGGGGGTCAGAAATCCCGTCAGCATTTTCATGGTGGTTGATTTGCCGGCACCATTGGGCCCCAGGAAGCCGAGCACGTCGCCGGCTTGCAGTTCGAAGCTCATGTCCCTGACGGCGACCAGTTGGCCGTAATGCTTGGTCAAGGAACGCGCTTCAATCCTGACTTTACTCATAAACTCTCTCCCAAGGAAATTTTCTGGCTCAATAGCAGATTCATGATTTTCTCTTATTCTGGCCAATGGCTACCCAAAAGCCATAATTCGTTATCATGCTGAGGCCACCATGGACCTCAGCGATGGACCACAGCCGCGGTAAAAAATTTCAGGTCACGCTGCTGATTTTTCAAGTCCTGTTGCATTCAGAATGCGCGGCCATGACTTTTGTCACTGGCAACAGCAGCCGATTCCATACAAATTAGAGACGAATGTTACAGGAGATTTCAGTTTGACCATGTGGACCGCCATCGCACTCATTGCCATCGCCGGAATTGTCGGTGAGGCGTACCGCCATCATGCCAAGGACAAGTTGTCCAAGGCCGACCACCAGTCTATTGATGCCCTCAATCGTCGGCTGGACTCGCTGGAATCCGACCTGAAGCAAAGGGTGGAAACCCTGGAACGTATCGTTACCGATCGCAATGAAAGCCTGAAGCGCAAATTTGATCACCTGGACAAAGCCGGTTAATACTTTGTCGGAGGCCGCTTTGCGGCCGGCCTTTTCATCCGACCTTTCGCGCGCAAAGCGCGCTGCTACAATAACGAAGCACATTTTGAACATGGCTGTTCTCAGATCGCAAATTTGTGCAGGGATGCTTAGATAGCGGAGGGCACGACTGCAGGAGATAGAGCAACGCAGGAGCAGTTGCCGAGGATGCCCGAGAGCTATCAAAGGATGCACCAGAGCTATCCGCGCTCCGCCTAAATCTGCCCCAACTCAAAAGCTTTCAACACCGCCCGGGTTCTATCGCGTACACCCATCTTGGAAAGTATGTTCGACACATGATTCTTGATGGTTCCTTCAGCCACACCCAGGCTGTTGGCAATTTCCTTGTTGCTGTAGCCGCCCGCCATCAGGCGCAGGATTTCCGTTTCGCGCTCGGTTAAGGGGTCTGGCCGGTCCAGACTGGAAAATTCTGTCTTCAGGTTGGCCAGGCCTTTCAACAAGCGCTGGGTAACGGCTGGCTTGACGATAGTTCCGCCCTCAGCCACGGTTTTGACCGCTTCCACCAGGTCTTCCAACGACACATCCTTGAGCAGATAGCCGCGCGCACCAGCCTTGATACCGGCCAGCACCAACTCATCATCATCAAAAGTGGTAAGAATGATGGTAGGCGGAACGGCATCGTTCTTGGCCAGGGTTTGCAGCATTTCGATACCCGACATGCCCGGCATGCGCATATCCAGTAGCATCACGTCCGGATTGATCTCCGGCAGCATCCGTATGGCTTCAGCACCATCCGCTGCTTCGGCGACGATTTCTATGTCGGTGGACAACTCCAGCAGGCTGCGCACACCTTTGCGCACCAGGTTCTGATCATCAACCAGCATCACTCGAATCATGAAGTAGCCTCCAAATCATGAAGTAACCTCCAAAGGTAACCAGGCATGCAACGAAAAACCCGCACCGGGGCTGGATTCTAACCTAAGTTCTCCACCCAGTTGCTGCAATCGCTCCGACATGCCGCTCAAGCCGTTGCCCACGGCCAGATCACTGGCGCCGCGACCGTCATCATGCGCCGTCAAAACAACACCATTCTCATCCTGTGCCAGCCTGATCCACAGGTTTCGGGCACCGGCATGACGCACACTGTTGGTAATGGCTTCCTGGGCACAGCGTAACAGCACGTGGGCCTGGACCGGATCCATCATGGCCAGCTTGCGCGGCAGGTCCAGGTGAATCACTGGCTCCGGCACACCCTCAACCAGCGTTCCCAGCGCAGCGGCTAAATCAACCTTGTCGTTCTCGCGAATATCGCTGACCACTTCGCGCACATCCGCCAGCAACAATTTCGCCAGCGATCGGGCCTGTTGCACATGCTCCAGGGCTTTGCCCTCAACCAGGTGAGTGGCCACTTCCAGGTTCAGCGTCAGGGCAGTCAGGTGATGACCGACCAGGTCGTGCAATTCGCGCGCAATGCGCACCCGTTCGGCAATGCGGGTGTTGTCGGCCAACAAGGCCTGAGTGGCATGTAACTCCGAATTGAGCTTGCGCAACTCGTCACGCGCAGCATGTTGCCGCAAACCCACTACTGAACTCATGAAGGCAAACAGGGAAATGCCCATAAACAAACCAGCGGTCATGGCCGCATCGGTAAAAGACACATTCGGTACGGTTGTCAGTGCAGCGGCCAGAATCAAGCTTTGCGCCAGCAACCACACCCAAGCCCAGGTCATACTGAATATCCACGGCAACAGGCCAGCCACCAGCAGCAACAGCAAGCCACCCAGCCCGGATTGCGAGGTCAGGCTGATACCAATCGCGCTGACGCTCAACACCAGTGCAGCGAATACCCGATGTGCTATCGGCGTGCGCACTGGCAGTTCGCGCACCAGGTTCCAGTAGGTCAAGCCAAATACCAGGTGCAATATCCACCAACCCACATAGCGTTCCTGATCCAGTTGACTGGAGTCGTTGGTCAGCATCCAGATCAACGGCACCGAGGCACACAGCCAGGTAAATAGCCCGGCATTGCGCATCAACTGCGTTGGTCGGTAGTTTTCTGTCAGTGTTATTTTGAGCCTGTCGGCATTCACCGGTGGCTACCTCGGCTGTTGGTTCTGTTATTTTATCTTAGAAGGACACTGATTAATTATGCACGGGCCGAAAGACACTTATGTTGGGCAAACTATGCTGCGCTGGAGATCCAATGACTGAACCCGCTGGCCAAATGCTGACTTGGGCTGATGCAGATCAAGCTGCATTGGCGGCTTTGCTGCGGCGTTTTGGCATGGAAATCCGACAAGTCACGGCAGCAACGGACATACCCGGATCCTTCTGGGGAGATGAAGAGGCCGGGCTGAAGGGCCGGTGCCTGTTGTTGCGCGACGACACGCCGGTACATTCCGCGCTGCATGAGGCCTGTCACTACATCTGCATGGACTCTGCCCGACGCGACGGCCTGGACACCAATGCGGGCGGGGATTATAACGAAGAAAATGCCGTGTGCTATCTGCAGATACTGCTGGCAGATCATGTGCCCGGGTTTAGCCGCGATTGCATGCTGCAGGACATGGATGCATGGGGCTACAGTTTTCGCTTGGGTAGCGCGCGAGCCTGGTTTGTGCAGGACGCGGCCGATGCCCGGCAAACGCTGATGGACTGGCAATTGATTGACGCCTCAGGCCAGCCTTCCTTTAAACTCCGCAATGATGATGCAGACAAAGTTTAAAAGCACGACAAAAAATAAAAGCATGGCAACGAATAACCAAACGGCATTGCATGTACCTGAGCTGGAAACCAGCCGATTGTTGATTCGCTGCCTGCGTATGGATGATGCCGCTGCCATGCTGGAAATCCTCTCGGACGAAGAAACCGTGCGTTACTGGGGCCGGCCAGTGATGACCGAGCTGCAGCAGGCGCAAGACTATACCCGTGAAAATTTGCGCTGGATGGAAGATGGCCACTGCCTGTATTGGGGCATAGAAGAAAAGGCCAGCGGTAAAATGATCGGTACCTGCACCTTGTTCAAGTTGGACAGCACCAACCGGCGCGGTGAAATCGGCTATTTACTCAACCGTGTGTACTGGCATCTGGGCCTAATGTCTGAAGCAATGGAAAGCGTTATTGCTTATGCCTTCACCGTATTGAAATTACACCGCCTGGAAGCAGACACCGATCCGGGAAATGCGGCCAGCATTCGCATACTCGAACATTTCGGTTTTGAGCGAGAGGGCCTGTTCCGCGATCGCTGGCTGGTCAATGGCGTTTGGTGCGACAGCCTGATGCTGGGCCTGGTTTCAAACCAGGGCTAAGGAAATCAATGGACTCCTTACTCATCAAAATTGCCGACTACGTGCACCAGCAGGACATCGACAGCTCGCTGGCCTATAAGACAGCCGAACTCTGTCTGATGGATAGCCTGGGTTGTGGTTTTCTGGCTTTAGCCTACCCACAATGCCGCAAACTGTTGGGACCCATCGTACCCGGAGCATCCTTGAAAGAAGGCTGTCGCGTGCCGGGAACGAATGTAGAACTGGACCCGGTTAAAGCTGCTTTCGACATCGGCACAATTGTCCGCTGGTTGGATTTCAATGACACCTGGCTGGCCGCCGAATGGGGACACCCTTCGGATAATCTCGGCGCGATCCTGGCCGTTGCCGATTACCAAAATCGCGTCCACAAGAAGAAAGTCAATGTTGCCGATGTGCTGACGGCAATGATCAAAGCCCATGAAATCCAGGGAATCCTGGCGCTGGATAATTCGTTCAATCGCGTCGGACTAGACCACGTGCTGTTGGTGCGAATCGCCAGCACAGCCATCGCCAGTCAAATGCTTGGCTGCAGTTATGAGCAGACCTTGAACGCAATTTCCAATGCCTGGATCGATGGCGGGGCATTGCGTACCTATCGACACGCACCCAATACCGGCTCGAGAAAAAGCTGGGCCGCAGGCGATGCGACCTCTCGTGCGGTCCGTTTGTCACTGATCGCTCTGACTGGAGAGATGGGTTACCCGACAGCGCTGACGGCCAAGAGTTGGGGTTTTCAAGACGTGTTGTTTGATGGAAAACAACTGTCGCTGGCCCGGCCGCTGGGAAGTTACGTGATGGAAAACGTACTATTCAAGATCTCGTTTCCCGCCGAATTCCACGCACAAACCGCTGTCGAATGCGCCTTGCAGTTGCACCCAAAGGTACGAGATCGATTGGACGAGATCGAGCGGGTCGAGATAGAGACGCAGGAGCCGGGAGTCCGGATCATCGACAAAACCGGACCGCTCAATAATTTTGCCGATCGCGATCACTGTCTCCAATACATGGCCGCGATCGGGTTGATTTTTGGTCGCTTGACTGCTGAACACTACACTGACGAGATCGCCGCCCATCCGCAAATTGACCGGCTGCGTTCGAAAATGATTGTTCGGGAAAACAAAGCCTTTACCGAAGACTATTATGATCTGGAAAAGCGGGCTATTGGAAACAGCATCCAGGTTTTTTTCGACGATGGTTCAAAAACGGAACGGGTGGAAATTCAGTATCCGGTCGGTCATCGAAATCGCCGCGAGGAAGGTATCCCGCTGTTAAAAGAAAAATTCAAAAACAGTTTGAACGATATCTTTGAAAACGATCAAATCCAAACCATCCTGGCGACCTTTGACGACGAGCAATCATTGTCCGAGCTGCCGATCAGCCAATTCATGGACCTGTTTGTCAAACGATAACCGAATGTGAAGAGCTGTTTGGCATAGCCCCCAATTGCAGAGGTGCTGATGCAATATTTGGATCTGCAGTCCTAGAAAGGCAACCAACCACGCTGCCAGGCCAGTGCCGCTGCGGACGACAAGGCAGCAGCCATTAACCACGGCATCCAATTCATCCCGCGCTTAACGGCCTGTTGCGTCAACACCTTTTCCGGCCTCAAACCCGGTGCCTGCAACACCCAGCGGCAAGTACCCAGACGGATTTCATCGCCGCTGTTGATCAGGGCATCGCTGACTGCTTTGCCATTGAGCAGAACATCGCCGCTGTTATCGAGTTGCACCAAGCGCAAACTGCCATCGGCCTGCAGGCTGATTTCTGCCTGCATGGCTGATAGCTTAGGATCGTCCACCCGCAATTCACACGCGGCATCACTGCCAATGCGCGTGCGCTGGCCCAAATCATGTGACAGACCGGCCACTTTGCCGGATGCACCTTTTAATCTGTATTTATTCATGAGCCATCAACATAGGTCCTGGTCACTGGCCAGACAAGATCCGCTTCACATTTCGCATCACAATTCATTGGTGATTTCGCGTATGACGACGGTGGCGTAGGCACCAGCAGGCAAGGAAAACTCCAGCAGCAGAGTATCCGGCTGCAGCTCCCAACTCAGTTCATTGACCCGTAAACGTAAACTGCGTCGTTCAGCGTCAACACCGAAACTGGCCAGGCTGGCGATGCCGTCTTGATAAGGTGCCAACATCGTTTGTTCCAACTCAAGCACCGCCAACTGCGTGGCCATACCGCCGCGTCCCGGCATGGGCCCGGTGGGGTGCAAATCGAAATCCTTGCAACGTTGTTGCAAGAGTTCATCAATCTGTTCGCACAGAAAAATGGAATGCGTTCCATCCAGCATGGCCAACTCACCTTGCAGCAAGCTGTTCCAACTGCCTTCCTGTACGCGTGCAGCCAACACCTGGTTGAACAGAAAACTGCGCAAAGCCGAAAGATAGATGCTGCGCTTGGCCCGCGGCAAGCGTCCGCCCTGTTGCAACCACTGCACCGCTCGTTCTACGTTGGCGCCACCGAAGCCGAATCGCTGCGGGCCGAAGTAATTAGGTACGCCCTGCGCTGCTATCTGGCTGAGTCTGGCTTCCAGGCTGTTCAGATCACTTTGAATTGGGTCACCTTGCAATTGCCGCAGCAGAATACGAAAACGATTGCCGCGTAAGATGCCTCGACGCAGCTTTTTTTCATGCAGCGTAACCCGCAATACCCGCACACCTTCTATAGCGGGATCGGCGAATTCAGCGGCCTCACCTGCTTTCCATGGCAATGAAAACCATTGCCGGGTCACTGCGTGGCGGTCCTTCATGCCGGCAAATCCCACATCACGTGGCGAGCAGCCTGCGGCCTTGGCCAGTTGGCCCGCTACCCAATCCGTATTGGCGCCGGTTTTTTCCACCCACAGCCACAAATGTGAACCCTCACCAGATGGTTCAAAAGCCGGGATTTCTTCCACTTCGAAATCTGCTGGCTGAAAGCGTAATTGTCCGCTGACGGTGGGCTTGCCATAAGCATAAGGCCAATCCGGCAAGGCCCATTGATTGGAAGTATGCATAAATCAGTTGGCTAAATATCTTGGCGCAGCATGGCGATGGCCAGCGCAGCGATGCCTTCTTGCCGACCGCAAAAGCCCAGTTGTTCTGTAGTGGTAGCCTTGACCGATACCGCAGCCACATCCATCTGCAATGCGGCCGCAGTGGCCTGGCGCATCTGCAGCACATGCGGCGCGATGCGCGGTGCCTCGCAAGCTATGGTCATATCCACATTCACTACCGCCCAGCCTCTTGCTTGTAACAAGGCCAATACCTGCTGCAGCAAAGCTATGCTGCTGGCGCCTCTCCAACGCTCATCACTGGGTGGAAAATGCTGACCTATATCACCCAGGGCTGCTGCCCCCAGCAGCGCATCACACAAAGCATGCAAGGCCACATCGCCATCGGAATGCGCATCGATGCCATGGTGATGCGGAATCCGCACACCACCCAGCATGACGTGATCGCCCGGGGTAAAGGCGTGTACGTCCAGACCCTGTCCTATGCGAAAATTCATATTGTTTGCAATTTCATTTTGGCTGAAAACTCATTGGGGCATGCTCGCTTGCTGTCGCAATAATATGGCTTCGGCTATGGCCAGGTCTTCAGCCCGCGTGATCTTGATGTTGTCCACCGAGCCTTCTACCAGATGAACCGGGTGTCCACAGCGCTCCATGGCCTGAGCTTCGTCGCTAGGTAGCGGCCCAAACTGCAGTGCTGCTGTCAAGCTGTCGAGCAGATCTTTCAGCCGGAACAACTGCGGTGTTTGCGCTGCCCACAGGGTGCTTCTATCCACCGTGGCAATGATCTGGCCGTCCTCACTGGCTTGCTTGAGGGTGTCACTGACCGGCACCGCTAAAATGGCGCCGTGTCCAGTGTTTTTGGGCGCATCGCTCATGACCCACTCGATCAGGCGATTCAGAGCATCTGCACTCAGACAAGGCCTGGCAGCATCGTGCACCAAAACCCATTCGGCCTCAGGATCATTGGCCGCTATAAACTGCAAACCGTTCAGCACCGTTTGGGCTCGGCTGTCTCCACCGATGATGGTAGTCTGTTCTGGAAAATTTGGGCGCATGAGTTCGTTATACAAGCCATCATCCGCAGAAATAGCCACCGTAACTGCAGCTACTGCCTGATGTTGGCGCAGCGCAGCAATGCTGTGCGCCATAACCGGTTTGCCCAACAGGCTGGCGTATTGTTTGACGATGGTGCCACCGAAACGAAGGCTTTGACCGGCTGCCGGTAGCAGTGCATGAATGCGTGCCTGACTCAAAGAGTTTTAATTCTCATCTGGATCGCCGCCGATTCCAGGCACCACCAGGTAAAACTCTTCTTCTTGCTGGATCATACCCAACTCGCTACGGGCTCTTTCTTCTATGGCTTCGATGCCTTCGCGCAGATCAGCCACTTCGGCTTCCAGTTCCTGGTTGCGCTGTTGTAACAGAGCATTTTCCTGCACCTGCTGTTCGGCTTTCAGCTCCAGCCGTTTGACGTCCGTGAAGCCGCCCTCACCCAACCACAGCTTGTACTGCAACATTGCCAACAGTATTACGAGGACCAGTAACAGGCTGCGCATCGGAGTTTTTATTTTTTCCAGTTAGCAATATTGCCAAAAGCATTGCGGCCCGCATAAACACCGCGTTTGCCCAGCGATTCTTCAATGCGCAGCAGTTGATTGTACTTGGCCACGCGGTCAGAGCGGCACAGTGAGCCAGTCTTGATCTGGGTGGCAGTAGTGCCAACGGCCAGATCGGCAATGGTGGCATCTTCAGTTTCGCCGGAACGGTGCGAGATAACCGCACTGTAATCCGCATCACGCGCCATTTGTATGGCTTCCAGGGTCTCGCTCAGTGTGCCAATCTGGTTAAACTTGATCAGGATGGAGTTGGCCACGCCCAGGTCAATACCTTGTTGAAAGATAGCGGTGTTGGTTACAAACAGATCATCACCCACTAATTGGCAGTCCTGGCCCACGCGGCCGGTGAGCAACTTCCAGCCAGCCCAGTCGGCCTCGGCCATACCGTCTTCGATGCTGATAATGGGGTACCTGGCCACCCAACCGGCCAGATAATCGGTGAAACCCGCCGCGTCAAAACTGCGCTTTTCGGAATCCAGGTGATAACGACCATCGCGATAAAATTCCGACGATGCCACATCCAGCCCCAGGTAAACCTGCTCGCCCACCCGATAACCGGATTTTTCAATCGCTTCGAGTATGACTTCAATCGCCGCTTCGTTGGAAGGCAAGTCCGGAGCGAATCCGCCTTCATCGCCCACCGCAGTACTCAAGCCGCGCGCATGCAATACTGACTTCAGACCGTGAAATATTTCCACCCCGCAGCGCAGTGCTTCGGAAAAACTGCTGAAACCCACCGGCAACACCATGAATTCCTGCATATCCACGCTGTTGTCGGCGTGTGCGCCGCCGTTGATGATGTTCATCATGGGTACCGGCAAAACCAGTTCCTTGCCTTCCAGCCCGGAGCTTTCCGCCAGGCGGGCCCACAGGGGCAAACCCTGTTCCGCTGCCATCGCATGCGCTACCGCCAGCGAAATGCCCAACAAGGCATTGGCGCCGAGGTGGCCTTTGTTGTCGCTGCCATCCAGTTCCAGCATGCGTTTATCCAGGGCTTCCTGGTCACTGGCATCGCTGCCGACCAGGGCTTTGGCCAAAACCGTATTGACGTTGGCAACGGCTTGCCTAACACCCTTGCCACCGTAGACGCTTTTATCACCATCACGCAGTTCAATGGCTTCGCGCGTTCCGGTGGAAGCACCCGAAGGCACGGCCGCGCGGCCAAAGGCACCGGATTCCAGCAATACTTCTGCTTCCAGTGTGGGGTTGCCGCGGGAGTCGAGAATCTGTCTTGCGTGCAGGGATTTGATACGTGTCATTGGAATGTTGTTCCTGGCTGATAAATGTAAAGAAACTTCTCTGGCAGCTCTATAGCCCTCGCTGGGTCAAACTCATAACAATCCTAAGGAGCATTCTTGCTCACCCTAAGGAGCATTCTTGCTCACCCTAAGGAGCATTCTTGCTCACCCTAAGGAGCATTCTTGCTCACCCTAAGGAGCATTCTTGCTTACATGATCGAGAGCCTTCAGGGTTTCCAGCAAAGCCTCCAATTGGCCCAAAGGCCAGGCGTTAGGGCCATCTGAAAGTGCTTTATCCGGATCGGGATGGGTTTCCAGAAACACACCAGAAACACCCACTGCCACCGCAGCACGTGCCAGCACCGGCACGAATTCCCGCTGCCCACCAGAGGTACTGCCCTGTCCACCAGGTAATTGCACCGAGTGTGTGGCATCGAATACCACCGGACAACCGGTTTCGCGCATTACGGCTAACGAACGCATATCCGAAACCAGGTTGTTATAGCCGAAGGAAGCGCCGCGTTCGCAGACCATGATCTGCTCATTGCCAGCAGCCCGGGCTTTATCCACCACGTTGCCCATTTCCCACGGGCTGAGGAATTGCCCCTTCTTGATGTTTACCGGAATACCGGTTTGCGCCACGCGGGTGATGAAATTGGTCTGGCGGCAAAGGAATGCCGGCGTTTGCAGCACGTCGACCACGGCGGCCACAGCCGCCAAATCGGTATCTTCATGCACATCGGTGAGCACCGGCACGCCGATCTGCTTTTTGACGGCCGCTAAAATACGCAAGCCTTCATCCACGCCCAGGCCACGAAAACTCTGCCCGGACGAACGATTGGCCTTGTCAAAAGACGATTTGTAGATAAAGGGTAGATCCAGCCGATGGCAGATTTCTTTTAATGTGCCAGCGGTATCCATGGCCAGTTGTTCCGATTCAATAACACAGGGCCCGGCAATCAGAAAAAACGGTTTATCCGGGCCAACTTCGAATCCGCAGAGTTTCACAGCCCGAGTCTCATATTCTGGCAACCTGAGCTGGCAGTTCGCCCTGTTGTGAGCGCAAGGCTGCTTCGATAAATCCGGTAAACAGCGGATGACCTGCTCGCGGTGTGGAAGTAAATTCCGGGTGGAACTGGCAAGCCACAAACCACGGGTGTGTCGGTAGCTCAATCATTTCCACCAGCGTTTCATCCATCGACATACCGGACAAAACCATGCCGTGCTTCTGCATCTCATCGCGGTAGTGGTTGTTGAACTCATAACGATGACGGTGCCGTTCGGTAATGATTTCCTGGCCGTAAAGCTGGCGTGACAGGGAGCCTTCGCGCAATCGGCAGCGTTGCCCGCCCAGCCGCATGGTGCCACCCATATCGGAATCTTCATGGCGCGTTTCCACTTTGCCGCTGCCATCCAGCCACTCGGTAATCAGGCCAATGACCGGGTGCGGCGTCTGCGGGGCAATTTCCGTGGTATTGGCGCCCTTCAAGCCACACACGTTACGCGCAAACTCCACCACCGCAGCTTGCATGCCATAGCAAATCCCCAGGTAAGGTATATTGTTTTCGCGCCCATACTTGATGGCGTTCACCTTGCCTTCAAAGCCGCGCTCGCCAAAGCCGCCTGGCACCAGGATGGCATCGACACCTTCGAGCTGGCTCAAGTCACCACCGTCCAGACCGTCAGATTCAATGCGCTTGAGTTTGACATGAATTCGTTGCCGCAGGCCACCATGCGCCAGAGCTTCGGTCAATGACTTGTAGGCATCGGCATGCTCAACGTATTTGCCCACCACGGCTACCGTCACTTCGAAGCGGGTGTTGATACTGCGATCCACCACTTCACGCCAGTCGTCCAGGTTGGCCGGCCCGGCTGTGAGGCCCAGCCGTTCTACCACAATATCGTCCAGACCCTGCTCATGCAGCATGACCGGAATGTCGTAAATACCATTCTTCGCGTCCAGTGCAGAAATCACCGCCTTGGTGGGCACATTGGTAAACAGCGCGATCTTGCTGCGCTCAGCTTCTGTCAGCGCAAACTCTGAGCGGCACAATAAAACATCGGCCTGTATCCCGATAGAGCGCAATTCCTTCACCGAATGCTGGGTGGGTTTGGTCTTGATTTCATTGGCCGCGCGCAAATAAGGCACCAGTGTAAGGTGCATGAACATGGCATTGCGGCCATATTCCACACCCAGTTGCCGTATGGCTTCGAGAAAAGGCAGGGATTCGATATCGCCCACCGTGCCACCTATCTCAATCAGCGCCACGTCATAACCTTCAGCGGCCTTTACGACCCATTGCTTGATTTCGTCGGTGATATGCGGGATCACCTGGACGGTAGCACCCAGATAATCGCCACGGCGCTCTTTCATAATCACATTGTTGTAAATCCGCCCGGTGGTGCAGTTGTTCAACTGGCTCATGCGGGTGTGGATAAAGCGCTCATAGTGGCCGAGGTCGAGGTCGGTTTCCGCGCCATCCTGGGTGACAAACACTTCACCATGCTGGAATGGGCTCATAGTGCCTGGATCGACATTCAGGTAGGGATCCAGCTTGACCATGGTGACTTTGAGGCCACGCGATTCGAGAATGGCCGCAAGAGATGCAGCAGAAAGCCCCTTGCCTAATGAGGAAACTACGCCGCCGGTAACAAAAATAAGAGAAGCCATGCCAGAACCTTTTTAGGTGGATGAATGCAGTTGAAGTTTCTGATGATTTCTTGATCAGAGCTTCCGCGCAAGTTCTGGAAGGGCATTTTAGCCCAAGCTACTCGTTGTTGCTAAACCTTTACACCATTAATTTTGGCTTTTGCCCGGAAAATCGCATCAGCACTGAATTCCTGACCCGGCTATTTTACTAGTGCATCATGCTGCCTTGAAATTCCGCGACAAACCGGCGAACATCGCGCAAGCTTGGTGACGATGTCAGGCAAGGCACAACCCAGGACACGACCCAAGATACGACCCAAGACACGACACGGCCACATTAACGGAATCCAATGAGCAATCAATACCAGGCCAGTGACATCGAGGTCCTGACGGGACTCGATCCGGTCAAACGTCGGCCGGGCATGTACACCGATACTTCAAGGCCCAATCACCTGGCCATGGAAGTGATAGACAACAGTGTCGACGAGGCACTGGCAGGCCATGCCCGGCACATTGCTGTCATCGCTTATGATGACGGTTCGGTTGAAGTCAGCGACGATGGCCGTGGTATGCCGGTCGATATCCACCCAGAACAGAAAATCCCCGGCGTGGAGCTAATACTCACTCGCTTGCATGCCGGTGGTAAATTCTCCGACAAAAATTACCAGTTTGCCGGAGGCTTGCATGGAGTCGGCGTTTCAGTGGTCAACGCGTTGTCCAGCAAACTGGAAATCTGGGTCAAGCGCGAAGGCAATGAACACTTCATGACTTTTGCCAACGGCGACAAAGCCAGCGAGCTATCCGTTGTAGGATCGGTTGGTCAGCGCAATACCGGCACACGCATTCGTTTCTGGCCCGATGCCAAATACTTCGATTCGCCCAATTTTTCCATGCCAAGGCTGCGCCACTTATTGCGTGCCAAGGCGGTGCTCTGCCCGGGCTTGATGGTCAGCCTGAAGATCGATAAAACCGCCGAGAAGGAAGAATGGTGTTACCAGGATGGCCTGGCGGATTACCTCAGCACTGAACTCACCGATTACACCTGTTTGCCACAAGAGCCCTGTACCGGTCATATGAAAGGGGTGGATTCAGAAGCCAGATGGGCGATTTGCTGGCTGCCTGAAGGCGGACTGCTACAGGAAAGTTATGTCAACCTGATTCCGACCGTGCAGGGCGGCACGCATGTCAATGGTTTCCGAACTGGTGTCGTTGAAGCTCTGCGCGAGTTTTGCGAACTACACAGCTTGCTGCCGCGTGGATTGCGTTTGGCACCGGAAGATGTCTGGGACAAGGTGGCCTACATCCTGTCAGTCAAACTCAGCGATCCACAATTCAGCGGCCAGACCAAGGAGCGCCTGTCGTCGCGCGCTTGCGCCGCATTTGTGTCCGGCATTATCAAGGATGCTTTCAGCCTGTGGCTGAACACACATGTTTCAGATGGTCACGCGATTGCACAACTGGCCATCGACAATGCACAAAAGCGGCTGAAATCCGCCAAAAAAGTAGTGCGTAAGAAAGTCACCTCGGGCCCAGCCCTGCCCGGCAAACTGGCCGATTGCAGTTCGCAGGACCTGGCACGCACGGAACTGTTCCTGGTAGAAGGCGATTCCGCCGGTGGCTCGGCCAAACAGGCGCGCAACCGCGAATACCAGGCCATCCTGCCGCTGCGTGGCAAGATCCTTAACACCTGGGAAGTGGAATCGGACTCGGTGCTGAGCAACCAGGAGGTGCACGATATTTCCGTAGCGATCGGTGTTGATCCCGGCTCGAACCACATTGCCGAACTGCGTTACGGTAAGGTAATTATCCTGGCAGATGCCGACTCGGATGGCCTGCACATTGCCACCTTACTGGCAGCGCTGTTTCTCAAGCATTTCACCGCGCTGGTGGAAACCGGGCATATCTTTGTGGCCATGCCGCCGCTGTACCGCATCGATGTAGGCAAGGAAACTTACTATGCACTGGATGATGAAGAACGTAAAGGCATACACGAACGCATTGCCGCTGAAGGCAAAAAGGGTAAAGTGACCGAAACCCGTTTTAAAGGTCTGGGCGAGATGAACCCATTGCAACTGCGGGAAAGTACGGTGGACCCTGATACGCGGCGGCTGGTGCAACTCACGGTAGAGAGCCACACTGCCACCAACCTGGTAATGGACATGTTGCTGGGCAAAAAGCGTGCCGGAGACCGGAAAATCTGGCTGGAAGAAAAAGGTAATCTGGCTACAATTTGAAAACTAACCTACAACCAGGCGCAGACCACCAGAGGAAGGCACATTATGAGTGATAGCCAACACATTGAGAAAATCATCCGTGAATATTTTGCCGCCGTCCCTGCGGGCGGGGTGCAGAATCTGGAATTGGCCGAAGGCATCGAAGTAACCGGACCCATGCTGCCCGAACCCATGCACGGTGCTGAGGCAGTAAGTGAGTATCTACAGCAGATCGCGCCGTTTATCTCCCATGCTGAAGTGCTGGAAATCGTAATCGACCGAAATTCTGCTGCCGTGCGGGCACTGATTCACAGCATCAATGGAGTAGCAGTTGAAGGGGCGTTCTTTTTCCGTGTCTACCAGGGCCAGATCAGCCGTGTGCGCTCCTTATTCGACACTCGTGAATTACTGGCTGGCGGCGCTGCCTGAAATCATCCTCTATCGGGAAAACAGAATGGACTCAAATTCATGAATATTGGGCAATTTGCCAGCACCACCTGGGCCGATGTGCTGGAACGCAAGCAGATCATGGATTTTGGCATTCGCCCCTTGTGGGGCGGCATGCCACGCATTGCCGGACCCGCCTACCCGGTAGCCTGTGCGCCGGGTGACAACCTGATGTTGCATGCGGCCATTTATCGCGCACCTGCTGGTTCGGTGGTCGTGGTTCAGGCGGGCGATCTGGATTACGCCGTTGCCGGTGGCAATGTCTGTGCCACGGCGCAGAAAAACGGCATCGCCGGTTTTGTGCTCGATGGGCTGATACGCGACCTGGGTGAAATTCGCGACTGTCGGTTCCCGGTATTTGCCCGCGGCCTGATTCCCAAGGCAGGTGGCAAGCACGGCGAAGGCATACTCAATGGCATAGTCACTTGTGGTGGTGTGAAGGTAAGTCCGGGTGATTGGGTGATTGCTGACGAGGAAGGCATAGTCGTGGTTCCAGAGGAGCGT
>Ga0163153_10005083_pt1 | contig 15833 bp, 7 predicted proteins | sample OliLakLV19MP6IB1_FD_148629 | JGI IMG/M metagenome (GOLD analysis project Ga0163153, IMG submission 148629) | Freshwater microbial mat bacterial communities from Lake Vanda, McMurdo Dry Valleys, Antarctica - Oligotrophic Lake LV.19.MP6.IB-1 | ecosystem: Environmental > Aquatic > Freshwater > Lake... | reverse complement strand
TACATTACGAAAGTGATGGTGTGCTGGGCTTTTGACTCATTTTAACTACTATCTTTGCACATTTTCAGCGCTAAAACGACCCCAAGTCTTTTGATGTAAGGGTTTTAGGCTTTTTCAGCAAACCCTAGGTAGCAAATCAAGATCGACAAAGGAAGCCTTCGACGTATACGATTCTTCGGTTTCCACAAACCGAATCCCATACTGTTCGCATAACTGATAAATACGAGATTTTAGCCTGCCAGTTGGAATTTGAACAAAATTTTGATTAGTTTTAGATCCCAAATTAACACCATTTTTCATTCCAGCATTCCAGCCGAATACTACAGTGCCAATTTTATTGAGTAAGCAATGATTTATTACTTTTCGAGCTGCTTTGTTGACAGCATCTCGCATGGTGCGATTGCGATTCTCAGTTAAACGCTCCAATCGCTTTGACCAGTAACCATTCGTTTTCCCTTCCATTAAAAACGCAACACGCTTGTTATATCCTTGATTGATGGACTTCAGATGTCGTCCGTCAATTATTAAGCTAGTCCCCACATTGCTGATACAAGTCAACCAATTGTTCATCCCGTGGTCGATCATCAAGGCATTGGATTGATCTACCTCTACTTGGACATCTTTCGATTTGTAAATCAACTCTAAATAGAAGGAACCGTTTCGAGGTATAATCCTATATTCTCTGATTGCTTTGTAGTCTAGGTTGGTAGGCATAGGGAGATAGAAAGCATCCAAGCCGAACCAAGTTTTAACTTTGCTGCCCAATGGGAATCTCAGTAATCCATCCTTAAGCCGGACAGAGCGACCTGTATAAGTCACTAGAGCTAGACCGCCTTGTCGATAATTTGGCAATCTTGGTCTTTGGGTTACAGTGCCTTTACCAATTCCTTTCAGTAGTCCAATGTAGGATTTAAAAGACTCAGCGACGGTAGTTAAAATCTGTTGCGCGGTATCGGAATAAAATGCTTTGTAATGCAAGTTATGATTTTCAGTGCCAAGCACTTTGTGCAACTGGGCCCTACTCGGGATTTTGCCTGTTTTAAAGTACATTTGACGAGCATAATATATTCCGCAGTTCGTCAACTTCGCTGACTCGCTGCACAGAAATTCTAGAATTGCTTTTAAGTCTTTAGTTTGGCTGATTAAATTCTGTTGACATCCAAACATATTCTCTTTCCTCCTTGTTACAGTATACTAGCATAGTAGGCTTTCATTCTGTCAACAATAAACAATATAATTCTGTTTGTATTCATGATTTGACCCGTGCTGTAGATCTATTTAACACAGGTCAAATCTGTCGTAGCCTATCTTCGGCTATGAAGGAATTAATTGAGAATAAAAATGTTAGGCGACGGTCGTCGCTGCCGATTTCCTCCCCATGTCTAAAGCCAGGGGCTTATCGCTAGTTTTTTGGTGAATAAACAGGGCTTGATTCTAATGAGGAGGAAGGAAATAATTATCACACATTCCCGAGTCTAATACCAGTTCAAAAAACAATGCAACTGTAGGCCCGTGATCCAAACTGATATCCAGTCAATCATTTCCCATGTGACAACTCCACACACTTAACGGAAGACCGTTACAGCGTGGGCTTCTTAAGAAATTAAGGAGCGTGTCATTAGTCTCAGTGGCTCGTTACGCTCTTGGTTGCTACGAGTGCTTCGGAATATATAGGCACTTCAATGTACAGGTTTGGCAAACCGTTTTCTAGCATTGAACACTGCGGTCAGTAATTAAACATACCTCTGGAGTTAAGGGGAAAGTGTTACTGGTAAAAACCTGGGCAAACATTGACAAAGAAAACCACTCCGTAAGGAGTTGAACTCAAATTAGTTCAAAAAAGAATTCCCTCATTATATTTACTTATAGTGGGGGATTCTTTTAAAAACAAGCTAGGATCGCTCATGGGAGCATCGACAAAAAGATAACTTATTGTGCTTTGATGTCGTCATCCACACGCTCACGGCTCAACGCTTACGGCGTAGGAGGTTGTAAGCGTGTGGAATCCTTAACTTCAGCAAGCATGAACATCCCACACTAACCGAAGCGGCCTTCGTGTGGGGATTCCCGTCTGTCGAGCTAAAATCTAAAATCTAAAATCTAAAATCTAAAATCTAAAATCTAAAATGGTAGAAGCCGGAGACTTAACCGAAAGAGAGGATAATATAAGTCCAGGACGCACGGGTAGTCAGAAACCGGGTGTTTTTCATAGCAATAGTTCATTATAGCCCGCCTAAACGAGCAAAAACCCGGTTGCGAGGCGTCGTCCATGCGTCCTGGATTGTACTAGAAACCTGCTACCTGAGAATCTTGAGACTCTCACCAGTGCCAGGTCTAGTTATAAAAAAGAACTAAACTGTCTGTGTGTAGTAGTCTAAATGATGGTACTGGATGCTTCTAGGCATCTGTAAACCCTCTCACAGGTAGTGGCTCAAGGATATACATACGGGTTTTGCAGGGTTCCCGGCTGATGGCGCTAAAAACTCTGCATTTTTGACGGGGAATGTAGTCCCCGTGTCGTGTTCCTCTTTGGACTAAAGTCACAAAGTTTCTATACTTCCCATATTTATTTATGAAAACCGTTCTGATTGTAGAGGACGATTTGGTTAATGCTCGGGTTTTTTCCAAAATTCTGACTAAGCGGGGGGGCTTAGCCGTGAAGCACACGGAAAATGTTGAAGAGGTGATGCAGATTGCTGCCAACGGCGAAGCTGATTTGATTTTAATGGATGTGTCTCTTTCGCGCAGCGTGTACCAGGGCAAATCTGTTGACGGCATTAAGATTACTCAACTGCTCAAAGCTGACCCGCAAACGGCCTCGCTGCCGATTATTTTGGTGACTGCTCACGCGATGGCTGGTGATAAAGAAACATTTCTGGATCAAAGCGGTGCCGACGGTTACATCTCTAAACCTGTGGTAGACCATCAAGAGTTTGTTAATCAAATTAAGGCTTTGCTGCCTGATTGAGTGAACCATACATGAAGAAAAAATAAGAAGGAAGAAGGAAAAAGGAAGCAGGAAGAAAGAATCGTTTGTTTGAACCAACAAACAATTAAAACTCTAGAATTACAAAGTTTGCTTAAACTCTGAATCTTCCTTCTTCCTTCTTCCTTTGGATGTCCCAATTACACAATGCTATGAGTTCGGACTTTGAATTATTGAGGCAAAATTTGAGATTTTTCAACTCATGAAATCGAAGTGTGCGTTGCGGCGAGGAACCAAATTATCCTCAGTGAGCGCAACGCTGTTCACTCATTCATGCAATCTCAAAACTATTATTAGTCTTCGTCCTCATCGAAGTCAAAACCGATATCATCATCATCATCATCGTCAACATCAGGTCCCAAGGTATCATCCTCAGTCTCAGCGACAAAATCGTCCTCATCAACCTCAACTTCCTCAAAATCCTCATCAGGCTCAAGATCAGACGGGCGCCCGACATCAAAACCGCTCTCGATCGTATAAGCGCGGCGCGCAGTACGGTCATCAAGTACCACATCCTCCTGTAAATCGTGGATGTCGTCATCAAACACAGCACCATCAAAACCGGCATCCTGCACCCCAGCATCTTCGTAGGCATTGAACCCAGTACCCGCAGGAATCAGGCGACCGATAATCACATTTTCCTTGAGCCCGCGCAGCCAGTCAGACTTACCTTCGATCGCAGCCTCAGTCAACACCCGCGTAGTCTCCTGGAACGAAGCAGCAGAAATAAAGCTGTCGGTATTCAGCGAAGCCTTAGTAATCCCCAGCAACACCGGAGTATAATCCGCCGGCGCCCCACCAGTAATTGACATCGCCTCATTCACCTGCTCAACCTGCCGCAATTCTACCAACTCGCCGGGGAGCATAGTAGTATCGCCGCCATCTTCCATCCTGACTTTGTTGGTCATCTGGCGGACGATGACCTCGATGTGCTTATCAGAAATATCCACGCCCTGAGACTGATAAACCGATTGCACCTCATTCACCAAAAACGTCTGTACCTGTTGGAAACTCTCCAAAGCAGCCTCAAAAGTAGACTGCCGCTCCTTGAGCACGTGGAAGAACACCTCCAGAATTTCGTGAGGGTTAGCAGGCCCGTCGGTCAAAGCTTCGGCGACGCCTACGCGCTGTCCGTCGGAGACGATCGGGTTTTGACCAGGCAACAAAGGATACTCCTCAATCCGGCCATCATCCTCAATCACCGCAAGTTCTACAACATCGTCATCAGTAACCACGCGAGCCGTCCCCGGCCGCTTGGCTAAAATACAAGCTTCCTTCGGCTTCCGCCCTTCCAGAAGTTCCTCAATCCGTGGCAAACCCTGAATGATATCCCCAGTCTTTGCCCGCTCAAACACCAGAATCACCAAATTGTCACCCCGCTGCACTAAGTCGCCGTCGTCTACGTGCAGCACAGCACCGGCCGAAACCCGGTAAGGACGAGCCACCCTGAGCAAGAGTTTCGCCGATTCTGTCTCCGTCTCCGGTACAACCTTCACAACTTGGCCGGACTCTTCGAGAACAACCCCCGGAGCTATTTCGGTACCAGCCACCAGCAGTTGACCCGGATTCACATCCGGCGTACCCGCCACAGAGATCGAAATAGAATCCGCATCTCGCATCACCAACAGTCGGCGCACTGGTTCGCCCTGCCCCTCACGGATGCCCCGAACGATACCCGCTTCTTTGCAGAGAATCTCCGTGCGGGCGACTACTGCCCCGGGCGCGATCGACTGTCCATCTTCGACCAACAGCCGCGTGTGAGTGCTGCCCTGAGTCGGATCGGCAGATACGTCCCGCCGAATCACTAGCGATTCCAAAATGACTAGCTGCAAGCGGAAAGTCTTTGAAGCTCGATCGCCCCCATCAGCCAGGGGCATCGCCAACTCTTGCGAGGCAATAACGTCTTCAGGCGAACCCCAAGCCGGGCCCGAACCGTCCGCCCCAAAAGCCATAGCATCATCCTCATCCGGCAGCAGCTCGATATCCGCCGCCAGTTGCGGAGCTCCCGAACCAATTTCCAAAATAAGCTGAGTTCGCAGCAGTTCCAATCCCTCGACAGATTTGACGCGCTCCCCATCCTTATAAGGCAGTCGCTGCACCGCTTTCAAAGAGATCGACTCATTCAGCGCCGTCTGAGAAGGCACTGGTGGCTTATCCGGCACCGGAAACTCCACCACAGGCCGCAGCAGCAAAGCTGGGCCCTCGGGAGTTTCGATATACTCGGCATAGCCCAACTCTTCGGCAACTAAGCCTGGGAAAATTTCTTGACCGGGGTTGACGATTTGACCTTCCCCGAATGTTAGCGGCGGGCGGTCAACTACATGGAGTGTCCCCGGCTTAATCACAATTTCCCGGAGGATGTCATTTTTCTGAGTGATTTCCACTGCCCCGCTGGTTTGGCAGAAAATATCCTTAACGACTTCTGTACCGGCTTCAACGTACTGGCCATCTTCCACCAGCAGCAATGAAATATCTTTATTTACCTCGTGGCACTCTTCCGGTATCCAGAGCAGAGTGCCGCCTTTGACCACTTCGTAGCCAAGTTTAGCTTTGCCGCGCTTGTGGACTTCCACCCCCCCGTACTTGACAATGCCTCCTGTAGCTGTGCGGTAGCTGTCGTCGAGCAGTTCCGCTACCACTTCCCCGTTGATGACTTTGCTCCCGGGAGCCGTCTTCAGGGAAAACCGCTGCTTAGAAGATGTTTCGATCGTGTAGTGTTCGCGGCCGCCTGCACTTTCTGCCCGCACGACTGCTTGGTCGAGCAGGACTTGGGCGGTGATAATTTCGATTTCTCTGGGGTCAGCGATGCGGACTACGCCGCCGTGTTCGGAGACGAGTTTAGTTTCGGCAATCACGCTTTCGGCCGGAATGCGATCGCCATTTTTCACCGCTGGTTCGGCGCCGGGGGGCAAGTTGTAGACCTCTCCTGAGAGAATCCAAATCAGCCCGCCTTTGCTGGCTGTGCGGGTTGTGTTCCCTTGGCGGTCGGTTTTTTCTTCAGGCACCAAATCCGCAAATTTGGCTTCTCCGGCTAAGTCGGAAGCCACGTCTGTAGTCACTTTTTCAGTGGTTTTGCGGGCGGCGCGACCGACGATCGGCACTTCTGCTAAAACTTGACCGGGGATGGCACGCTGTCCGTCTTTGACCATCAGAGTAGAGCCCTGGACGATCGCTAATTCGATTTTCAGTTTTTGATTTTTGGCGCCGGATTTCCCTTCTTCAAATCCGTCGCCCTCAAATACAAGTTTGCCGTTGTTTTCTGCCACCAGTGCTTCTTCGCCGTGTCTGGTGCGGAAGGAGCGAGTACGCAAGTTCTTGAATTTCACTACGCCGGGGAAGGGTGCGCGTTCTTGTTTGGCGACTTCTCCGGTGAATACGCCGCCGGTGTGGAAGGTACGCATGGTGAGCTGGGTTCCCGGTTCCCCGATCGACTGAGCTGCAATAATCCCGATCGCTTCTCCCATGTCCACCATTTTCAAGTGGGCGAGACTCCAGCCATAGCAGTGCTGACAAACCGATCGGGTAGATTCACAAGTCAGGGGCGATCGTAAATACACCTCTGGCACCCCAGAATTACCAATTTCCCCCGCCAACTCCTCAGTAATTGGCTGATTTCGGACAGCTTTTTCACTGCCGTAAGCCACGATTTCCCCGGTTTTGGGGTGCACCACATCTCTGGCGAACACCCGCCCTAGCAGCCTGTCCTTGAGGGGAATCAGCACAGTTGCTCCGTCCGTCATCGGCCGCACTCGAATTCCCCGCTGGGTGCCGCAGTCCACTTCCCGCACAATTACATCTTGGGACACATCCACCAAACGGCGGGTGAGATAACCAGAGTCCGCCGTCCGCAACGCTGTATCTACCAAGCCTTTGCGCGCGCCGTAGGAAGAGATGATGTATTCGGTGACAGTGAGTCCTTCGCGGAAGTTGGTTTTAATTGGCAAGTCGATGATTTCGCCTTGGGGGTCAGCCATCAATCCGCGCATTCCGACTAGCTGCCGTACTTGAGAAATGTTTCCCCGCGCCCCAGAGAATGCCATCATGTAGACCGAGTTGAGGGGGTCTGTGGCTCGGAAGTTTTTGACTACTTCGTCTTTGAGGTCTTCTGATGTGCTGTTCCAGGTATCGATTACTTTTTGGAAGCGTTCGACTTCGGTGATTTCACCTCTGGTGTATTTTTGTTCAGTGATGCGGATTTCTTCTTCGGCTGCATCTAGGAGCGATCGTTTTGACGGGGGAACCTGCAAATCGTCTACGCTAATCGAAACTCCCGCTCGTGTCGCAAAGCGGAAACCCAAGTCTTTGAGTTTGTCCGCCATTTGCGCTGTACGGGCCGTTCCGTAGTGCATGAAGGACCAAGAGATTAATTTTTTGAGCTGACCTTTGTCAACAACACGATTGCGAAAAACAATTTCCTTATTTTCTGTCATTTTTCTGAGTAGTGGTAATTGGTAATTGGTAACTTTTACTGCCGTTCGACTTCGGCTCCCCTGAGCGAAGCCGAAGGATTGAGGAACCGCGTAGCCGAAGTATTGGTAATTGGTAATTGGTAATTGGTAATTGATAAGTAGAGCGGCGGAAAAAAACAACAAGCATTTTGTAGGGGCTGGTTTAGCGTATAAGGAACAGAACTAAGCTAGGAGATGAATGCACTCACCTGCCATTCCCATGATAAAGTTTATTTGCACCTACCTACTTAATTGGTAATTAGTAACTTTTACTGCCCTTCGACTTCGCTCATCAACCGCATCGCTGAAAGTATTTGTAAGTAGTAATGGGTGAATTTTCTGGTTCAAATCACTATTATTTGTTAGCGATTATTTGTCAGTTATTACCCATTACCTCTTATCCATTACCTCTTACCCCTTACCCATTTCTAATTGTTAATTACCGATTCGATCGTTTGGTGATAGATAATCCTGCCCGGAGTAGTGCGAATAAATTGATTGATCAACTTGCCCTCTGCGTCTTCCCGAACCCGACGGAACTTGTATTCTTTCGTCACTATACCGTCGGTAGAGCGTTCCACCTTCAGCGGTTCTCCCTCGGGTTCTGCGTTTTCTATGGCGCCTTGAAACCTCACCCACACATAAGAGTGCAAGTCAACGACTCCTTGTTCGTAAGCGACAACCGCGTCGGTGAGGTTTGAGAAATAGTGACCGGCTCCTTTTTGAGCGTCAGGATTTTCGGCTGTCAAGTAATAGCAACCGAGCACCATATCTTGAGAAGGAGTAACGATCGGTCTTCCGGTTGCCGGCGACATAATGTTGTTAGAAGCCAGCATCAGCAAGCGCGCTTCCGCCTGAGATTCCAGAGACAAAGGCACGTGTACGGCCATTTGGTCGCCGTCAAAGTCAGCGTTAAAAGCCGGACAGACTAGCGGGTGAAGCTGAATCGCCCTGCCATCCACCAAAATCGGCTCAAAGGCTTGAATCCCCAAACGGTGGAGGGTCGGCGCCCGGTTTAGCATTACTGGGTGTCCTTCAATCACCTCCTGAAGCACGTCCCAAACACTGGGATCGTTGCGCTGGATCAGTTTTTTGGCGGCTTTGATGTTGTTGACCAATCCTTGGCGGATCAAGCGGTGGATGACGAAAGGCTGGAAAAGCTCGATCGCCATTTCCCTCGGTAAACCGCACTGATGAATTTTCAGTTTCGGCCCCACAACAATTACCGAACGTCCAGAATAGTCAACCCGTTTACCCAGCAAGTTTTGCCGGAAACGACCTTGTTTCCCTTCAATAATGTCTGACAACGACTTCAGCGGACGGTTATTTGCGCCCACCACAGTCCTGCCCCGGCGGCCGTTATCAATCAGCGCATCCACGGCTTCTTGTAACATCCGCTTTTCGTTGCGAATGATAATTTCCGGCGCCAAAATTTCTTGCAATCTGGCCAAGCGATTATTGCGGTTAATAACTCTCCGATAAAGGTCATTAAGGTCACTCGTTGCAAAACGTCCACCGTCTAGCTGTACCATCGGCCGCAAGTCCGGCGGAATCACCGGAATCACATTGAGCACCATCCAATCGGGATGAGAACCCGTAGCGATAAAGTTGTCAATTACCCGCAAACGTTTAATTAACTTCGCGCGTTTTTGACCTTTAGCATTAGCAATATCTTCCCGCAGCTTTTCCGCTTCACTTTCTAGCGGAATATTTTGCAGCAAAACTTGCAAAGCTTCAGCACCGATTCCTACTTCTACGCCCGTCAGCGTGGAATCTTCACTGTAAAGTTCATCTTCTATTTCCAGCCAAGCATCTTCTGTGAGCAATTGCTTGTATTGGAGCTTTTCAGCATTACCAGCATTCAACACAACATAGGCATTGAAATAGACAATTTGTTCGACATCTCGCAGCGGCATATCTAACAGAATCGCCATGTAACTGGGGATGCCTTTGAGATACCAAACGTGAGCTACTGGAGCTGCTAATTTAATGAATCCCATGCGGTGGCGACGGACGCGAGATTCAGTGACTTCAACACCGCATCTCTCGCAAACAATGCCTCTATGACGAACTCGTTTGTACTTACCACAATGACATTCCCAATCTTTTGCAGGCCCAAAAATGCGCTCGCAAAACAAGCCGTCCATTTCAGGTTTCAATGTTCTGTAGTTGATCGTCTCAGGTTTTGTCACCTCGCCAGTTAGCTGACCATTGGGTAAAGTTCTCTCTCCCCATTGTCGAATTCTTTCTGGTGAAGCTAACCCAATCTTTACATAATCAAATCGTTGTTCTATCTTAGCCATTCTTGACTCCAATCGATGATTTACTTGAAATTATTGGCTGTAATTTATCTTTTTTGATTAATTCTTTCGGGATTAAATCAATGTCAGACTCCTTTATATGTGACATTATTTTTAATGTCATAAATTACACTTCTGGATAATCCAAATTCCAGAGCAATCTTAGGGATGGATTCTCCAGCTTTAATTCGTTCTCGCACATCCTGTGCTTGAGTAAAAGTCAGTTTGCGATCGATAGATCCACCCATACGAGGAATGGGAACTTCTTCGCCTTCTTGCTTCCAAGTGACGTGATATTTAATATCGTGTATAGTTTTGCGACCGACACTGTATGCTTCAGCTACATCCTTCATTCTCTCTCCTGCTGCTAGTTTTTGCCGGATTTCTCGCACCTGTTCCCAGTCTAATTTGGCATTGGAAAGGGGATGACTTTTTCCTTGGGTGCGTCCTTTTTTGGAAGCATCTAATAAATTCTGAGAACGAGTACCAGCCCAGAGGTGTTCTGGATTAATACAACTGGGAGTGTCGCAGGTATGGCAAGCATCGATATAAGTTGGAAGTTCATATCCTAATTTCTCTGCTAAAACAGCACGAGTAACTGTTGCCTGTTTTCCATCTTTTGTAACATACTTGCCATAGCCGGCACCGTCTTTTGCGCCTTGAAAAATTATGCAGCCGTTGTCTTGAATTTCTCCTACAAATCGTGGGGAAACTGTGATGAAGTTATCGGGGATATTTGCCTGAAGTATCTTAGTAATAGTTTCATGTTGTACCCCATACTCTCTTGCTAGGTGGTTTTTGGTTGTTCCAGATAAATATTTAGTCTGAATTTCTCGCAGTTGTTGGATAGACAATTTACCACTTCCCGGAATACTTTTGCGTCTGGGAGTTTTGCGATCGCGCTTCATCATCTGTCCGGTATTCTCAGCAGCCGATCCCGCTATGAGATGTTCCGGGCTGATGCAGCTTGGATTATCGCAGGTGTGGCAAGCAAAATAACTGGAATGGAGGAATCCTGCTATTTTTGATTCGAGGACTAATCGGTGGACTAATACCGTTTTGCCATCGATCCACTTGCGCCCGTAACCATTGCCAAACTTACTGCCTTGCCAGTTAATACAGCCTGTCGCCCGGTCAACTTCTCCTTCTATTCCTGGGACAACTGTTACAATAGTCATGTCAGCGTCTCTCCTTGTTAGAGCGTTGATTCGCCTCAGCAGTGGTACGAACACTACTGAGGCATTTTCATTGGAGATTGTCGATTAAAGATTAAAGAATTGAATGTTGTCAAAAAATCTTTAATCTTTAATCTTTAATGCCTAATCCTCGTCTTCGTCGCGAGAAAGCGATTCGTAGGTAGGGCGGGAGGGCGATCGCTTGCCCCCAGCATCCGCCATCAAATCCACCTCAACGTGCTCGCTGCCCTCGTCGGATGTATTCACCTTGTGCACGGCAATATCCAAGCACAAAGATTGCAACTCACGCATCAGCACCTTGAAGGATTCCGGCGTACCCGGGCGCGGAATAGCTTTGCCCTTGACGATCGCATTCAGCGCTTCATTCCGTCCCTGCATATCGTCCGACTTCACAGTCAGCAGTTCTTGCAAGGTGTAAGCGCAGCCAAATGCTTCCAGGGCCCAGACTTCCATTTCTCCAAACCGCTGACCCCCCTGCTGCGCTTTGCCGCCCAAAGGCTGCTGCGTTACCAGCGAGTAAGGGCCTGTGCTGCGGGCGTGGATCTTATCGTCTACTAAGTGCACCAGCTTCAGCATATAGGCGATGCCGACTGTGATGGGGCGATCGAACGGTTCACCAGTTCGGCCATCGTAGACAATAGTCTTGCCGGGGTGCTTTTCGTTAAACACCCAAGGCTTGCCGGTTTTTTCGCGCGCCTCCTGTAACTTGCCGTGTACGGTTTCCCGCGACTTCTCAGCGCCGTGCATTTCATCAAAAGGCACCATCTTGAACCGCATGGACAGATTTTCGCCCGCCCATCCCAGCAAGCACTCAAAAATCTGACCTACGTTCATCCGCGACGGTACGCCCAAGGGATTGAGCACTATGTCAACCGGAGTCCCGTCGGGCAAATAAGGCATATCCTCCATCGGCAGAATCCGGGAGACGATGCCTTTATTCCCGTGGCGGCCGGCCATTTTGTCGCCGACTTGAATTTTGCGCTTTTGAGCCACGTAGACGCGGACGACCATGTTGGCGCCCGGGGGCAGTTCGTCGCCCTGTTCGCGGGTAAACACCCGCACGTCCACCACGCGGCCTTTTTCGCCGTTAGGGACGCGGAGGGAATTGTCGCGCACGTCGCGGGCTTTTTCCCCGAAAATTGCCCTCAGCAGTTTTTCTTCCGGCGGTTGGTCGGATTCGCCCTTGGGGGTGACTTTGCCGACTAGGATGTCGCTGGCTTCTACCCAAGCACCTTTGCGGATAATGCCCTGTTCGTCTAGCTGGCGCAGCGCGTCTTCGCCGACGTTAGGAATTTCGCGGGTGATTTCTTCGGGGCCGAGTTTGGTTTGGCGGGCTTCGATTTCGTATTTTTCAATGTGGATGGATGTGTAGACATCTTCGTACACCAAACGCTCACTAATTAGCATGGCGTCTTCGTAGTTGTAGCCTTCCCAGGGCATATAAGCTACGAGGATGTTGTGACCCAGAGCGAGTTCTGCTCCTTCGGTGGAGGAACCGTCGGCGAGCACTTGACCTGCTACGACGCGATCGCCTTCATAAATCAGCGGACGCTGGTTTAAACAAGTATCTTGGTTTGAGCGCTGATATTTTTGCAGTTCGTGTTCGATGCAGCCGGAGTATTTTTGCTTCCAAACCGAGGGCTGTTTGACTTTGAGTTCGTCGTATTCCCGAATCAGGAAATGTTCTTCACTGGAATTCGACTCGGCATCTACAGCTAGGGGCTTGACAATAATCCGGGTGGCGTCGATGTAAATCACCTCGCCGTTAATCCGGGAAACTACAACCATCCCGGAATCTCGCGCCGCCTGAGCTTCCAAGCCCGTACCGACTAGCGGCCGTTCTGGTTTCAGTAGCGGCACAGCTTGCCGCTGCATATTCGAGCCCATCAGAGCTCGGTTGGCGTCGTCGTGTTCCAGGAACGGAATCAGCGATGTCGCCACGGAGACGATTTGCACTGGCGAAATCGCCATGTAGTCCACCTGCATCGGAGTGGTGGTGGTAAATTCTTGGCGGTAGCGGACGGCTACGGTTTCGCCCAAGAGGTTGTTGTTTTCGTCGAGGCTGATGTCTCCGGGGGCGACGCGCAAATCGTCTTCTTCATCGGCTGTCATATAAACAGGGGCTTTGTCGCGCAGCACCTGTCCTTTTTCTACTGGATAAAAAGGAGTTTCAATGAACCCGTAGGAGTTGACGCGGGCGTGGGTTGCTAAGGAACCGATTAGACCGGCGTTGGGGCCTTCTGGTGTTTCGATCGGGCAAATCCGGCCATAGTGGGACGGGTGAATGTCCCGTACTGCAAACCCGGCGCGTTCCCGAGTCAGACCTCCAGGGCCCAAGGCGGAAAGCCGACGTTTGTGAGTCAGTTCTGCCAAAGGGTTGGTTTGATCCATGAACTGCGATAGCTGGGAGGAACCGAAGAATTCCTTGATTGCTGCTACCAGCGGTTTGGGGTTGACCAGAGAAGCGGGGGTGAGGGAGTCGGCGTCGGAGACGGTCATTCTTTCGCGGATGATCCGTTCTAAGCGGTTGAGTCCGACGCGCACTTGGTTTTGTAGCAGTTCTCCGACACTGCGGACGCGACGGTTGCCTAGGTGGTCGATGTCGTCGGTGGAGCCGATGTCGAATTCGAGGTTTATTAGGTAGTCGATCGCTGTCAAGATATCTTGCGATGTCAGCACCCGCATGGTATCGGGGACTGTCAAGCGCAATTTTTTGTTGAGTTTGTAGCGGCCTACTCTGCCCAAATCGTAGCGTTTGGGGTCGAAGAAGCGGGAGTGGAGGAGCTGTTCGCCCCCCGCTACGGTGGGGGGTTCGCCGGGACGGAGTTTGCGGTAGAGCTCCATCAAAGCTTCTTCTTCGCCGAATTGTCCTTCTTTCTCGATCGTTTTTTGGAAGTATTCCGGGTGCCGCAGGGAGTCGTAGATTTCGCCGTCTGTGAGTCCCAATGCTTTGAGCAGCACCTGGGCTGAGAGTTTGCGGGTTTTGTCGATTCTCACCCAGACTAAATCGTTTTTGTCTGTTTCAAATTTCAGCCACGCGCCACGGTTGGGGATGAGCGAGGCGTTATACGAACGGCGGCCGTTTTTGTCGGTTTCCGATTTGTAGTAGACGCCGGGGGAACGCACGATTTGGTTGACGATTACTCGTTCCGCACCGTTGATGATGAAAGTGCCGCGCTCGGTCATCAAGGGCAAGTCGCCGATGAAGACTTCTTGTTCTTTAATTTCGCCTGTTTCTTTGTTAATCAGGCGGGTGGGTACGTACATTTGCACCGAGTAGGTGCTGTCCCGGCGCTTGGCTTCGTCTACGTCATATTTCGGGCGCTTGAGTTTGAAGTCTTTGCCCATGAAGTGGAGTTCCAGCTTGCCCGTGTAGTCTGTAATTGGGGAGAAGCTGTCGAGTTCTTCGATCAGTCCGGCTTCTAGGAACCAGCGAAAACTGGCCCGCTGGATTTCTATCAAATCGGGCAGGGTGAAGGCGAATTCTGTGTAATCTTTAGTGGTCATGGGTGTCCTTTTTCCGCAGTGGCTCTAGCTTTTTACATGGCGCCAAGGCTTGGCGTTTTTACCTTGTTGCGTTTTTTTGATGGATTGTGTGAGAGAATTTATATGATGTTTTCGAGCGCCTGCCAACTGCTGCAACGGTTATTTTTGCTGGTGGTTCGCAGTGGTTTTATGCGGATTTTGGCTACGATCGAGATGCTTTTAGCTTCGATCTCGTGGTTTTCCGGGGTAAATCCCCTACACTTTTGACTCCTAAAATTGACTTGACAGCTATTGCCAAATTGCTGAGGTTCCAAGTTTCTTCTGATGTGTAAGTTTGAGTGTGTAAGTTTGAGGTATTGCGTGAAGTTGTGACCGATCCCGAAGGTTAGCGTACTCGCGTTGTGCTCGCGTTGTGTTGGTAGTTATCGGGCGACATCGCAGTCGCGGATACTAAGCCAACGCCCGATCGGTCGGTTCTTTTTATTATAGGACGCAAATCCGATCGCAACAGGCAACGCCAAAAGAATCTCCAATAAAGGATGAATCCGGTTTTTCAGGCAGGATAGAAATGGGATTTTCCCTATCGCTCGGCCCTAAATCGACCTATTTTCCTCGTTTCTTTGTTCTGCTATAGCTAAACTGAAAAACCGAATAGCTGACAGGCATTTTTGGTTGTCTGCTGGGACAAAGTTAAGAGAGAAACTCCTCTCAATTTAGCAACTTGCTCGGCTACGTAGTAGACGTAGGCTGGTTCGTTGCGTTTTCCCCGCTGGGGTACGGGGGCGAGAAAAGGGCAATCTGTCTCGACTAGGATGCGATCGCTATTTACCATACAAGCTGATTCTTGTATTTGCAAGGCTTTTTTAAAGGTGACTGTTCCGCTAAAACTGATGTAGAAACCTAGGTCTAAAAACCACTGGGTTTCTTCGGGTGTGCCTCCCCAGCAGTGCATGACCCCGCGCACTGGCCCGCGTGTTTGCCAAAAGTTCCTCAGCATTTGGGCCATTGGGGCGGCGGCGTCGCGACAGTGGATAATGACTGGTTTGTCAAGTTGCTGGGCGATTTCAAGCTGTGCCTCAAACACTTTAAACTGGTGTTCTCGATCGTCAGCTTTATAAAAGTCCAGTCCGGTTTCGCCGATCGCCACTACCCTAGAGTCCGAATTCGCTAATTCCCTAATCTGGCTCGCAGTCTCGTCTTTCCACTTGTCGGCATCTAGGGGGTGGAGTCCAACCGCAAACGAGACTTCGGCAAACTGATTGGCGATTGCTTGAATGCCGGCAAACTCTTCTGGCTCTACGCAAGAATGAACCAGCCGAACTACACCAGCTTCGCGCCAGCGTTCTCGAATGGCTTCTAACTCAGATTTGTAGGTCTCAAAGTTGATATGAACGTGAGTGTCGATGAGCTGCATGGG
>Ga0163153_10005081_pt1 | contig 15835 bp, 18 predicted proteins | sample OliLakLV19MP6IB1_FD_148629 | JGI IMG/M metagenome (GOLD analysis project Ga0163153, IMG submission 148629) | Freshwater microbial mat bacterial communities from Lake Vanda, McMurdo Dry Valleys, Antarctica - Oligotrophic Lake LV.19.MP6.IB-1 | ecosystem: Environmental > Aquatic > Freshwater >... | reverse complement strand
GCACAACCTCATGATCAATCCCATGGCCATGGGATTGATCATGAGGTTGTGCTCGAGCGCCATGATCGTGTGGCGAAGCTCGAGGTTCGAGCTCGCGACGGTCACGTGGTAGCCGCGCTGCGTTTCCAGCGGGATGCGCGTACCGAGCTCGCCCGCGAGCTTCGCCGACCACGCGCCGCCCGCGACCACGACGCCGTCGCAGGCGAGCGATTCGCCACTGTCGAGGCGCAACGCGCTGACACGTTTTCCCGAGCGCTCGAAGCCGGTGACCGAAGCCTTGGTCGTCCTGGCGCCGTCGCGAACGCATTGCGCGTGGATCGCCTTCACGAGCTTCGATGGATCGAGCGTCGAGCCGTTTTCGGGGGCGAGCAATCCGAAGCGGAATTTGCCGCGCAGGTCGGGCTCCAGCGCGACGAGCTCGTCTTCCTCGACATCGCGCAGGTCGACGCCGAGGCTGCGGCGCAGGTTCATGCCCCATTGCCACTGCTTCGCGGTTTCGCGCGACGAATACACATAGAGGCAGCCCGAGCGGCGCACGAGATCCTGCGCGCCCGCATGTTCCAGCAACGGGCCGTAGGCTTCGAAAATGGGCGTGAGCAGCCCGCGCATCGCTGTGGCAATCCGGACGACCTCCGCCGGCGACGAGTAGCCTATGAAGCGAGCGAGCCACGGCGTCACGACCGGCAGGTACCACCAGCGGATCGTGAGCGGCCCGAGCGGATCGAGCAGCCACGCGGGCGCCTTCTTCCACATGCCCGGCATGCCCACCGGCAGGCAGGCGGAGGGCGACAACGAACCCGCATTACCGAACGAGCAAGCCTCGCCCGCTTCGCGCGGATCGACGAAAGTCACCGTATGGCCATCGCGCTGCAGCCACGCCGCGCTGCAAACGCCGACGATGCCAGTGCCGATGACAGCGACGTGCACGGTCAGGATTGCTTCGGGGGAATGCGCACGACCATGCCGTCCAGGGACGCGTCCAGCTTGATCTGGCAGCTCAGGCGGCTGTTGGGCATGCGCTCGGCCGCCACGAAGCCCAGCATGTCGGCTTCGTCGGGATCGGGCGCGGGGAGTTTCGCGAGCCATTCCTCTTCCACGTACACGTGGCAGGTCGCGCACGAAAGGCATCCGCCGCACTCGGCGTCGATGCCGCGCACGTTGTTGCGGATCGCGGCTTCCATGAGGCTTGCGCCGGCGGCGGCTTCGACGTCGTGGCGCGTGCCATCCGTTGCGACATAGGTGATCTTTGGCATGGGCCGAACCTTAGCAGGTCGATACCCGCGGGAAGTGCGCGCGGCATTTTGCTGCGCGAACCGCGCCAGCCCGGCGGCTAGGGTGAGACGCTGCCGAGAAGCGTTGCGATGTCGCTCCTGAGCCCTTCCTCGAGCGACACGGACGGCGTGAATCCAAGGTCGGCGCGCATGCGGCTGGTGTCCACGGGGCCAGCGCTCTTTCCACGGCCGCTGAAGTTCGCGTTGCCGGCGCCCGGGACGATGCGCCGCACGGCGGCATGCATTTCCTGCAGGCTGCAATAATTCTCCTCCGGGCCGGCGACGTTGTAGATCGGGTGCGCCGGGCGGGGATGCGTCAGCGCGGCCAGGGTCGCATTTGCCGCGTCGCTCACATGCGTGAGGTGAAAACGCTCGCTCCCCTCTGCGCCTTCGATGAGCACGTCTTTTCCTTTCGCGGTCTCCTTGATGCGCTGGCGCACGAGCGCCATGCCGGCGCTCTTCACTTCGACCGGCCCGAAGACGCCCCCGTAGCGCAGCGACACGAAAGTCATTGCGTGCAGGGCGGCATAGCGCGCGCCGAGCATCTCGCCCAGCCGCTTGGTCATGCCGTAGAGCCCGGTGGCGCCCGCGGGCGGATCGTCTTCACGCATGAGGTCGTGCCGCTCGCCGTAGCTTGCGATGCTGCCGCCGAAGACGACTCTCGGGATGCGCAGCTCGCGGCAGGCCTCGAGCACGTTCAGGGTCCCGTCGACGTTGATGCGCACCGCCTCGGCGGGGTTCTGCTCGCAGGCGAACTGCAGGTAGGCGGCCAGGTGCAGCACCGCGTCCGGCTTGGAGTCGGCTAGCGCCCTTCGGACGGCGGCGGCATCGACGATGTCCGCGCCGACCCAGCTATGGACATCCTCCGTGCCCGCCGGCCGGTTGCGCGAAACGACGGTCACCGAATGCCCGGCCGCGACGGCGGCGCTCACGCACGCCGAACCGATGAGCCCGGTCCCGCCGATCAGCGCGATGCGCATCTCAGAACATCTCGAAGTACTCGCGATGCTCCCACTCGCTGACTTCGAGGTTGAAGCGCGCGATTTCGGACTCCTTGATGCGGCAGTAGTAGTCGACGAACGCGCTGCCCAGGCCCTCCCTCAGGCAGGTGTCGGAGCGCAGCGCGGCGAGGGCATCGCTCAGCGTGGCGGGAAGCAACTCGGCCTTGGTTTCGTAAGGCGCGTCGGCCGAGGGACCCGGGTCGAGCTTCTTCGCCATGCCATCCAGCCCCGAGTAGATCTGCGAGGCGAAATACAGGTATGGATTGGCCGCCGGCTCGCCGACCCGGTTCTCGATGCGCGTGGCCGGGTCGCCGGGGCCGCCCAGCACCCGCAGCATCACGCCGCGATTGTCGCGACCCCAGATCACGCGGTCGGGCGCAAGCGAATTGGGCCGGTAGCGCTTGTAGCCGTTGATGGTCGGCGTCGAGAGGGCGCTTGCCCCGCGCGCATGCGCCAACAATCCGCCGAGGTAGTGGCGGCCGACCTCCGACAACTGCTCGCCCCCTTTGGCGGGGATGAACGCGTTCGCGCCATCCGGGATCCGCTTGAGCGACTGGTGCAGGTGCCAGCCGGAAGACATCACGTTGGGGATGCGCGGCCGGCACATGAACGTGCCGTGGTAGCCGTTGCGGCGCAGGACCTGTTTGGCCGCGCTGCGAAACAGGACCATCGCATCGGCTGCGTCGAGCGCGCCCTGGACGTCGAAGGTGAATTCGAACTGGCTCGGCCCGTATTCGCACTCGAAGGTCCGCAGCGGCAGGCCGAGCGGGGCAAGATTCTTGCGCAACAGCTCGGCGACCGGCTCGATCAGGTCGTAGCGGATCTCGGTCAAGTACTGGTAACCCTGCGAAAGCAACTCCACGTCGGGCGGCGCGCCGGGCAGGCCCGGCTGTCCCGCGTCCGAAGGCTGCAGGCGCGGATCCTTGATCCTGAAGACATGGAACTCGACTTCCAGCCCGCAGGCGAATTCGTGGCCGGTGTCCGCGAGCTTGCGCACGGCGTTGCCTAGAAGCGCGCGCGTCGAGAAGGGCACCGCCTTGCCGTTGCCGAAGTACGCGTCGCACAGCAGCCACCCGGTCTTCTCTACCCACGGCAGGACGCGGAAGGTCGTGGGATCGGCAACGATGAGGAAATCAGCCGCGCCCTGCATCTCCGGCATGTCGAAGCCGCCGCCCTTGGTGAAGACGGGGAAGGCGGTCTTGTGCGAGGTGTCTTTCGCCAGCAGCGTGCTCGTGAGCGCTACGCCTTCATAGATCGCCCTCGCCGCTTCGGCCGCAGTGAGCGTCTTGCCGCGCAGCACGCCGTGCTGGTCCGCAAACGAGAATCGCACGACCTCGATGCCGCCCGACTGGAAGTCCTTGACGAGCTTCCTGGCGGCGGCGTGCTGGTCGTCCGTCCAGAGCGCGTGGCGATGGACGAAAGTATCGCCCTTGCTCACGCGGGCTCCTTCGCAAGGCGCGCCGAGGCCCAGTCCGAGCCCTGCCTGCGCTTGAGATCGGCCTCCTGCCAGTAGTCGTTCCAGGTGGCCGAAGGACCGATCCCGTCGATCGAGGGCGGCCCGGTGATCGCATCCGCCGCAGCCTCATCGAGGACCATGAGCGGCTTTTCGCCGGCGGTGTTCTTTTCGATCGCGTCCACGAGGATCTTGCGATACGCGATCACGCCCTTGTCGGTGGTGCCGAGGTGCTCGCGCGTGCGGTCCTGGATCGGGCCGGGCGATTCGACCGCCCACTGGTCGTGCACGTTGATGTCGTGTCCCATGCCGGTGTAGGTGGAGCTGCGCTGTTGGTCGGCATCGAACCCGTAGTGGTTCCACTTGCCGACGCGCGGCTTGTAGTCGGGCAGGGTGTACAACTGGAGACGCTGGTCGCGCATCTTCTGCTTGTCCACCGGGCCAGTGAAGCTGGTGAAGATCGCGTACCAGTAGCAGCTGCGATCGTCGATGGGCACATGCCATTGCGAGATCGTCATCTCGGCGCTCATCGGGATCACGAACGCCTGCGGGAACACGAGATTGGTGACGCGAACGTGCGTGCTGGCGGGGTTGAGCTTGCGCAACGCGATCAGGCGCAGGCCGTACGCGGTCTTCTCGACGCTGATCTCGGGCCGGTCGAATTCGCGCAGCACCTTGGTGATCGGCATGTCCGAATCTGCCGAAGTGCCGCGGAACTGCTTTCCGTACCCGCCGGTGGTGTCCTCGTCCTCGAAGAAGCGATGCAGGTAAGACGCGTGCGCCGGGTCGATGCCGACTTCGAGCGCCTGCAGCCAGTTGCATTCGAGGTAACCCTTGAACGCGAACGTGTGGGTATCGGGCGCGACGAAACAATCGAAAGCCGCAAACGCGGGTGCCGACGTGGTAAGAGATGCGTCTCCAAGCCACCCAAACAGGATGCCGCTTTTCTCAACCACCGGGTACGAGCGCTGCCGGATGCGCTGGAAAAGCTTGCTGCCTTCGGGTTCGGCGGGCGTCTGCAGGCACTGGCCGCGCACATCGAACAGCCAGCCATGGAACGCGCAGCGCAGTCCGCCGTCTTCGATGCGGGCATAGGCGAGGTCCGCGCCGCGATGCGGGCAGTCGCGGTCGAGCAGGCCATAGCGCCCGTTTTCGTCCCGGAAGAGCACGAGGTCCTGGCCGAGGAGCTTCACGGCCTTGAGCGGGCGCTTGCCCTCGAGTTCGTCGACGAGCGCGACGGGCTGCCAGTAGTTGCGCAGCAGCCGGCCGGCGGGCGTTGCGGCCCCGGTGCGGGTCATGAGCTCGTTCTGCTCGGCGCTGATCATGGCGATTCCTCTGCGATCACATTACGAACTTTACTGCATCCCGGGGCGCGAAAGCGTTTCGCAGGTTGACTCGGCAGTCTGCGTTCGGCATCCTTCCGCGTCCAAGGACTCATAGCTAAAACAACGGGGAGTGGATATGAACGACAACAACTCGAAATCGGGGAAGGGACGCGAGACGGCGGTCAGCCGGCGCGGCTTCCTCAAAGCTGGCGCCGCGGTCGCGGGGATCGCCGGACTGCCTGCCGCATTTCCGGGAATCGCGCGCGCGCAGGGCGCGAAGATGAAGATCGGCCTGATGCTCCCGTATACCGGCACCTTCGCGCCGCTCGGCGTCGCGATCGAAAACGGCTTTCGCCTCGCGCTGCAGGAGTCGGGCGGCAAGTTCGGCGGACGCGAAGTCGAGTTCCTCAAGGTCGACGACGAATCCGAACCGTCGAAGGCCACCGACAACATCAACCGGCTGGTGACGCGCGACAAGGTCGACCTCGTGCTCGGTACGGTGCACTCGGGCGTGGCCGCGGGCATGATCCGTGTGACCAAGGAATCGGGCGTGCTCCACATCATCCCGAACGCGGGTTTCGGGCCGGCGGCGGGTGCGCTTTGCGCGCCGAACATTTTCCGCACTTCGTTTTCCAACTGGCAGTCGGGCTACGCCATGGGCGTGGTCCTGTCCAAGCGCCCCGCGGTCAAGAACGTGGTGACGATCGCGTGGCGTTATGCGGCCGGCGAGGAGTTCGTCAAGGGCTTCAAGGACGGCTACCTCAAGGGCGGCGGTAAGGTCGCCAAGGAGCTCTGGCTGCCTTTCCCGAACGTGGAATTCCAGGCCCAGCTCACCGAAATCGCCTCGATCAAGCCCGATGCGGTGTTCGCCTTCTTCGCCGGCGGCGGCGCGGCCAAGTTCCTCAAGGATTACGCGCAGGCCGGCCTCAGCAAGACCATCCCGCTGACCGGCTCGGGCTTCCTCACCGAAGGCGTGCTGGATGCGGTGGGCGGGGCGGCCGAAGGCGTGGAGACGACGCTGCACTATGGCGATGGCCTGGAGACGCCCAAGAACAAGGCTTTCAGGCTTGCCTACGCGAAGACCTTCAAGCTGCAGCCGGACGTCTACGCGGTCGCGGGTTACGACTCGGGACTCATGCTCGAAAGCGGCATGAAAGTGGTCAAGGGCGACTTTACGCGCAAGGCCGACCTGATCAAGGCCATGGAAGCGGCCAAGATCGACAGCCCGCGCGGCCCGATGCGCCTGTCCAAAGCGCACAACCCGATCCACGACCACTACCTGCGCAAGGTCGTGGGCAACGAGAACCGCGTTTCGGGGATCGCCATCAAGGCGCTCGACGACGATCCCGCGATGATGTCGGCGTGCAAGATGTAACGGGATTGGTCGATTTGAAGGGGGGAAAGTCTTGGAGCTAGCGACCTTCCTCATCCAACTCTTGAACGGCGTGCAGTACGGGCTGCTGCTGTTCCTCGTGTCCTCCGGGCTGACGCTGGTGTTCGGCATCATGGGCATCATCAACATCGCCCATGGCAGCTTCTACATGATCGGCGCCTACCTCGCGTGGTCGCTCACGGGCGCGATCGGCAATTTCTGGCTGGCCATTCCCGCCGGCATCGTCATCACGGTGCTGATCGGCATGCTGCTCGAGTGGCTGGTGATCCGCTGGCTCTATAACCGCGACCACCTCTACCAGGTGCTGCTCACCTACGGCCTCATCCTGGTGTTCGAGGAGTTGCGCAGCGTCCTGTGGGGTGACGACGTGCGCGGCGTGAACATCCCGCAGATCCTCGCCGCATCGATCCCGCTGACCGAGAACCAGTCTTACCCGGTCTACCGGCTCGCCATTTCGGCCGTGTGCCTGGTGGTGGCGGTGCTGATGTACTGGGTGATCCAGCGCACGCGGCTTGGCATGATGATCCGCGCAGGAGCGTCCAACCGCGAAATGGTGCAGTCGCTCGGCATCAACATCCACATCGTCTACCGCGTCGTGTTCGCCGCGGGCCTCACGCTGGCGGCGCTCGCCGGGATGATCGCCGCACCGGTGTCGGCCGTATTCCCCGGGATGGGCAACCACGTGCTGATCATCTGCTTCGTCGTGGTGGTGATCGGCGGCATGGGCTCGGTCAAGGGCGCGCTGATCGCTTCGCTGCTCATAGGTCTCGTCGACACTTTCGGCAAGGTGGTCACGCTGGAGATCGGCGGGGTGAAGCTGCTGCCCGAGCTTTCGAGCATGACGGTGTACGTGCTCATGGCCGCGATCCTGCTGTGGCGGCCCGAAGGGCTGTTCGGTAAACGCCTGTGAGCACTCCCGGCACCGCGGCCGTCAGCTCGTCGCGCGCGAACACGATCCTGCTCATGGTCGTGGTGATGGGCATCGCCGTGACGCCGTTTTTCGCCGAGAAGTTCTACGTCCAGTTCTTCGCCAAGCTCCTCATCATGGGGATCCTGGCGATGAGCCTCGACCTGCTCCTGGGGTACACGGGCCTCGTGTCGTTCGGCCACGCGGCGTTCTACGGCGCGGCGGCTTACACGCTCGCCATGCTGACGCCGCCCTTCCAGGCGGCCAATTTCTGGACATCCTTTCCGCTTGCAGTGGCCGTCTCCGCGCTCCTTGCACTGGTGATCGGCTTCTTTGTGGTGCGAATGCACGGCATTTATTTCATCATGGTGACGCTCGCGTTCGCGCAGATGCTGTACTTCCTCTTCCACGACACCAAGATCGCGGGCGGCAACGACGGCATCTACATCGACGTGCGGCCGGTGGCGATGATCGGCGAGTGGCAGCCCTTCAACCTCGACAACTTCGTGCACATCTTCTATCTCGTGCTCGTGTTCTTCGTGCTCGTCTACATCCTGCTGCGCGTGATCCTCGCCTCGCCGTTCGGGCGTGTGCTGGTGGGCATCAAGGCCAACGAGGCGCGCATGCGCTCGCTGGGCTTTCCCACCTTCCGCTACAAGCTCGTGGCCTTCGTGATCGCGGGGGCGATCGCGGGGATCGCAGGCTATCTCTCGTCGATCCAGTTCGGCGTGGTCAACCCGGAGATGATGGGCTGGCACCTTTCGGGCGCAGTGATGATGATGGTGATCCTCGGCGGCATGGGCACGCTGACCGGGCCGATCATCGGCGCCGCGGTGTGGATGCTGCTCGAGCTCGGGTTACAGGGGCTGCCAAAGATCGGAGACGTGGACCTCGGCAAGCACTGGCAGCTCTGGATGGGCAGCTTCATCGTGCTCGCTTCGCTGCTGCTGCCCAACGGATTGCTTGGCCTCGGCGCTTCGCTGCTCCGAAAGATGAGGAAGCCCCGTGGCTGACGCCATCCTCGCCACGCAGGGGCTGACGCGTCACTTCGGCGGCCTTGCCGCGGTGAGCAACGTCACGCTCGATGCGCACATGGGCCAGCTGCACGCGGTGATCGGCCCGAACGGCGCGGGCAAGTCGACGCTCATCAACATGCTTTCGGGCGACCTGCCGCCTTCGAGCGGCAGTGTGTCGATCGGTGGCCGCGACGTGACGGGCCTCGCCGCGCACCAGATCTCGCGCATGGGCGTGGGGCGCAGCTACCAGAAGACCAATGTGTTCCTCGCGTTTACCGCGTTCGAGAATTGCCGCCTCGCCGCGCAATCGCGGCGCAAGACGTCGATGCAGTTCTTCCGACCGGCAGCGCGGCTGGCCGACGTGAATCGTGCGGCGGAAGTGGCCCTCGAGGCCGCGGGCCTCGCCGGCCGCATGGATGTGGTCGCCAGTGCGCTCTCGCACGGCGAGCAGCGCCAGCTCGAGATCGCGATGACCCTCGCCACGCAGCCCAAGCTCCTCCTGCTCGACGAGCCGCTCGCCGGCATGGGCGCCGAGGAATCGGCTTCGATGGTCGCTTTGCTCAAGAAACTGGTGCAGACCCACGCGATCCTGCTCGTCGAGCACGACATGGACGCCGTGTTCGCGCTCGCCGACCGGCTCACGGTGATGGTCAACGGGCAGGTGCTTGCGAGCGGATTGCCCGCTGAGATCCGGGCAAACGCCGAAGTGCAGGAAGCCTACCTTGGGGAATCCCATGAGTGAGGGGAGCAACCTCATGGAAGGCCGCGCGCTGCACACCTATTACGGGTCCAGCCATATCCTGCATGGTGTCGATTTCGCCATCGGTCGCGGAGAGTCTGTCGGCCTCATGGGACGCAATGGCATGGGCAAGAGCACGCTCCTCAAGACCATGCTCGGCCTCGTGCGCCCGCGCTCGGGCACGGTGAGCGTAAAGGGCGCCGATGTCACGGCGGTTGCGCCGCACGCAATCGCGCGCGCGGGGATCGCTTACGTGCCCGAGGGCCGCGGCATCTTCCCCAACCTCACGGTGCGCGAGAACCTGCTGATGGCCGCGCGCGCCGGCACCGACGGGCGGCGCGACTGGACTTTCGAGCGCGTGATGCAGACCTTTCCACGCCTCGGCGAACGGCTGCAGCTCGGCGGCGCCGAGCTTTCGGGCGGCGAGCAGCAGATGCTCACCATCGGGCGGGCGCTGCTCACCAACCCGGACCTGCTGATCCTCGACGAGGCCACCGAGGGGCTCGCGCCGCTGATCGCCCGCGAGATCATGCGCATCGTCTCGACGGTCAAGGCCTCGGGCATCGCGACGGTGATCGTCGACAAGAATTTCCGCGCGGTCAACGCGATCACCGACCGAAACGTGATCCTCGTCAAGGGCGAGGTCGTCTACTCGGGCCCTGCGGCCGAGTTGCGCGCGCGTCCCGAAGTGCATTTGCGTTACCTCGGCGTTTGACCGGCCGGCCGATGCTGGCGCTGGCCGAGGTCAAGAAGTCTTTCGGGGAACGGCTGCTGTTTTCGGGCGTGAGCCTGGAGATGTCGGCGGGGGACTATGTGGCGATCCTTGGCGATTCGGGTTCGGGGAAGTCGACGCTGCTGAATGTGATCGCGGGCCTCGAGCCGGCGGATGGCGGCAGCATTCGGTTCGAAGGGCGGGAGCTGGTGGGGCTCGACGATGATGCGCTGACACTATTGCGACGCGACCACTTCGGCTTCGTATTCCAGGCCTTTCACGTGCTCCCGCACCTGACCGTGGCGCAGAACATCGCGCTGCCGCTCGCGTTGCGTCACGTGCCGCGCGCTGAGGCCACGCAGAGGGCGAATGCTGCAGTGGCTTCAGTCGGTCTTGCCGGGCGCGAGCAAAGCCTGCCGCGGGAGCTTTCGGGTGGTGAGCTTCAGCGCGTCGCGATTGCGCGTGCGCTGGTGGGCGATCCGAGGCTGGTGCTGGCCGACGAACCCACCGGCAACCTCGATCCGGACAATGCGAGGCAGGTGTTGGAGCTGTTTCGGGTGCAGGTGAAGGAGCAGGGCGCGGCCGCGATCCTGGTGACGCATTCGGAAGTTGCGGCGGCGACTGCGGATCGGAGATATCGGCTTACTAGGGATGGATTAAACCCGATGGAATAAGGCTTACTGGCTTGGGCAACTTGCGTTCCGGAATCGTGTCAGGTTCGGCCGCGACGGCCCGGTTTAGCCGATGCTACCCCGCCGGGTAGTGCCTCACGCGGCCTTCAGCGTCCGAATCCCGTCATAACGGCGTTGCCGGCCCAGATCCCAGAGATCGATCGCCTGCTGCATGCGAAGCCAGATCTCCGGACCATTGCCCAAGGCCTTCCCGAGACGCATCGCCATGTCCGGCGTGATGGTTCGCTTCTCGTTCAGGATTTCAGAGACGGTCAGCCTGGAAACGCCAATCCAGTCGGCGAACTCCTTCTGCGTCATCTTGAGTGACGGCAGGACATCTTCACGAAGGATCGCGCCAGGATGGGTAGGGCGGCGTTTCGGGTCTCGCAGGGACTTTGCAGCCATTAGCGATAATCCTCCAAATTCACGACAATCTCAGCCGGCGAGAGCTTCGTCCATTGTTCGCGTCAGCGCTGGGGCCGCTGCCCGCAACTTTGAGTCCTCGGTGACCAGCTTCCCCCCTAGCTGGCGCGCGACCGAAAGGAACCGGGCGTCATAGGCCGACACCCCGAATTCCCCGGCAATGCGCAAGGCGCTGGCATGCGGCAGGTTGCTCAGGCCCCGAACACGACGCTCCGCCTGGGCCATGAGCGACAACGCTTGATCCTGGTCGATGCTGCCCTTCCGTAGATAGGTGGCCAGGATGTTGGTGAACTCCACCAGCAGGAAAGCCTCGCTGCGCCACTCCGGGTCGCGTTTGTACAGAGCCTGCGCAAGCGGGGTTCGATCGCCTTTGATCAGTAAATAGGCGAGCACGTTGGTATCGACAATGACCACGATCGGCCGGCGGTTAGTCGCGGCCCGAAGAGATGGCTGCTTCTATTTTCGCGATCGTGAGCGGGCCGTGCTTTTTCAGGCTCACCGGCTTCGGAAGCTCCATTTTGGCATCCGGACCGGGTTCGGCCGCGATTCCGGCCTCCAGCAACTGGGCAACCGCGTCCTTGAGCCTCTGGTTGCGTTGCACCGCGCGGGTTTTCACCCGGCGCATCAGGTCGTCGGGAAGTTCGAGCGTGGTTTTCATATGCCCATTTTCCCATAAAAACATTTTCCCATCAACTATCCCGGGACTACAAAAGCCCACCCCGCAACCAACGCGACCCCAGCCGTATTAGTCAACGAGTTTTCGCCGGCGTAGTTTCGAAGTTTCGCGAATGGTTCATTGAATTCGACCATCTTCTCTGGGACCGCTAGGCGAGCTCCGAAGTTTCTCCAGCAGCTGCCGCCGCAGGTCCGGGCCAATTACTGTAACCGTGTACTCCGGCGCCACATTCGGTTGGGACAGTCGCATCAGCTCGGCGCAGTACGAAGCCGGCGGACCCGCCCGGCGTCAGTACCCGCCGCGATACCGGGGCTCATTCCAACGGTCCTGGCCCCAGCGGCCATCCTGATAATAGCCGCTCGGACGTTCCTGCCCCCAGCGTCCATCCTGATAATTGCCACTCGGACGCTCCTGGCTCCAACGTCCATCCTGGTAGTAGCCACTTCCGCGATCGTCGCGCCGTTGATAGCGTCCGTACTGTGAATTGGCGGGTCGCACCGAACTGATCTGGCCGGCCCAGGGTCCCAACGTCGGATAGGTACCCGGGTTGAATACCTGGCAGTTGCCACTGAAGTTGATGTCGATGCAGACCTCGACGGGCGATCCCTCGACCACCATCGACCGGGGGACATCGTTGAAATTGAATTGGCGGAAGTCCGCAGCCACACCGTCTATCCGGAGGGGCTGCCCGGCGAATCCTTCTCCCTCATAAAACGTGACCCCTGCCATTGCGCTGCTCGCAGCGACAGTGGCTGTCAAAAACAAAAGGCGTTGAGCGATCTTTTTCATGATTGCGTTTTCCTCCTACCGAATTAGAGACAAAGGATGCAATCGGTGCCATTGGGGTGGCAATAGGACGGTGCCCTTCACTGCTGTAGGCGATCCCTCACAGCGCAGCCTACGCAAGCCCTCCGGCCACGAGCGCGATCCCCGAAACAAACAGCACGACCAGCACGGCCTTCTCGAATTTCGCGTTGTCCAAGCGGTTGTAGAGGCGGTGGCCGATCCACGAACCGAGGATCGTGCCGGGCAGCGCGACGAGCACCAGCCTCCACAGTTCCGCCGTCAGGATCCCGGTCGCGACTTGCGCCACGAGCGCGAAGCACAGGATGGAGCCCGGAAACCAGTCCGCCCGCGAACGCGCCGATCAGCACCAGCAGCGAGGCGGACAGCATGTGCGGTGAGCTAGGTTCCCGGCGATCGAAACGGCTACCGGCCCTTGAAGACCGGCGGGCGCTTCTCCATGAACGCGGTGCGCCCTTCGCGATAGTCCTCGCTGTCGAAGCACCTGGCGTAGAGCGACTCGATCCTCGCCTTGTCCCACCTGGACGGGTCGCCGGCCAGCATGTCGATCGATTCGCGCGAACTGAAGATCGACAGCGGCGCGTTCCGCGCGATGGTCTGCGCCAGTTCGGTGACGGTTTGCTCGAGCGCGGCCGGCTCGACGATGCGGTTGATGAGCCCGGCGGCGAGCGCCTCGGCCGCGCTGAACTGGCGACCGGTGAACATGATCTCTTTGGCCACCGACGGCCCGACCAGCGCGACCAGGCGCTGCAGCCCGTCGAGCGCATAGGCCACGCCGAGCTTGGCCGCCGGCACGCCGAACTTGCTCTCGGGCGTCGCGATGCGCAGGTCCGCCAGCAGCGCGGTCGAGCAGCCGCCGCCGATGCAGTAGCCCTGGATCATGGCGATGATCGGCTTGCCCATGGCGCGCAGGGCGTTGCGCGCGTTGTCGGCGAAGGCGTGGAATTTCTCCTCGGCCTCTGCACTGTTGCGCGCGGTCTCGAATTCGCTGATGTCGGCGCCGGAGGCGAAAGCCTTGCCGCCGGCGCCGCTCAGCACCACCACGCGCACGTCGCCGTCCCGGCCGAAGGCCTCCGCGGCGGCCTGCATGCCGGCCCACATCTGCATCGAAATCGCGTTTCGCTTTTCAGGCTGATTGAACGTGATCCAGCCGATCCCGCCGCCGCTCTTCGCGAGGATCTTCGGGGTGGCGAGTTCGAGGGTCCGCGCGTTTTCGTTCACGTGTGCGTTCATGGGGTTTTCCATCGTGGGGATTCTAAGCCAGAACAAACGAACACCTCTGCCGTCAGCGGAATCACTCGGCTATCATCGCCGCATGAGACTTGCCACTTTCGCCCTCAGGACCAACCCGAACTACCCGCGCCTCGGCGTGCAGGTCGGCGGCAAGATGCTCGACCTCGCCCATTGCGCCCTTTCGGTGCAGACGATGAAGCAGCTCCTGGTGAGCGGCCGGGAGGGGATGGACGAAGTTCGGCGGCACATGGACAAGCCCAAGGCAGGGGCGCTGCGCGCCTACGACGAGATCAACTTCCTGCCGCCGATCCCGGATTCGGACAAGTTCCTCTGCGTCGGCAAGAATTACCGCGCGCACCTCGAGGAGCTCAAGCGCACCGACCTCATCAAGGAGATGCCGGGCGAGCCCACGGGTTTCGTGAAGCTCAACTCCTGCCTCGTCGGCCACGACGCCGAAGTCGAGCGCCCCCCGACCGTGACGCACCTCGACTACGAGCCCGAGATGGTGTTCGTGATCGGCAAGCCTGTTTTCAGGGGGAAGAAAGCCGAAGCGTTCGACTGCGTGGCCGGCATCACGATCCTCAATGACCTGACCTGCCGCGACACGCAGAAGCGCGAAGTCGCGTCAGGCTCCCGCTTCTGGACGGCCAAGAACGCGCCGGGCTTCGGGCCGCTCGGGCCTTTCATCATCACCATGGACGAAGTGCCCGACCCGTACGACATCTGGGTCACCTGCAGCGTGAACGGCGAGCAGCGGATGCGCGTGAACACCTGCGACCAGATCTGGAAGCTGCCGGACATCATCGAGCACTTCTCGCGCTTGCTGCCCCTCGAACCGGGCGACCTGTTCTCGACCGGCGCCCCCGGCGGCGTCGCCGTAGGCAAGCCGAACGCCGAGGCGCTCTTCCTCAATCCCGGCGACGTCGTCGAGTGCGCTTTCGAAAAGCCCGCGATGACCCTGCGCACGAAAATCATTGCGCCAAAATAAATGGGGTCAGAGTCGACTTTCCCTGGAAACAGTCAAGACGCGTTGGACTTCGCGGAAAGTCGACTCTGACCCCATTTATTTAACGGAGGTTGCATGAGCACCATCACGCGCGGCGATCCGCCCGGACTCAAGAACGTCCGCAAGACCGTCTATCACCACTCCATCCGCGTCGACAATCCGAAATCGCTGATCTTCCTGTCAGGGCAGCTCGCGCGCGATTCCGACGGCAACCTCGTCGGCAAGGGCGACATGGCCGAGCAGACGCGCCAGTGCATCCGCAACATGCGCACGGTGCTCGAGGCCGCGGGCGGGACGCTGGATGACATCGTGTCGATCGTCGTCTACACGACCGACATGCGCGCCTTCAAGGAGATCGTCGCGGCGAGGGAGGAGTTCTTCGTCGCCAAGCTGCCGACGAGCACCATCGTGGAGGTGAACCACCTCGCCGATCCGGGCCTCATGATCGAGTTCCAGGCGACGGCCGCGCTATGAGGACACTGCTCTGCGGCGATGGCACCCAATAGGGGGCGCCCGTCTACGCCTTCTTGCGCGCGATGACCTCCATGCCGACCCGGTAGCGCTCGCTGATCCCGTAGCGCAACGGCTCGAAGCCGGTCTCGGCCAGGAGCGCGTAGAGCCGGGACTTGCCGAAGTTGTGGTAGTGCTCGAGTTCCGCCCAGTATGGATTCAGGTTCATCGAATTCAGCAAAGACCAGGCCATGCTGTCCAGGTTGGGCATCGACAGCAGCAGCACCCCGTCGGGTGCGAGCAGGCCGCGGGCCGCCGCGAGGCTGGCTTTCGGGTAGGGCATGTGCTCGAGCACGTCGCACAGGCTGACGACGCTGAAGCGCGACGGATGCGCGAAGGCGGCCAGGTCGACCTGGTGCGCCTCGATACCCAGGCTGCGCAGGATCTCGACGTTCTCCCCGCGCAAGTCGATGCCGCATGGGGAGAAGCCGTACTCGCCGGCCGCGAACAGCAGCGCGCCGCTGCCGAAGCCGACATCGCACCAGTCCCCGCGGTCGGCATAGGGCAGCACCTTGTCGATCATTCGCCCCGCGATGGAACGCTGCTCCTCGAACGCGGCGCCCACCTTCTGGCTCTCCTGCGTACCGCTGAAAACGACCGCCAGCGCTTCCTCGGAGAAATAGCCCTCGGTATAGGAGTGCCCGCATGCCCCGCATTCGAGCCACGTCATTTCGGGCGAGAGGGCGTCCTTGTAG
>Ga0163153_10005080_pt1 | contig 15837 bp, 16 predicted proteins | sample OliLakLV19MP6IB1_FD_148629 | JGI IMG/M metagenome (GOLD analysis project Ga0163153, IMG submission 148629) | Freshwater microbial mat bacterial communities from Lake Vanda, McMurdo Dry Valleys, Antarctica - Oligotrophic Lake LV.19.MP6.IB-1 | ecosystem: Environmental > Aquatic > Freshwater >... | reverse complement strand
CAGCAAGCTCGACTGGAAGAAGGTCAACGATCATCGCGCGGAGTACCTGAACCGGTGGAATCGCGAGGTTCTGGGGTGACTGACGCGTCTACCACGGCGCCCGTACCGGCCGCGGCGGACGCCGCGCCGGCGGGCTCCAGCGCGAGTCTTCGCGTCGAGGGGCTCGTCCGGCGCTACTCCCGGGACTCGGTAGTAGGGCCGATCTCCTTCGAGGTGAACGAAGGTGAATTCTTTTCGCTGCTGGGCCCGAGCGGCTGCGGCAAGTCGACAACGCTGCGCAGCATCGCCGGATTCGAGCGACCCGACGAGGGCACGATCACGCTGGCCGGGAACCGCATCGACCAGAAGCCGCCGTTCAAGCGCGATGTGGGGCTGGTGTTTCAGAATCACGCGCTCTTCTCGCACCTCACCGTGGCCCAGAACATCGCGTTCGGGCTGACCCTGCGGAAGGTGCCAAAGGCGCAGATCGAGCAACGCGTGGAGGGGATGCTGACGCTGGTGGGACTGAGCGGCTATGGTGCCCGCATGCCCAGCCAGATTTCCGGCGGACAGCAGCAGCGCGTGGCCCTAGCCCGCTCCCTCATCCTGGAGCCGCCCCTGCTGCTGCTGGACGAGCCTCTATCGAGCCTCGATCTCAAGCTGCGCGTGCAGATGCGCGAGGAACTACGGGGGTTGCAGCGGGGCCTACGAAAGACGACGATATTCGTCACGCACGACCAGACTGAGGCGCTGGTGTTATCGGACCGCATCGCGGTGCTGTCCGAGGGTAGGATCGAGCAGATCGGGACCCCCAAGGAAATCTACAACTCGCCCTCGTCGTGCTTCGTCGCCGACTTCATTGGCAGCTCCAACCTGCTGCAGGCGGAGGTAGTCGCCGAAAGCGGCGGCCGGGTGGAACTCCTGACGTCGGGCGGGCTGAGGCTCGTGGCCGATGCCCCGCAGCGGCCGAAGCTGCGCAACGTAACGGCGCTGATACGACCCGAGCGCATCGTCTTGCTGACAGCCGAATCGGCCGCGCGGCTTCCAGCGAGCTCCAGCAGCTTTGCGGCGCACGTGGTGAATGTCTCCTACCAGGGCGAGGATACCCACGTGCGGGTGGCCGCCGGGAATTCCGAATCGCTCCTGATCGCGCTCAAATCCGGCAGTGCCGGTTCCGAAGTAATTGACGGGGAAAACGTCCATGCCCGCATCGATGCGCAGCACATCCGCATCCTCGAGCGCTGAGGCCGAGTCGCCGCGCACTGTCCCGGGCAAGCCCTGGATGTGGCTCGCGGCCCCCTATTTCCTCCTGCTTCTGGCGTTTCTCGCGATCCCCCTCGCGAACCTCGGGCTGATCAGCCTGTACACGCGCTCGGCTAGCGCCATATGGTCGACCGACCTCACGCTGCAGAACTATCGCCAAGTCTTCGACGGATACTATTTCTACCTCATCCTACGTACGCTGCGCATAGGCGCGGTGACCACGGTGTGCTGCGTGGTCTTGGGATACCCGCTGGCGTATTTCTTGGCGCGCTGCTCGCAGCGCGCGTTGTCGATCGGCCTGTTCCTGCTGGTGATGCCTCTCATGGTGAGCACCGTCATCCGCGCCTTCGGATGGATGGTGATATTGGGCAAGAAAGGCGTCATCAACACGATGTCGCAGGCGCTCGGGTTCGGGCCCGTGATCAACATCATGTACACGGAGACTGCCGTCGTCATCGGGTTGATCCAGATCGTGCTGCCACTAATGGTGATGCCGTTGATGGCTGCGCTGGAAAAAGTGCCGCTTTACCTGGAGGAGGCGTCCGCCAACCTAGGCGCCCGACCGCTCGAGACGTTCCGCAAGGTGCTACTGCCGCTCAGCCTGCCAGGGCTTTTCTCCGGCATCCTGCTGTGCTTCACGGTGTCGGTCAGCGTGGTCGTCACTCCGGCCCTGCTGGGGGGGCGCAACGCCCGGATGATCGGAAACGAGATCTACGACCAGGTGATCGCGTCGCTGAACTGGCCCATGGCCTCCAGCCTCTCGATGGTGCTTATCGCGCTCACCTTCGTCATCGTCGCCGGTGGCCAACGCGTCGGCAAGCGATTCCGGCGGGAGCCCCTGCGTTGAAGCGCTTCAGCCCGATGCTCAAGGCCGTTATCGTATTGACGTTCGCCGCGATCCTGGCGCCGATAGTCGTGGTGATCGGCGTCTCTTTCAATCCCACTTCCAGCTTCAGCGTGAATTTCGGCGGTATGTCGCTGCGCTGGTACCAGGCTTTCTTCGCGGGCGACACCTTCGCCAAGGCGCTGTTCCGGATCAGCCTTCCCATCGCGCTCGCCTCCGCCATCTGCGCCACACTGATCGGGGCCCTCGCGGCGATCGCGATCGTGCGGTTTCGTTTTGCCGGCAAGGAGCTGCTCGAAACGGCGTTCATGCTTCCGCTTTTCATTCCCAGCATCCTGCTGGGCGCGGCGCTGTACCTGTTCTTTTCCCGATTCAATGCTGGAGGCACCTATGCCTCGCTCATCATCGGGCATACGTTGCTGGGCATCCCTTACGTCATCCGCGTGGTCAGCGCGGGTCTGTTCGGGATTGGTACGACCGTGGAGGAGGCAGCAATGAGCCTGGGATGCAACCGCGTCACGGCGTTCAGGAAAGTGGTGCTGCCCCTGTTGCGCTCGAGCCTGCTTTCGGGCGCGATCTTCGCGTTCATGGTCTCGTTCAGCGACATCAACTTAGCGCTGTTCGTGTCCGGCCCGAACACGACCACGATGCCGCTGCAAATCTTCTCGGAGATTGTCTGGCAGGGCGATCCGACGGTGGCAGCCGCCTCCACCATTCAGATCGTGCTGGTGAGCTCCCTGGTGCTCCTCGTCCAGAAGGCATTTCGGGTCCGCTTGGCCTTTTAAGCCCACCGACAGGCGTGCGCGGCCTGGCTGGAATTGCGGTGCCTGCGCTGGGGCGGCAGGTAGAGTCGGCTCCGGCTGGCCGCTCTAGGAAATGCGCCTCAACCCCGATTTGCTCTCCAGCCATCCCAGCGCCTTCGCTTCTTCGGCATAGGAGAAGTGCCTTATCTCGGCCGAAGTGAAGTGCTTGCCCAGGGTCTCGGCAATTCCGGCGACGGAGCTATCGGTCACAACCGCGACGCGCTCCACCTGCTTGTGGTGATCGCGAACGAATTTCATGTGTGCCGCGAATCCGCCAAGATTTTCCCAGCCGGGGAATTCCCTGGTGCGAATCAGCACGCCATGCAGCTTGTCGTGATCGGACAGATAGGCGTCAACGGCGGCGCTGAGGCTGGAGAAGTCCTCCTTGCTCAGCGGTGCATGGGGTGCGACAACCAGGATGCCTTCGGGCTTCCTTATCGAATAGTCGAGCATGGGGTCCCCCATGGTTTGATTCAACCATCGTAGGACATGCCGGCCTGCCTCTCCGTTCGCAGCGAACGAAGCGAGATGACAAAAGAAAGGGCTGCGGAAAGCAGCCCTTTGTTCATTGGATCCCGGGCCATCGCCGCAATTGCGGCGCCCGGGATGACATTGGATTCCCGCCTACGCGGGAATGACGGCTTTCTTTGGCGCTTTCGCTTTTTCGAAACTGAACACGCCGCCCCTCACATCCACGGCGATGGTGTCCTTCGGTCCGAACTTGCCTTCGAGGATCGCCTTCGAGAGCGGATTCTCCAGCTGCTGCTGGATCGCACGCTTCAAGGGCCGCGCTCCGTACACCGGATCAAACCCAGCCTTCGCCAACTCGGCAACCGCGGCGTCCGAGATCGTGATGTCCATCTCCAGGGCGCGAATGCGCTTCTCGAGGTCCTTCAGCTGCACGCGTGCGATGTCGGCGATGTTGGCTTCGTCGAGTGCGTGGAAAACCACGATCTCGTCGATGCGGTTGATGAACTCGGGGCGGAAGTGCTGCTTGACCTCACCCATCACCGCCAGCTTTACCACCTGGTAGTCGTTGCCGGCCATCTGCTGGATCATCTGTGAGCCGAGGTTGGAGGTCATCACGATCACCGTGTTCTTGAAGTTCACGGTGCGCCCTTGCCCATCCGTCATGCGGCCGTCGTCGAGCACCTGCAGCAAGACATTGAAGACATCCGGGTGCGCCTTTTCGATTTCGTCGAGCAGGATCACGCAATACGGCTTGCGACGGACGATTTCGGTGAGATGTCCGCCCTCCTCGTATCCCACGTATCCCGGAGGCGCGCCAATCAGGCGAGCGACGGAATGTTTCTCCATGTATTCGCTCATGTCGATGCGCACGAGGTGGTCCTGCGAATCGAACAGGAATTCCGCGAGCGCTTTCGAAAGCTCGGTCTTGCCGACACCCGTGGGGCCGAGGAAGAGGAACGAGCCGTACGGGCGGTTGGGGTCCGACAAACCCGCACGCGAACGGCGGATGGCTTCGGACACAAGGCGCACGGCTTCGTCCTGGCCCACGACTCGCTGGTGCAGGCGGTCTTCCATGTGCAGGAGCTTCTCGCGCTCGCCGGTCATCATCTTGCTCACCGGAATTCCCGTTGAGCGCGAAACGACCTCGGCGATTTCTTCCACGCCCACCTGAGTGCGCAGCAGCTTGTTGGACGTATCACCCGCGGGCGCGGCCTCGGCTTCCTTCAGCTGTTTCTCGAAGGCGGGGATGGTGCCGTACTGCAGCTCGCTCATCTTGTTCCAGTCGCCCTTGCGCTTGGCCTCGTCCATCTCCTGCTTGGCCTTCTCCAGCGCCTCCTTGATGTGGGCGGAGCCCTGCACGCGCGCCTTCTCGGCCTTCCACACTTCCTCGAGGTCGGCGTATTCCTTCTCCAGGCGCTTCATCTCCTCGCGGATCAGGCCCACGCGCTTGCGGCTGGCGTCGTCCTTCTCCTTCGCCACGGCCACCTCTTCGATGCGCAGCTGGATCAGGCGCCGGTCGAGGCGGTCCATCACTTCGGGCTTGGAGTCGATCTCCATCTTGATGCGTGAGGCGGCCTCGTCGATCAGGTCGATGGCCTTGTCGGGCAGGAAGCGGTCCGTCACGTAGCGGTTGGAAAGCTCGGCCGCGGCGACAATCGCCGGGTCCGTGATCACCACGCCATGGTGGACTTCGTATTTCTCCTTCAGGCCACGCAGGATGGCGATGGTGTCTTCCACCGAGGGCTCGTTGACAAGCACCTTCTGGAAGCGGCGCTCCAGCGCGGCATCCTTCTCGATGTATTTGCGGTATTCGTCGAGCGTCGTCGCACCCACGCAATGCAACTCGCCACGCGCCAGCGCGGGCTTGAGCATGTTGCCGGCATCCATCGCGCCTTCCGCCTTGCCGGCGCCCACCATGGTGTGCAGCTCGTCGATGAAGACGATGGTCTGGCCTTCGTCCTTGGCGAGGTCCTTCAACACGTTCTTGAGGCGCTCCTCGAATTCGCCGCGGTACTTGGCGCCCGCGATGAGAAGCCCCATGTCGAGCGACAACACGCGCTTGCCCTTCAAGCCCTCAGGCACTTCGTCGTTGACGATGCGCTGGGCGAGACCTTCGATGATTGCGGTCTTGCCCACGCCGGGTTCGCCGATCAGCACCGGGTTGTTCTTGGTGCGACGCTGCAGCACCTGGATCACGCGGCGGATTTCTTCATCGCGGCCGATCACGGGGTCGAGCTTGCCTTCCCGCGCGCGCTCGGTGAGGTCGATGGTGTATTTCTTGAGCGAATCGCGCTGGCCTTCGGCTTCCGCGTCATGCACGGTTTCGTTGCCCCGCACGGCACGCACGGCTTCATCGAGCGAGACGGCGTTCACTCCCGCCTGCTTGAGGATGCGGCCGGCCTCGCCCTTGTCCTTGGCGGCGGCAAGCAGGAACAACTCGGAGGCGATGAATTGATCGCCGCGCTTGGTGGCTTCCTTGTCCGTCACGTTCAGCAGGTTGTTGAGGTCGCGCGAGATGCTCATCTCGCCGGCCTGCCCCTCGACCTTGGGCGCGCGGGCAATGGATTCTTCCAGCGCCTTGCGCAGCGGCTGAACGTTGGCCCCGGCGCGCTGCAGCAGGGAAGTTGTTCCGCCGTCCTCCTGGTTGAGGAGCGCCAGCAGCAGGTGCTGGGGTTCGATGAATCCGCTGTCCGCAGCGAGCGCCAGGCTTTGCGCGTCGGCCAGGGCCTGTTGGAACTTGGTGGTCAGCTTGTCGATACGCATGGTGCGGTCCCTTTCGGGGAAACTGGTCTGGTTGACAGCTACTTTGGCCCGGAGTGCAGCGTTTTCAAGGGTTTGTCATCCCAGCGAAGGCGGCGATCCAGGCCGGGCGCCCGAGCGGCGGGGCTGGATTCCCGTCTCCGCGGGAATGAACAACCGCATGACCAGTTTCCCCCCCCTTCCTCGCCGGCCCTTTGCGCTACCTCAAGCAGGGCCAAGGCTCGACATTCCACGGGTAGAATTCAGGTTTCCACCCGCATCGTTTCCATGTCAGACCCCCGCCACCTCCTCGAAGAAGCCGTCACCCTCGACGTCACCCGCGCGCTTGCCGAAGACGTGGGCGCTGGCGATCTGACCGCCCGCCTGGTGCCCGAAGACCGGCCCGCGCGCGCGCGCCTGCTCACGCGCCAGAGCGGGGTCCTCTGCGGCACCGAATGGTTCACCCGCACCTTTGAAGAACTGGATCCCGACTGCGAGATCTTCTGGCACCACCAGGACGGCGAGGCGATTGTGGCCGGCTCCTCGGTCTGCGAGATCGAAGGCCGCGCCCGCCCCATGCTGACGGCCGAACGCACCGCGATGAATTTCGTGCAGCTGCTCTCGGGCGTTGCCACCAAGGCGCGCATCTTCGTGAACGCGGTGGAAGGCACGGGCGCCCGCATCTACGACACCCGCAAGACGCTGCCGGGCCTGCGCGTGGCGCAGAAATACGCGGTGCGCGTGGGTGGGGCGGAAAACCACCGCATGGGCCTCTTTGATGGCGTCCTGATCAAGGAAAACCACATCCTGGCCGCCGGCGGCGTGCGCAAGGCGGTAGAAGGCGCGCTGCGCGACGTGCCCCAGGGCACGATGTTGCAGGTGGAGGTGGAAACGCTTGAACAGCTGCACGAGGCGATCCAGAGCGGCGCCAAACTGATCCTGCTGGACAATTTCGACCTCGCCCGCATGCGCGAAGCGGTGCAGGCCACCGGTGGTCGCGCCGAACTGGAAGCCTCCGGCGGGGTCAACCTCAGGAGCGTCCGCGCCATCGCGGAAACGGGGGTGCACCGCATCTCCGTCGGCTCGCTCACCAAGGATGTGGAGGCGCTGGATCTCTCCCTGCGTTTCCTGCACCACTGACCAAAAGGAATGGATTACATGGCACGTCTGGTTGCACTGATTGTTGCATCCCTTCTGCTGGCCGGTTGCGCCACCACGGGGGATACCAACCCGCGCGATCCCTGGGAGGGATTCAACCGCAAGTCGTACGCCCTCAACGACGCCGTGGACCGCACCGTGCTCAAGCCCGTGGCCCAGGGCTACGTGAAGGTTGTGCCCGGCTTCGCGCGCGAGGGTGTCACCAACTTCTTCGGCAACCTCAACGACGTGGGCACGGGCCTGAACAACGTGCTCCAGGGCAAGCCGAAGGAAGGCGCCTCGGACCTCGGCCGCTTCGTCGTGAACACGGTGTTCGGCGTTTTCGGGCTGTGGGACATCGCCACGCCGCTGGGGCTGGAGAAACATGACGAAGACTTCGGCCAGACGCTCGGTGTCTGGGGCGTGCCTTCCGGGCCCTACCTCGTCATCCCGTTCATGGGCCCGTCCAGCGCGCGTGATGCCCCGGCAAAGGCGGTTGATCCCAGCTGGTCCTACAGCAACATCGACAGCAGCTGGAAATACTGGACGATCTGGACGCTCGAAAAAATCAATTTGCGCGCGGGGCTGTTGAAGGCGGAAAGCACGCTGGATGCCGCGGCGCTGGACCGCTACACCTTCATCCGCGACGCCTGGGTGCAACGGCGCCGCAGCATGGTCTACGACGGCAATCCGCCGAGGGTCAAGGAAGAGGATTGAGCCTCGGGCACAAGCTCACGATTGTGCTGGTGGCGTTTGTCGCCATCCTGGTGACCGTGATCTGCGTGGCCTTTCGCGAACGGCGTCTGGGCAAGTCCCTCGCCGCCGACGACATCCACGGCCAGCAGGCTTCCGATGGGCGCGTGCTGGCGGTGATTTTCTCCGCCATCTTAGGCGGCATGGTGCTCACCCTGCTCGCCGCCTGGATCGTATTTCTATAGGCGGTTGGGCCCGCCTACTTCGCGCGGCGTCCGACGGCCCAGGCGACGATCCCGATGGTGATGCCGATCCCCAGCAGCGACAAAAGCGCGATGCTGCGCCAATCCGTCGGCACGGCGGCTTCGCGCGCGGAGCCGGCGAAGGTCAGGGCGTCGATATCGTCGGGCAGGTTGCCGACGTTTGCGACCGCCCCGCTGGCGGCATTGATCGCCACCAGGCGTGTGGCGGCGGGCGATCCGCCGTTGGAATTGACGGCCAGCAGCATGCCCGAAGGCGTGAACGTCATCGAGTTGATCGAGCTCTCGAACGGCGCCCCGGTCATCTGGGGGCCCGCGGTAACCGCCCCCGTGGCGATGTCCACCATATCCAGGGTGCCGGTGGCGCCGCTGGGTGTGACGTAGGCACTGTTCGACTCGTTGATAGCCAACCCGGCCGGGGGGCCCGCCGCGCGCGGCGGGCCGATCGGCGTGACGGCTCCGGTTTCGGTGTTGACGGCGCCCAGCTGGCTGGTGCCCGGAAGCCAGATGTAGAGGATCCCCGCGCGACTGAAGGCGATGTCGGACCCCGCCGCGCTCAGCGGCCCGACAATGCTGGCGTTGCCGGTGGCCGGATCGATGCTCACGAGGGAAAGCGGGTTGCTGCGCGACATCGGCGAGGTGATGCCGTAGAAGACCCCGGTGGCCGGGTGCGACGCCAGCCCCGTCACCCCCAGGGGCAGGCTGGCGTTCAGGCGTATCGGCGCAAGGAACGTGGCCGAGCCCGTGGCCAGGGTAACGGCATAGAGGCTGCCGCCGATGCTGTCCGCGCCCCCTTCGGCGATGTTGCGAACGCTGGCCGCATAAAGTTTTTGAGCGATCGACACTGCGGGCGCCATCAGGCAGGCCAGCAGCAGCACGACCATCCCCCGTGTGCCCAAGTGCATTGGTATTCCTCCGGCTCCCTCGTTGCTTCCGGGGCCGCTGCGGGGATCTTACTTGCCGATGCAGCGCGCGGCAAACCTCATTGCGCGGCAGGTTCCGGAAGCCACAGCCTGCGGGCCAGCACCAGCCACAATGCCACCGGGCCCAGGGTCGGCAACAGCAGGGTCCCGACCTGATATCCCAGCGCCACGCCCTCACGAGTGCCGATCCCCCAGCCCAGGAATGGCTGCAGGCCGGGCGTGGCACCGAGCTGCTTCAGGGCGTCGAACGCAATGCCCAGCGCGGGCAGGACGACCAGCAACACGGAGCAAATCAGGATCGCCACGGAATCGCGCGATTCCCTCGCCGCCAGCGCAAGCGCCAGGAAAAGCGCGATGCCGTAGGTGAATTTGGCCGCGCCCACCTCCACATCCGCGGCCACCCGCGGCGTGACGCCGGGGCGGTACGGCGCCTCCAGCTTGACGGTGTAGTGGATGTCGCGCCCTTGCTGCTGCATCGCGACCGAGCCGCCGGAGATCACCCTCACGATGGGTGTGGCCGCCACGCCCGGGACCCAGGTCAGCGGCGTGCCCGCGAAATACCACGCGGCCAGGAATATCGGCAGCATCAGCAACGCGCGGCCCGCGACCAGGAAGACCTGGCGGCGCGCGAGGTCCCTCATGCCGCGGCTGCCGGTTGCGCGGGGTGCGGCAGTGGGGGCTCCTGCGGCCGCGGAATCGCGCGGATCCACAGCAGCCAGACGATCAGCGCGTCGAGCATGATGAGGCTCTGCCAGATGTAGAGGTGCGCCCATTCGAACCACTGCGCATCCCACTGCCCGAGGTAGAAGAGGCTCACGATGCGCACGAGGTTCAGCGCCTGGATCGCCACGGCGCCGATGGCCAGGCCGATGACCTTGAGCTTCCACGGCGCCGGGAAGGCCAGGATGCCGGCCAGGAGCACCAGCATCGCCTCCACGCCGTTGCAGCCCGCCTCGATGGTCACGCCGAAACCGGTCTTGCGGCTGAAGAGGCTCTTGCCCGCGGAATAGGCATCGCCGTCGAAGGCGCGGATGAGGCCCGCGCTGGCGTCGGCCACGAGCCCCGTCCACGGCACCACGAGGGCCTGGCCGGGAGGGGTGAGCTCGAAGGCGAAGAGCCCGACGAGGATGACAACAAAAAGGATCGCGAAGCGGCGCATCGGTGACCTATATTCTAGCCATGGGCGGCGATGAACGCCTTCACCGCCTCGGCATCGGGCTTCATCACCTCGAAGCGCTGCGGAAGCTTCTCGATGCCCTCGAATCCCGCGGGGCGCGGCGCGTGTTCTCCCAGCGCCTCGACGATGGTGTCGTCGAACTTCGCCGGCAGCGCGGTTTCCAGGCAGATCATCGGCGTGCGCGCATCGCGGATGCGCAGGCCGATCTTGATGCCGTCGGCGGTGTGCGGATCCACCACGCGGCCGTATTTCGCCTTCACCATGCGGATGGTTGCGATGCGGTCGTCGTGTGTGCTGCGCCCGCTGGCGAAGCCCGAATCCTCGTCGATGCGTTCCCACGCGTCGTCGGTGGACAGGTCGAAGCCGCCCTCTTCGTCCACCTGGTCCCACAACGCGGCCACCCTGGCGCCGTCCTGGTTCACGTTGTCCCAGATGAAGCGCTCGAAATTGGACGCCTTGGAAATGTCCATGGAGGGGCTGGAGGTCTCATGCGTATCGGCCGCGGCGCGCGGGCGATAGCGGCCGGTGCGGAAGAATTCGTCGAGCACGTCGTTTTCGTTGGTGGCCAGCACCAGGCGCTTGATCGGCAGGCCCATGCGCCTGGCGACCCATCCCGCGAAGATGTTGCCGAAGTTGCCCGAAGGCACCGCGAAGGAGACCTGCTGGTCGTTGGAGCTGGTCGCCGCGAAGTAGCCCTTGAAGTAGTAGACCACCTGCGCCGCCACCCGGCCCCAGTTGATGGAGTTCACCGCGCCGATCGAGTGCTTCGCCTTGAAGGACGCGTCGGCGTTGACCGCCTTCACCACGTCCTGGCACTCGTCGAAGGTGCCCTCGATGGCGATGTTGAAGATGTTGGCGTCCTGGAGGGAAAACATCTGGGCGCGCTGGAAGGCGCTCATGCGCCCGTGGGGCGAAAGCATGAAGACCTTGACGCGCCCCTTGCCGCGCAGCGCGTATTCGGCCGCCGACCCGGTGTCGCCGCTGGTTGCGCCCAGGATGTTGATGCTGCGGCCCTGCTTTTCCAGCACGCTTTCGAAAAGCGGCCCCAGCAGCTGCATCGCGATGTCCTTGAACGCAAGCGTGGGGCCGTTGGAGAGGCGCAGCAGGTAAAGGTTGGGTTCCAGCGTTTCCAGCGGGGTGACCTCGGGCGTGCCGAAAACAGCCGACGAGTAGACACGGTGCGTGATGGCCTTGAGCTTGGCTCCGGGGAAATCGTCGGCGAAGAAACGCAGGATCTCGAAGGCCAGCTGCGGATACGGCAGGTCGCGCATCGCATCCAGCTTGGACCGCATGATTCGCGGCCACTGCTCCGGCACCATCAGGCCGCCGTCGGGGCCCAACCCTTCCAGCAGGATCTGCGTGAAGGTCTGTCCGGCCGAATGGCCGCGCGTGCTGACGTACCTCATCTCAGAGGCCCATCCGGAACATCGCGGATTCGTGCGCGCTGTCGATGGCGTCCAGGACGCAGTCGCGGGCCTCGATCAGGTTGGCCTTCGAAAGCTCGGCCAGCCTCTTGCCGACCAGCGGCGGGTTTTCGCGGCGGCTCATGCGCATGCCGATTTCCTGGCGCGAGACGCGCAGCGGCCTGCCCTCCGCCACCGTGACACGCAACGAGGCGAAGCAGCCCGACACCTTGCCCTGGCTCCAGCTGCCGTAGCCGCCGTAGACGTCGAGGCTGCCGCTGTATTGCGTGGGCAGCCTGGATGGGGTGACGATCACCACCAGGTCGAGCTTTTCTCTGGCGACAAACTCTTCGAGTGCCGCGCGGGCGCCGGCGAGATCCAGCGGCTGCGTGGGCGTGCCGGCCCGGAAGCCCGCCAGGGCCTTGAACGCCGCGCGTTGCCCGGGCCCCGGAAGGACCGGTTGATAGCCGCGCGCCACCATGCGGCGGCTGACGACCGTTTCCGAATAGAAGTCGGTCTCCCAGCCCTGGGCCGGTTCCACGGACTGCACGCTTGTGGCGGGGGTGTCTGCGCGGAACACGAATTCAGGGCTCTCGCCCAGCAGCGCGATGACTCCGGCGCGTTTGCTTCCGGCAGGCGCGTGGCCCTCCGCGGTGGCAGTGCCGGCAGGCGCCGCACAACCCGCGGCCAGCAGGCCCAGCGCCAGCGGCAGCACGCAAGCGGCCCCGGCCAGCACGCGCGCGGCGATCGCGATCAAAGCAGCTCTTCCAGCCGGATCCTGACCACCGGCGATGGAATCGTGGCCAGCGCCTCGATGCGGCGCAACGCCGCATTGATGTTCTTCTCCACCGTGGAGTGGGTGAGGATCACGACGTCCACCTGGTCCTCGCCCTCCCCCGCCTCCTTCTGCACGATGGCGTCGATCGAGATGGACAGGTCGGCGCAGATGCGCGTGACATCCGCGAGCACCCCCGGACGGTCGAGCGCGCGCAGGCGCAGGTAGTAGCCGGCCTCGGTGTCTTCCATCGGCAGCACCGGTTCGCTCGACAGCTGGTCGGGCTGGAACGCAAGGTGCGGCACGCGCTGTTCCGGATCCGCGGTGGCCATGCGCGTGACGTCGACCAGGTCCGCGACCACCGCGCTCGCCGTGGCCTCGGCGCCCGCGCCGCGGCCGTAGTACAGCGTGTGGCCGACGGCATCCCCCTTCACCAGCACCGCGTTCATCACGCCTTCCACATTGGCGATCAGGCGCTTCGCCGGGATCAGCGTCGGGTGCACGCGCAGCTCGATGCCCTTCTTCACCCGCCGCGCGATGCCCAGCAGCTTGATGCGGTATCCCAGGCCTTCGGCGTACTTGATGTCGATCGCGGTGAGGTTGCTGATGCCCTCGGTGTAGACCTTGTCGAACTGCATCGGGATGCCGAAGGCGATCGCGGCGAGGATGGCGAGCTTGTGCCCGGCATCGATCCCTTCCACGTCGAAGGCGGGATCGGGTTCCGCATATCCGAGGCGCTGCGCCTGCGCCAGCACCATGTCGAAGGGAAGGCCCTTGTCGCGCATTTCCGAGAGGATGTAGTTGCAGGTGCCGTTGATGATCCCGGCGATCCATTCGATGCGGTTGGCCGAAAGCCCCTCGCGGATCGCCTTGATGATCGGGATGCCGCCGGCCACCGACGCCTCGAAGGCCACCATCACGCCCTTTTTCTGCGCCGCCGCGAAGATCTCGGTGCCGTGTTTGGCCAGCAGCGCCTTGTTGGCGGTGACGACGTGTTTGCCGTTTTCGATCGCCTCGAGCACCAGCGCCCTGGCCACCGTGTCCCCGCCTATGAGCTCCACCACGATGTCGATGTCGGGACGCGAGACGATCTCGCGCGCCGTGGGGACGATCTCGATGCCGTCCAGGGAAACCGGACGTTTCTTGGCCGGGTCGCGCGCGCTGGCGACCTTGATCACGATGTCGCGGCCCGCGCGCCGAGCGATCTCGCCGCGGTTGCGCCGCAGCACCTCGATGGTCCCGCCGCCCACGGTGCCCAGCCCGAGGAGACCCACCTGGATCGGCTTCATGGCGTTACTTGATGCCGTCCTTGCGGAACATGTCCTTGATCCCGCGCACGGCCTGGCGCAGGCGGCTTTCGTTTTCGATCAGCGCGAAACGCACGTGGTCGTCGCCGTAGTCGCCGAAGCCGATGCCCGGGGAGACCGCGACCTTGGCTTCGCGCAGCAGCTTCTTGGCGAATTCGATCGAGCCCATCTCGCGGTAGTGATCCGGGATCTTCGCCCAGATGTACATGCTGGCCTTCGGCTTTTCCACCATCCAGCCGGCGTCGTGCAGGCCCTTCACCATCACGTCACGGCGCTTTTCGTATTTGGCACGGATCTCTTCGACACATTCCTGCGGGCCTTCCAGCGCGGCGACCGCGGCCACCTGCAACGGGGTGAACGTGCCGTAGTCGTGGTAGCTCTTGAGGCGCGCCAGGGCATTGACGAGTTCCGCGTTGCCCACCATGAAGCCGATGCGCCAGCCCGCCATGTTGTAGCTCTTGGACATGGTGAAGAATTCCACCGCCACATCGCGCGCGCCCGGCACCTGCATGATCGAAGGCGCCTTCCAGCCGTCGAACGTGATGTCGGCGTACGCCAGGTCGTGCACCACGAGGATGCCGTGCTGCTTGGCGAGCTTGACCACCTTTTCGAAGAAATCGAGCTCGACACACATCGCCGTCGGGTTCGACGGGAAGCCGATGATCATCATCTTCGGCTTGGGGAAGAGCTCGCTGATGGCGCGTTCGGCCTCGGCAAAGAAATCCACTCCCGGTGTCATGCGCACCGAGCGGATGTCCGCGCCGGCGATGATGGCGCCGTAGATGTGGATCGGATAGCTGGGGTTGGGAACCAGCACGGTGTCGCCGCGGTCCAGGGTGGCGAGCATCAGGTGGGCCAGGCCCTCCTTGGAGCCGATGGTGACGATCGCCTCGCGGTCCATGTCGAGATCCACGTCCCAGCGGCGCTTGTACCACTGGCAGATGGCGCGGCGCAGCTTCGGGATGCCCTTGGAGACCGAGTAGCCGTGGGTGTCGTCACGCTGGGCGACTTCCACCAGCTTGTCGACGATGTGGCGCGGCGTGGGCCCGTCGGGGTTGCCCATCGACAGGTCGATGATGTCCTCGCCGGCCCGGCGCGCGGCCATCTTCAACTCGTTGGTGATGTTGAAGACGTACGGAGGCAGGCGCTTGATGCGCGAGAACTCCGGGACCACGGGCTTGGAGGTGTCGTTCAGGTTCATGGTGATGCCGGCTCGCTGATGGACTATGATTTTAGCAGGAGGGACCCGTTTGAAATTCGACCAGGAGCAGTCCGAGGGCAAGAACGTCTTCTCCGGATACGGGGATGGCTACGTGGAGGTGAACCGCGCCCGCTACAACGCGAGCCTGCTGGTGAGCGGGGACCGGTTGGTGGTCGACTGGCCGGCGGGGTCCGTCGACACGCTGGGGGCCGACCACCTGGCGGCGATCCTCGAGCTCAAGCCCGAGATCGTCCTGCTGGGCTCCGGCAGGTCCTTCCGGTTCCCGGAGCCATCGAAGCTGGCACCCCTGCACCAGGCGCGCATCGGGGTGGAGGTGATGGACACGCCCGCGGCGTGCCGCACCTACAACATCCTGCTGGGAGAGGGCCGCGGGGTGGTCGCGGCCCTGATCGTCGACTAGCGGCCCGCCTTCACCGGCTGGCCACTCACCACGTCGAAGGCTTCGCCCGTTCCCAGGTTGATGCGGTAGAACTCGCGAATCACGTTGCCCATGAAGCCGATCTCGACGATGGAGACATCCTTGAACTGGGTGTCCATGCCGTTGGGCAGGACCGCGTTCATCTCGTCGGCGAAGGTCTTCATCTCCGCCTTCAGCCGATCGTCGTAGGGCGTCATGCTGTACATCAGCGTGTTGTGCGGGTTGTGCGAGGCGGTTTCCTTGCCGTCTTTCATCACGTTCACACCGCTCACCCCCACGGTTTTCACCAGGTCTTTCGCGGCATCACCCATCTTCGCGTATACCGGGCCCGTGACACGCGGCAGCGGGCCATCACGCAGCGGGACAAGCGCGGCCGTGGCCACGGTATTGAACTTCATCATCTCGGTGTAGCCCTGCCCGGTC
>Ga0163153_10005079_pt1 | contig 15842 bp, 17 predicted proteins | sample OliLakLV19MP6IB1_FD_148629 | JGI IMG/M metagenome (GOLD analysis project Ga0163153, IMG submission 148629) | Freshwater microbial mat bacterial communities from Lake Vanda, McMurdo Dry Valleys, Antarctica - Oligotrophic Lake LV.19.MP6.IB-1 | ecosystem: Environmental > Aquatic > Freshwater >... | reverse complement strand
TGCCCCTTTTCATCACCAACCAAATAGCTATCAAAATGCTGACTGAGTGAGTGCCAAAGTTGCCGATTACGGATATACGATGGTTCACGACCACAAGCGAAAATGATTTTGGCTCTTTTGATCAATATGTATGTCCCAACAACTTTATATGCCTCAACGACAATGCCACAAATAATCGACTGCCCTTTGTGTAAACAGAGCGACTATAGCGTTTTATATGAGAATTTGTCCGATCATCTAACGGGAATTGCTGGGCAGTTTCGCCTAGTTGTTTGCAAAGGTTGCCAACTTGTTTACCAAAACCCCCAGTTGGATGCAGCCGAGATTCAACCCTATTATCAGGAGGATTATGTTTCCTATTTCAAGGGAACAAAAAACAATCTTTCCCGCCTCCAATGGTTTCTCCTCAACTATGGTCTACGGAAACGCGCAAAGCCACTGGTACAGCATGCCAAACAAGGTCGGTTGCTGGATATTGGGTGCGCTACGGGCCACTTTTTGTATTATATGCAACAACATAGCGCCTGGCAAGTATACGGCCTGGAACCAAATGCCGAAGCGGCACGCTTTGCCCAGGAACAGTTCCAGTTGGATGTTCACGTTGGCTATCTAGAGGACAAAATTTTCCCTGATAATTATTTTGATGCCGTGAGCCTATGGGATGTTTTTGAACATCTACCCGATCCTAGTCATGCATTGGAAGAGATAAGACGTATCTTAAAACCCGACGGATTATTAGTGGTACGCGTTCCGCTGATTCACAGCCTGGATGCGCGTCTGTTTGGGCAGTATTGGATCGGTTTAGACCAACCACGCCACTATCTGCTCTTTTCCCACAAGACTCTGCACCAGATGCTAACCCAGGCTTCTTACCTGCCCATTGGCTATGGGCCACCTAGCGGCAGTTTTTTTCCCTTTATGCTCAGTCTACAGTTTGTACTCTTTGCGCGCTGGGGGCGGAATCGTAGCACAGAAGCATTGATCAAGGTGCTGCGTAGCCTGCCCCTGCGTATACTCTCTGCCCCCTACTTTTTCGTTACCGACCAACTTGGCTGGGGTCCGCAAGGCACCGTCGTGGCCAAAGTCAAAAAATCAGTACCGACTGAGGCTGAGCAGTTCTAGAACTTACACAGCCCCCAGACCTGTCAGGTTTGCGAAACCTGACAGGTCTTTATAAAAAGTAGAGGAAGCAGCGCATGATTGAGCTACGTTTACCTGAGTTTACAGCAACCGGTGATGAACGTATGATCTATAATGAAATTTACCAAGATCAGGGCATTGATCATATAGATTCATTTTATCTGTGGCTGTTAGAGCTTATGCAGCCTCGGCCCGGTCAAACGCTACTTGATATTTCTTGTGGACAAGGTAAACTGGTTGAATTTGCGCGCAAGCAAAAGGTTCAGGCCTTTGGTGTGGATTTCTCCGAGCCGGCCTTACAGATTGCCCAACAGAAAATTCAAAAACCTGTCTATGCGGTAACTGATGCCCAAGCCTTGGGCATTGCAAGCAACCAATTTGATTTTGTCGCCAATATCGGCAGTATCGAACATTATCGTGACCCCGGCCAAGGCATCCGTGAAATTAGCCGCGTGCTCAAGCCTACGGGTGTAGCCTGTATTCTTTTGCCTAATACCTATTCATTGCTGGGCAATGTCAAACATGCGGCCCAAACCGGTGATGTTTACCAAGGGTTTCAACCCATTGAACGTTATCATACGCTCAATGGGTGGCGAACGCTGCTTGCCGAGAATGGGCTACATGCTTTTGCCGTGGCTAAATTTGAAATGATAAGGCCACGTACTGTGCGTGATCTAGGTTGGTACTTAAGCCATCCTGCCAAGGTTGCGCATTATTTCCTTATGTATATGATTCCCCTGGCCCTAGCCAATTGTTTTGTTTATCTTTGTCGCACATCCAAGTAACCCATGTATAGAGGACTTACGCACGAAGCCGGTTGACCTAAAGACCTGACAGGTTTCGGAAACCTGTCAGGTCTGGTGGCTTGCGTAAGCCCTATGTAGAAATCAATCCACCATGCTTAGTAAATTAAAATTTTTTTTTCCGCTGTTTCCAGCCAACAAAGTTATCATGATAGCATCCGTGGTATTGACCATCTTTACTTCTTGGTCGCTGGGCTATGTGATCTTCCAAAACTGGAATTTGTTGCTTACCTACCAGTGGCATTTGGATCTCTGGTCGTTGGCGGCCTCTTTTCTTTTTTATATCGCCAATCTCTTCTTGGTGGCCTGGGGCTGGTTTTTGCTCCTGCGCGATATGGGGGCGCGCGGCCTGTTTTGGGATCACTTCCAGATTTTTGTGTTAAGTGACTTGTCCAAACGTCTACCTGGAAAATACTGGTACATCACAGGCCGGATGATGTTATACCAGGAATATAATGTGACAAAAACCACCGTCGCCTTTGCCAGTGGTTTGGAAGCCGTATTGATGTTAAATGGGGCCATCATCGGCTATCTATTGGTGTCGCCTTGGGGATTGGAAACCCAACATTGGGGCATTCGGCTCTTCCTCGTCAGCGCGTTAAGCTTTGGACTGATTCATCCACGGACGGTGAATTGGCTGTTAAGACGGTTCAAGAAACGCGAAATCACGCACCGGCTATTCTATGGCAAGCTACTTGGGTGGCTGATGATTTACGCCGCCGGCTGGATTTGTGGCGGGCTTATGCTGTATGGGTGGCTCTGTGCCATGACGCCTGTTCCCCTGGCACACCTACCCACCGTGATTGCAGCATGGACGTTGACGGGTGTGCTGTCAAATCTGATCTGGTTTATTCCTGGTACATTCGGCATACGCGAAACTGCCCTTACGCTATTGTTCACGCAATTTATCGCGATGCCCACCGCCTTGCTCGCGGCTCTTTTGCTGCGTATACTCCTTTTGGGGTATCAGTTCATTTTTCTGGCTGTGGTTGTTATTTCTCGCTTCAATTCGCGCCAAGGATGGAAATTTACCCCGAATTAGGTATTGCTTTCCGCGTGAAAGTTACCTATAATGCGATGGCGTAGCAAGGCAACGCAGCTCTTTCATTTAGAATATACATTTAATTTAGGGAGGTTTCCATGATGTTGGGAAAAGTAGGTAGGATACTACTCACATTTTTTGTCTTAGGCACGATTATCACCGCGCCGGGAACGGCATGGGCGGATGAAGTTGTAACTCCGACCACAGGCGTTCAGGTTCAGAACCTTGATGCCGCTAGTACAGACGTTAATATTCGCGCGGTAAGCAAAGACGGAACGACGGTCAATGGTAATGGCAGCGGTTTTAATGACTTAATTCCCGCGAATAGCTCAAAAACCTATTTTCCATTGGATTCACTCGGTGTAACTACCGGTTTTGATGGTTCACTGGTTGTTTCTTCCACGAAGCTCGTGGCGGCGATTGCCAACTTGCTGGCAAAGTCAAGCACGGGGGTTAACACAGGCGCTTCCTATGGGGCTGTCTCCGACACGGCAACCTCACTAACCTTGCCGCTCATTATGAAGAACAATGGCGCTAATAAATTTGATACGGTCTTTAATGTTCAGAATGCCGGCACGGCTGACACTACGGTAACTGTCAGCTTTACGCCAAGTGATGCAACGACCGGCAACACCGGCTGCAAACAAACGGCCACCATTAAGCCCAACGCGGCGGCTACCTTTGACCAAGGGAAAGATACCAATTACACCGGCTGCGCTCAGGTCGGTGCCGGTGGGTTGGTGGGGGACGATGGCAAATTTATCGGCTCCGCTACTGTTACGGCCACCGGTCCGCTCGTCGCGGCGGCGTTGGAAAGCAGCAAACTCACTCTATTTGCCTACACCGGTTTTGCCCAGGGTACAACAAATCCAGTGATGCCCTTGGTTAATGCCAACAACAATGGTAATGTCACAGGTATTCAGATTGCCAATTTGGGCGGCGCAGACACCAATGTGACCGTCGCTTATACAAAGGGTTCTGACGGCACTGATTGTACGGAAACTCAGACTATCAAAGCCGGCAGTTCGACAACCTTCGCATTGGCCGCTTTTGCCAATAAGTCGCTAGGCGCTGCCGAAAACTGTGCAGATGAGGTGGTTCCGCCGACTAATCCGGTGACATTTGTCAAATTTGTCGGCTCCGCTCGTGTGAGCGTCAATACAACCAATCAACCATTGGTCGCAATTGTCAATCAGCTCAACAACTCGAAAGGCTTTGGGGCCGCGTACAGCTCATTTGATGCCGCTGCTGCGACCGATAAGGTAAGTCTACCCCTGATTGTGGATAATAACGGCAAATTTAAGGGTTTCACCGGTTACTCAATTGCTAATGTCGGTGGAGCCCCAGTCAATATCACCTGCACCTACGCAACTGTTGGTGGTCACACACCGGCCGTTTCTTCCGCTACAAATATTGCGGTTGGCTCGGCCATGGTTGTGAACAATAACACACAACTGCGCAAAGACGCTAACACGGCTTACATTGGCTCGGCCAACTGTGTTGCGACGCCTGCTGGTTCAAAAATTGTCGGTGTGGTCAATCAAAGCGTAGGGTTGACGACCGCCCCCGATGGTGCTGTGGCCGGTGATAAACTTCTGGTTTATGAAGGCTTCAACAAGGAATAGTATAGTACGTAGTTTCTTGAAGCAAAACCGTTTTACAGATATACTGTATTTTTCTAATCAAGTGCGGGAATCAACCTTCCTGGAAGGTTGATTCCCGCACTTGATTGAGAAGGTGCGCTATACTTTTGTAAAACGGTTTTTTGCTCTACAGCACGGTAACAAAGGGATTTTTGTATCTATGAAATTACAACAGTTCATCATTATCGTCTTGCTTGGCGCAATGCTTAGTAGTGCTTGTGGACAAGACAGTCCAACGAGTGTGCCGGAAGCCGCACCCCAAGCGATCACGGCAACACTGGTAAGCGCTGCCACCAATACACCAAATGCACCCCAATCTCCCCTGACGACATCCCCTTTGGCGACACCCACCCCCGCGCCAAAGAGTGCCGATGCCGGCAGCACAACCCAAGCCATGTCACCAGATTATCAGGCACGCACACTACCCAAGCCGGAAAAAGGACAGGCGGTGCTGGCGGGACGTGTATTGGCACAGTTTGGCGATAAGCCTGGGTTTGAATCCGTGATCACTAGCGCTGTGTATTTAGCACCGGTCATCTATGAAAAAGATGGCACGCCTTCGGTTGCCAGTCTAGACAGCCAATACGACCCCAGTAGTAGTACGGATCCTGAGGGTTATTTTTTGTTTGAAAATGTTAAGCCGGGTCAATATGGCTTTGTGATCTATTATGGGGTTACGCATTACTTGATCCGTGATGATGCGGGTGTGCAAGTATTGATCACGCTTGAAGCAGACCAAGTCCTTGATCTAGGTGAGATGCATACCAACCTGCCCGACACTTGGTAGCCGTTATCAAATCATGAAAACGCGAGTATAGGATGTCTACACAACCCAAAATCACCATCCTTGTTGTCGATGATGAGACGCGCATGGTGCGTTTTGTCAAAATGAATCTTGACCTGGAAGGGTACATCACGCTGGAGGCCAATAATGGCTTGCAAGCGTTGGAAAAGGTGCGCGATCATAATCCCGACCTGGTTTTGCTGGACGTAGAAATGCCAGGGATGGATGGCTTTGAGACCTTGAAGCGTGTTCGCGAAATCAGTGACGCGGCGGTTATTATGGTAACGGTGCGTTCCGACGAGGATGACCGGATCAAGGGGCTGGATCTCGGTGCTGATGACTATGTCACCAAACCTTTTAGCCCGCGCGAACTATCAAGCCGCATCCGCGCGGTTTTGCGGCGCATCGAGCCGGCCAGCCGACCAGATAAGCAGTTGATCACCATCGATCCGCGCTTGCAGATCGATCTACAACGCCGCGATGTGATTGTAGAAGGCGAACGCTTAAGTTTACGCCCAACCGAATACCGCCTACTTTATCACCTGATTCAAAACGCCGGTTGGGTGGTACCCCACGAAACCTTACTCACCAAGGTTTGGGGTCACGAATATATTAATGACAACCATCTGCTGCGGCTCTATATTACCTATCTCCGCAAGAAAATTGAAGTTGACCCGGCTGATCCTCACTATATTTTTACCGAACGCGGTCTTGGCTATCGCTTTGTTGACTTCAAACAGGATGAGTAGGGCGGTAAACCAGTAAATCGGTACATCGGTAGACAAATCCTACCTATTTACCTATCTACCTACCACAGCCAAAACTTTTTGTTCAATTTACCTTTTTTATGATACAATTAGCAATTGGTGTTCAAGCGTCACCAATTGTTTTTTATTTTGACTAAACACGTTTCGGGACCAACAAGTTGGGTGCGTTGTTGCAACGTTGGCTTGAGGGATGAACGAAACGGAGGTTTAACCCATGGGTTGTGTCCCTAAATGTTTTAGTATATGTGTAATCGCTAAAGCAGCGCTAAACATTTGTGGTGCACGGCCCACCTATGTAAGGAGTAGAAGATGGCAGTCGTTTCGATGAAAGAACTTTTAGAGGCTGGTGTCCATTTTGGCCACCGTACTCGCCGTTGGAATCCCAAGATGCGTCCCTTTATTTTTACGGAACGCAGCGGGATTCACATTATTGATCTGCAACAGACAATGCAACGGCTCAATGAATATGCGGCCATGATCCGCGACATATCGGCAAGAGGGGGTACTGTTCTCTTTGTCGGCACCAAGCGCCAGGCGCAAGCCACTGTGCAGCAAGAAGCTGATCGTTGTGGCATGCCCTATATCAACCAACGCTGGTTGGGCGGCACGTTGACCAACTGGGTCACAATTAAGCAGCGGATCGATTACCTGCTGCAAATCGAGCGCCGTTTTGATGGCGGCGAATTTCGCACGCTTTCTAAAAAGGAACAGTTGGGCATTCAACGCGAAATTGAAAAACTGAATCATCGTATTGGGGGCCTTAAGACCATGCGTCGTTTGCCAGATCTTATCTTCATTGTTGATATCAACACCGAAGATCTGGCCGTCATGGAAGCGAATAAACTCAAAATCCCTACCATCGCTATGGTTGACACCAATAGCAACCCCGATCTGGTAGAGTATGTCATTCCTAGCAATGATGATGCCATTCGCGCCGTAAAATTGATTGTCAGTGTCATCGCCGATTCGGTGGATGACGGCACCCGCATCCGTGAAGTGGATATGGCTGATATTGGGCAGGTTAGCAGAGCGGCTCTGGCCGAACAAGAACAGTACCTTGGGCCAAGCACCCTGGCTAAATTGAAGGCGACGGTAGAAGATTTTGAATCTTTTGAAGGCGATGAGGACGACTATGCCGCCCCGGCTGACGAAGAGACTGGTGACTACGAGGAGTATGAATTCGAAGCGGCCAGTGATACGGATGAAGATGCCTTTGGTAACTTTGGCGTAAGCGATGAGAATGACGAGTAAAAAGGATTGTTGAATCCAGGAGTAAAAAACGATGGCTGAGATTAGTGCACAGTTGGTTAAAGAGTTACGCGAGGCCACCAGTGCCGGCGTTCTTGATTGCAAGAAAGCATTGACTGAGGCCAATGGCGATTTTGATCAGGCCGTGGAAGTTTTACGCAAAAAAGGCTTGTCAAGCGCCGCCAAAAAGGCCAGTCGAGAAACCAACGAAGGGTTAGTGGGTCACTACATCCACCCTGGCAGCAAAATGGCCGGCTTAGTCGAACTGAACTGTGAAACCGACTTTGTGGCGCGTACAGAACAATTTCAGGGATTAGCTAGAGATCTAGCTATGCATATCGTTGCGGCGCGCCCTTCTTATTTGCGCCGTGAGGATGTTCCAGCGGATATGGTTAGTCGCGAGCAAGAAATCTATCGCGAGCAGATGGCCACGAGTGGCAAACCAGCGCATGTTCTGGAGAAGATCATTGAAGGTAAGCTTGATAAATGGTATTCAGAAGTCTGCTTGCTAGAACAAGGGTTTATCAAAGACCCTGACACCAACATTCAACAACTGTTAACCCAAACCATTGCAATGCTAGGTGAAAATATTAAAATTAATCGCTTCGCACGAATGGCAATTGGTGAGTAGGTAAGAATGCCCAGCCCAATGGCTGGGTATTCTTTTATCAAGTAGAATCAGGTGAGTAGGTATTCGGCGATTGAGCCTGTCGAAATCGCCGAATACCTACTCACCTAATCCCCCTCAATCTCATGTATCTCTACAGGAGGTAGTTACATAATGGCAGAGTTGAAATACCGCCGCATTTTGCTCAAGCTGGGTGGTGAGGCGCTCGCGGGCGAAGGTGGATTTGGTATTAACCCTCAACAAGCTGAATTTTTGGCCCGTAAAGTCGTCAGTATTGTCAACCTAGGTGCACAGGTGGCACTCGTCATCGGCGGCGGCAATTTGTGGCGTGGCAAACAAGATGGTCTTGATCATGGCATGGAACGTGTCTCTGCCGACCATATGGGCATGTTGGCCACGGTGATGAATGCCCTCGCTTTGCAAGATGCCCTGGAACGGGAGGGGATTCCTACGCGCGTGATGACGGGGATTGAAGTCCGTGCTGTTGCTGAACCCTATATTCAGCGCCGTGCCATGCGTCATTTGGAGAAGGGGCGCGTTGTTATTTTTGGCGCCGGTACAGGTAATCCTTATTTTACAACCGATACCGCAGCCTCTTTGCGCGCTATGGAAATTGATGCAGAGATTTTGATCAAAGCCACAAAAGTCGATGCCGTTTATGATAGTGACCCGAAAATCAATGCGAATGCGCGCCGTTTTGAACGACTTACCTATATTGATGCGCTAAACATGCGGGTAGGAGTTATGGATAGCACGGCAATGGCCATGTGTATGGATAATAATTTGCCCATTTGTGTTTTGAATCTTTGGCATGAAGGCGTGTTAGAACGCGCCGTTTGTGGTGAAGCCATCGGCACCCTGATTACAGCGTAGCAGTCAACCCTTGCTACTGTATTGATTGATCGTTACATCCAACCATATTTTTTATCTTTAAGAATAATTTGCTACAATAGGGTTAGTGTAGGAACCGAGAAAAGTTTTGTCCGTCACCCAGAGGGTTCCCGTCTCTGGGCCTCGCAAGGATGTGGGACAAAACTTTTCTGGGAAAACGAATATGAAAATGATAACCCCATTTTCCAAGAGGAGAACAGGGCATGATTAACGAAGTCTTAGCTGATACCGAAGAGCGGATGCAAAAAACCGTCGAATCCCTGCGCACCGATCTAACAACGATTCGCACAGGACGTGCATCGCCAGCCATTGTCGACCGAGTTATGGTAGATTATTATGGCATGCCGACGCCACTTCAGCAGTTGGCGACTATTAGTGTACCTGAGGCGCAACTTCTCAATATTCGCCCCTATAGCTCCGGCGACATTGGCGCGATCGAAAAGGCAATTGCAAAATCTGACCTCAATTTAAACCCCAATAATGATGGCCAGAATATCCGTATTGTGATTCCACCGCTCAATGAAGAACGACGACGCGAGCTTAACAAATTGGTCGCCAAGCGGGGTGAAGAAGCGCGTGTTGCTGTGCGCAACATTCGACGCGATGCGATTAATGATTTGCGCGATCTGCAAAAAGAGAGTATTGTCTCGGAAGATGAGTCACGGCGCGCCCAAGAGCGTGTACAAGAGAAGACAGATGCTTTTATCAAGCGCGTAGATGATGTGGTTCATGAAAAAGAAGAAGAGATTATGAGGGTTTGATCTTTGACTAGATAGATAAGGTCTGATTGCGTAATCGCTAGGGGTGAGTCGACGCTCACCCCTTATTTGTCGTGATGATTCATCGTGTGTGATTTTGGTTCACTAGGGAATTAACATGCCAGCGCAGCTTGAATATGTAAATGGTCACAATGAGAGTAATGATTCCTTGACAAGGCGCGAATTACAACCAAACCGAGCGATTCCCAAACATATTGGCATCATTATGGATGGCAATGGACGTTGGGCGACAGCGCGCGGCCTGCCACGCATTGCCGGACATCACGCTGGCGTCGAAAATGTTAGACGTATCCTTAAAAAGTGTACGGAATATGGCATTGGGGCGCTAACCATTTATGCCTTTTCCACCGAAAATTGGCAACGCCCCCTGGATGAAGTGAATGGCTTGATGCGGCTGTTGGGTCTTACCATTCAACGCGAATTAAATGACCTGCACAAAAATGGTGTACGAATTTTACATAGTGGTCGACTCGACGGCATCAATCCACATCTACAAACCCAAATCCGCCGTGCGGTTGAGGTGACCCAACACAATGAACGCATTGTGCTCAATGTTGCTTTTAACTATGGCGGACGGGCGGAGATTCTTGATGCTATGCGCCATGCACTGGCCGATGGCGTCGAGCCGGCTGCGTTGACAGAAGAGATTTTTAGTCAATATTTATATACAAGTAATCTGCCCGATCCCGATCTAATTATTCGCACTGGCGGCGAATGGCGTCTGAGTAATTTTCTGATCTGGCAGGCAGCCTATGCTGAATATTATACAACGCCAACCTACTGGCCTGAATTTGATGAAGGTGAGTTGGACAAAGCCCTAGCCGAATATGAACGCCGTGAACGCCGCTTTGGACGAGTTCCAGAAAAACATAAAGTATAATCCAAAACAAAAGCTGATCTGAGCCACTCTGTGATTACACGCATTGTTGTCGCGCTGGTAACCCTACCATTTATTATTTTGCCGATCTGGTTTGGTGGCATTTGGTTTGCACTACTGGCGCTTATCATCGCGCTAGCCGGGGGATATGAATTTTATAAGCTTTTAGCCGTCGGCGGCTTTCGCCCCGCGCTGCCGATTGGGTTGCTTTGGTTGGCCGCACTCACGCTCACTGGTTTACAGCCACAGATGCCGCTCTTATTGCCTATCATCAGCCTGGGTTTTATGGCAACCTATGTCTATGTCTTTTTCCAGCAAGAAGATCCGATTACCACCTGGATTGCAACGGCGATAGGGGCCCTCTATCTCGGCGTTATGATTGGGCAAATGGTCGCGCTGCGCTACTTGCCCAGCGGTTTCTGGTGGCTTGCCTTTGGCCTATTGATCACCTGGGCCAATGATGCGGCGGCCTATTTTATTGGGGTGACAATCGGTCGTCATAAACTCTGGCCGCGTCTCAGTCCCAAGAAAACCTGGGAAGGAACCCTGGGTGGGTGGCTCTGCGCTGGGCTTTGTGGCGGCTTGTGCGTCTACCTGCTGCCGCTGCCAATCCCCATTGTACAGGGTGTACTCATTGGTTGGGTTGGCGGTATGTTGGGTTTACTAGGCGATCTTGCGATCAGTGTACTAAAGCGCCAAGTCGGCGTGAAAGATGCTGGCAGACTTTTTCCAGGTCATGGCGGCATGTTGGACCGCCTCGACAGCGCACTTTTTGTCTTACCCTACGTCTATCAGGTCGCCTACTGGCTCACCCACCATCCCCGGTAGAATTGACTTTGCGTAAAATTGCTTATATTGCGATCGCTTGGCGCAATTTGGCTAGGTTTTCAGCCGGAGAAGCTTGGTCATTATAGACTGAACTACCCACCACAATCAGGTTGGCGCCAGAGCGCACTACATCATTGACATTCTTTTCGTTGATCCCGCCGTCTACTTGTAAATCACAAGTTGGATTGAATTCTTCCTGTAGCCGGCGCACACGCCGCAACTTACTGGTGGTCGTTTCAATAAATTGTTGTCCACCAAAGCCTGGGTTGACGCTCATCACCAAAACACAATCAATAAAAGGTAAAATTTCACGGATGGCTTCCAGCGCGGTTGCCGGGTTCAAGGCAACCCCGACGGTGCAGCCCAGTTCGTTGATACGTTGGACTGTGCGGTTTAGATGCAGACAAGCTTCCACATGAACCGTAATCTGGTTGGCGCCTGCGGCTACAAAGTCCGCCAGATACCGGTCCGGCTCCTGAATCATCAGATGCACATCTAGGGGCAGTGACGTTACCTTCCGTACAGCCGCCACCACAGTTGGCCCAAAGGTGATATTGGGCACAAACATACCATCCATCACATCCAGATGAATAAGCTCCGCGCCGCCAGCCTCAGCGGCCTGAATTTGGTCAGCCAGATGGCTCCAGTCGGCGGTCAGGATCGATGGCGCTAGCTTTACTGGCCGTTGTACTGTCATACGAGCTTCTCACTTTTCATCATTGTTATTTGCTATACGTTGATAAAATGCCAGCATCAGTTCAGCCACCTTCCACGGTTGGCGAAAGAGCAAGGCATGGGGTTGATCGGCAACCAGATGTAGTTCAGCGTTGGGCAATGTCTCGGCCATCTGCGTGATAATGGCGGGAGGGAAGAACTCATCCTCTGTGCCGTGAATAAGGCAGACTGGTAATTGCCAGGTACGCATTCTATCCAGCGGTAGATTAATGGTTGTATCCGGATCTAACTGACGATATTCAGCTAATAATTCCGCTTCGTAATAGCCGGCGTAGTGATAGGGATCATGCAGCCGTGCCGTTGCAGTCATCCATTGCCGGCCGGCGCGAAAATTTTCCGGCTTCAATTTTTGCACACCCCCCGTAACTGTTGGGTCAGTGCTGTGGGTCGTACTTACAAGGGTTAGGCTCTTGGGGCGAGCAAGTTGCTGATCGACCATCAATTGGGCAATCATCCCACCGGCGCTACAGCCGGCAAGATGTCCTTGAAGGGCATCCTCTGCCGCGAGCAGTTCAGCCACCTGTTGCGCCATTGCGCCATAGTGAAAACGGGCTGGGTGACCCATTGAACGGCCATGTCCCGGTAAATCAGGTAGAAGAAGGCGGAAGGTAGTCGCCAATTTTTCCAACAGCGGTCCCCAAGCACTGCGCCCCGTGCTCATAAAATTGTGCAACAGGGTTAAGGTTTGTGTCTCGCCTGTGCTTGTGCTAGGTTCGATCACCTCATAAAAGATCATACCGGTTGCGGTGGCAAACTCAGGCATCGAGTGCCTCCGGTTTGGCGGCTAACATAGTGTCCGAATCGGCTGGACGACCAGGCCCAGCGAGCTTTGCGCCATAGACCTGAAAGACCTCTGAAATGTCATCCAGTGTCAACAGCCCTAATAGTTGGTTGGCGCGCTTAATGGCGACCACGCGGCTACCCTTGGTCACCATCAGTTCCCAGATTACCGATAAATCTTGACTGGGACTACAGATTGGAATTTCTTCGGCCTTGACCATGACATCGACAATGCGCGCCTCGGGGCCGACCTCTTTGAGCGCATAGATGAGGCGAGAACGAGTCAATACCCCAACAAAGCGGCCTGACAAGTCTAAGACTGGGTAGTCCGTCTGATAGCTGCTCATAATCAGATCGACAGCCCGGTCTACGCGTTCGCTGGTATAGAGATTGACAGCATTAGAGGTCAAGGCCTGTTCGGCCAATACATTACGCAAAACCGCCTTGCTTTCAACCGCTTCGCGTTCCGAACCACCACCTACATAAACAAAAAAGGCGATCAAGAGTAGAAAAATATTGACATCAAGAATGCCCCACAAGGCAAAGAGCGCCGCCATAATACGCCCCACAAAGACCGCAATCCGGGTTGCGTCGACATAGGTCATACCCATGGCCAACAGCGCACGCAGAACTCGGCCCCCATCCATTGGAAAGGCCGGCAACAAATTAAAAATTCCCAGCGCCAAATTCGTTACAACCAAGTAAATTAACAGATTGACCACACCGGGGGATTGCATCTGTGCGAGCAATTGGTTGAAATTATCAAAAGTGATAGCACTATTCTGCAGACCGCGGAAGAGGAGTAAGAGCGGAAAGAGCAAACCTGCAAGAATGAAATTCACAAGCGGCCCAGCAATGGCGATCAAAAACTCCTGTAAAGGCTTGTCTGGCATGCGCTCCAGACTGGCAACACCCCCAATCGGTAGCAGGGTAATATAGGGCACATTGACTTTAAAACGCTTGGCGACCAATGCATGGCCGAACTCGTGCAAGGTGACACAAACAAAGAGCAGCAAAATAACCAACACGCCATAGGCCGCGCCGATCATTGGATTGCTGGCGCTAGAACTATACTGGAAGGCTCCATAGGCCAAAATTAGGACAAATGACCAATGTACACGAACTTCGATGTCGAATACTTTGAATAATGTTGCTGAGGTTCCCACTTTTACTCCTATTTTGTTGCGCCCGAAATGATTCAGGTGATAAGCGCAATAGCGCCTATTGCGTAGGCTTGGGTTACCCAAACTACTCCACAATCAGCCGGGCAGGCGCCCCTTCGGGATGACATTGCCGGCAAGGACAACCGGCGCGCAGAAGCGAAAAAGCATAGATGCCCGTATCGTGTCCATCCGCCCACCTGAGACGAATGGCGTAGTTGCCCACCAATTCAGCCCCGGCAATCTGTGTGCTGGGTAGTGGCCCGGAGGCTAATTTGAAAACGTCAGTTTCCAATTCTGCCACACGCCGCGCTTCGCGACAGGTGGCGCAGGGACAATTGGCGCGTAACCAACGGAGGGCATAGTCACTGCTATGATTATCGGCCCAGACAATCGTTAGACGATTTGCTGTACGGTCAATTGCAATGTCACGGGGTCGCTGTATATTCATACCTTATTTTCATAAATTGCTGATTTTTAGTAATAAATGGAACTACAACAAAAGACGATGGTAAAGCCTTCAATTTGACGCTTCTCAGCATAGGGTCCATTGGCATGTGCTTGTCCAGAGAAGTTTTGTCCCATTACTGTAGAGGAATGTGGTACAAAACTTCTCTGGGAAACTATATGATAGAAATTATAGACGCTTTGCATTCAATTGTTTATGAGATAGGTCACAATTTTATCGCGCCTTTTTTGCTAAGGCCAACGATTTTGCGAAGCAGACCATGCTTCTCTTACTACAGTCATTTGCTTGCTCCTACTTACATCCACCCGGTGTGGGTGCGCTGCTTATTGTTTTCTACAATTTGGGTCAATACCTCTTCAGCGTTGACGCCCATCATCTCACATAGCCCTAAGCAGTAAACCATTAAATCACCAATGGCGTCTGTGATCTCTTCTCGTTGATCAATTTCGGCTGCGGGCTGTTTGTTGCTGTTCTTATAAGCGCGCGCCAGTTCGCCCAACTCCTCGACCATGAGTACAATTTCTTTACCCACATCAGTGACATTCCAGTTGCGGCGCACTTTATTGTTGTAGATCGCTTGCTGCAATTCAGGCAAATCGAGCATCATTACCTTCTGCTTTGATAGCAACGCGCTGAAAACCCGTATAAATATTGAAGCGATCACCGCGCAAAAAGCCAATCAGGGTCAGGCCAAACCCTTCCGCCAACTCGACCGCCAAACTGCTGGGGGCCGAGACTGCACAGAAGATCGCCGCGCCGGCGACGCGACACTTTTGCAATAGCTCATAACTGGCGCGGCCACTCACCAGGATAATCTGATCGTGAAAGGGCAGCGCTTTATTGAGCAAGCCCCAGCCGATCAATTTGTCCAGGGCATTGTGCCGCCCCACATCTTCGCGCACAGTAAGTAATTCACCATTGGTAGTAAAAAGAGCGGCCGCATGGAGACCACCGGTGCTATCGAAAAGTTTTTGGGCCTGACGTAGAGTGGCGGGCAAGGCGGTGATGATCGCGGGCGTAACCTGTACGGTCATGGAGAGTGGCGGCAGTTGGCGCTGACTGAGATCATCTAACATCGTTCTGCCACAAACGCCACAGGCGCTATTCGTGAAAAAGTGGCGATCTAATTGAGGCAGATCCGGCAGATGATCGGTAGCAAGGTTGACACGCAGCAGGTTATACTCCTGCAACGCCTGCTGCCCATCGACACAATAGATCATGTGGGTGATCGCCTCTTTGTCCTGAATCACTCCTTCGTTGTAGAGAAA
>Ga0163153_10005075_pt1 | contig 15855 bp, 8 predicted proteins | sample OliLakLV19MP6IB1_FD_148629 | JGI IMG/M metagenome (GOLD analysis project Ga0163153, IMG submission 148629) | Freshwater microbial mat bacterial communities from Lake Vanda, McMurdo Dry Valleys, Antarctica - Oligotrophic Lake LV.19.MP6.IB-1 | ecosystem: Environmental > Aquatic > Freshwater > Lake... | reverse complement strand
GCTTCGATCATGGCGCGGGAGCTCCGGCGAAGCACGGGCGGGTGGGAAGGCCCTTCGCCCTTTGAAAGGCTCGGGGTCCTACGTGCAGGCAGGTAAATTAGGCGGGAAGGACGGCGAGGCAGGCGGGAACTCGGACAAGGTCCGCCGAGCCGCCGCGGATTGCGGCGGCTCGGCAGAGACTTTGAAACCTGATTCGCGTGTCGAACGGAACGTTCGGCCGGCGAATCACGCGACCGACATCACGCGAACAACTTCGTGACGGCCGCGGCCTTCACCAGTTCGCGCGGTTGGTTCAGGTGGTTGTAAACGATCGTTTCCGGCTCGATCGCGAAGCTGTGGTAAATCGACGCCAACAGCTCGCCCGGATGGACCGCATCTTCCAGCGGCGCGCTGGCGGTCTTATCGCTCTTGCCGTGGACGTAGCCGCGCTTGATGCCCGCACCGGCGACCACCGCCGTGAAGCAGTAGGGCCAGTGGTCGCGGCCGTCGGCGCTGTTGCTGTTGCCGGAGGTGCTCAAGCCCTTCTGCGGGCTGCGGCCGAACTCGCCGACCGCCACGACGAGCGTCTCGTCGAGCAATCCGCGTTGGTCCAGGTCGGTGATGAAGGCCGACAAGCCGCCGTCGAGCATCGGGGCCGAGCGAGTCTTCATCCGATCCGTGAGGCCGACGTGGTGGTCCCACGAGTGGTTGTCGCTGTTGGCGACCTTCGGCCATACGACTTCGACCACCCGCGTGCCGGCCTCGACCAGGCGGCGGGCCAAGAGCAGGCTCTGGCCGAACGTGTTGCGGCCGTACATGTCGCGGGTCTTGGCGTCTTCGTTGCCGATGGCGAAGGCCTCGCGAGCCCGGCCCGAGATCACCAGGTTCAAGGCCCGCTCGTAGTACTCGTCGAGCTTGTAATCGGAAACGGCGGCGTCAATTTCCGGCATGCCCGCGTCGATCGCGGCCCGGAGCTTGGCGCGGCGCTCCAGCCGCGAGGCGAACACCTCGGGCCGCAGCTTCAGGTCGTCGACCCGGATCTTCTCCATCTTGGCCATATCCATGTCGTCGCCGTCGGGATACAGCGTGTACGGATCATAGTCGCGGCCGAGGAACCCGGCGGTGCCGGCCTTGCCCACCACGTTGCTCTCCTGCAGCGGCCGCGGCAGCATCACGAACGGCAGCATCGGCACGTCGCTCGGCTTGAGCCGAATGATGTTCGAGCCGAAGTTCGGGAAATCCTTGGCGTTGGGCGGCTCGAGCTGGCCCGACGGGCTGACCTTGTCGGTCGTGTAGCCGGTCATCATCTGGTAGATGGCGGCCGTGTGATTAAACAGGCCGTTGGGCGTGTAACCCATCGAGCGGATCATCGTGAACTTGTCGTTCACTGCCGCGAGCTTCGGCAGGTTCTCGGTGAACTGGGTGCCGGGAATCTTCGTGGGGATCGACTTGAAGACGCTCCGCACCTTCTCCGGCACGTTTTCCTTCGGGTCCCAAAGGTCGAGATGGCTCGGGCCCCCCTGCAAGTAAACGAGCACCACGCTCTTGGCCTTGCCCCAGCCGGGAGCGCCGGCATGCTTGGCGGCCGCCTGGGCCGATTGCAATTTGAACATCGAACCGAGCGTCAGTCCGAACAAGCTCGAACCGCCGACGCGCAACAGCGCCCGACGCGAGAGTCCGAGGTGCGAATCGCAAAGGTCCTTACCGGGCCGGCCGGGAATGACGAGCATGTGACGACTCCGTCGTTGCTAATGGGGAAAGTGGAGTGGGGATTGGGAAATGTTCTGCGAAGGGTGTCGGGGCGACGTCAGTCATTCCCCATTCCCCGTTCCACATTCCCCAATTGGATTTAGTGGTTGAACAAGAACGCCGGGCTATTCATCAAGGCCCAGGTCAAGTCCTGGACCGTCGTTAAACGTTTATCGGCTTGCTGCACCTTGCTCATTTCGAAGTCGGCCCGCAATTGCACGAGTTGCGGATCGATCGGAACGGGCATCTCGGCCGTCTTCAGGGTGTCTTTCAAGGCCACCAGCTTCGGATCGACCGGCAGCGGCAACCGGGCCGCCCAAAGGGACGACTCCGACTTGTGGTAGGGCTCATCGTACAGCCGCTGCTGCGCGGCGAGAACATCCCAATCGGCGGCCGTTCGCTTGTCGGCCGGCTTGCCGACCGCGGCGGCCACCGCCGCCGGCACCCCGATCGACAGGGGATTCTTGGCGTCGGTGACCCACAGGCGGAATTTTCCGATCAGGAAGTTCGGCTTGAAGATCTGCGACATTTGCAGCGAAATAACGCTTCCCTTGGCATTGGCGAGCGTTTTTTCCAGTTGGAAAACGGCCCGCTGCGGACCCGCCTTCCCCCCCGTGGCCCAGCCGTTCGGCTGGCTCACGTCGTTCTTGCCGTCGATCGCACCGGCGACATCGAATTTATCTTGCGTGGCCGAGGCAATCGCCTTGGAGAACTTCATCGCACCGGCGCCCTTGCGGCGGGGAGCCTTATCCCCCAATGGAGACGACTCGGTGAGAATCAACTCGGTGAGAACGAAGTTGCGGTTGCCGTAACCGGGACCGAAGCCGGGGAGCCGCTCGTCGGGGAGCGCTTCGACCATGATGGCCGTCACGCCGGCCAGCGACGTTTCGCCGGTGACTTGGTAGGTGTCGTACAACTGTTCGCCGCCGAGCACGAGCACGGTCGTGTCGTTCTCGACGGTGAACTTCAAGCTCGAGGCATTCCGGAACTTGGCTTCGGTGATCTTGAGCGGCTGCCACAACACGGTGTCGGGCTTGATCGCGAGCTTGGCTTCCCAGGCGGCCTGCTCGTAGGCCCGCTTTCGTTCGGCCGTCGCCAGATTGGCGGCCGCCGTTTCGATCGCGGCAAGGCGGGCCTTCTCGGCCGCAGCCACTGCCGAGGCTTGAGCCTTCTCGTAGCCGGTCAGCTCGGTCTTGGCCTTGGCGATCGCCGCCGTCCGCTCGGCTTCAAGCTTCGTGAAAATCGGCTTCCACCAAGTCTCTTTCTCGGCCAGCAGCTTCTCCATCACCCCGTGGTCGGTCGCAATATCGGCGATCGTCCGCTTCGCCAGGGCCACCTCATTGGGAGTCGCATGCCGATTGAGCACGCGGAGGAAGAGTTCATCGACGAGCTTGGCGTCGTCCTTCTCGGCGGCGACCAGCTTCGCCAAGTCGTTTTTCGGGCTGGCCACTGCGTCCGACAGGGTCGGGCCGCTGATCATGGCCATCACCGGCCCCAGCGCCATGCCGCCGGCCCGTTCGCACTCGCAGCCGCTTTCGCGGGCCGGTCGTCCGAACGTCTGGAGGAAGCCGCCCCCCATCGAGGTCGAGACGTCGTACAGCTGCGCCGCGCGGGTTCCCGCCGGATAGCCCGGGAATTGCGACGGCGCACCGGTCGCAACGTGAATCGCGTCGTACAACACTTCGGCCGGCAAGCGGCGCGCCGTGGCGTGCGAGTAGTTGATCTTGTCGTCAGCGTTCCATTTGTTGGTCGAGACGGCCAACTGGTAGGTGCGCGACTTCACGGCCAGCTTGACGACATGCCGGACGTTGAAGCCGCTCTTAATGAACTCATCGGTCAGGTAGTCGAGCAGTTCCGGATTCGTCGGCGGGTTGCCGGCCCGGATGTCGTCGATCGGCTCCATGATGCCGACGCCGAACAGGTAGCCCCACAGCCGGTTGACGTAGCTGCGGGCGAAGTAGTCGTTGTCGGGCGAGGTGATCCACGCCGCGAGCTGCTCGCGGCGGGTGGCCTTTTCACTCGTGGAGTAGTCGGCCGAATAGGGGAACTTCGGCGGCGCCACCTGGCCGGTGCGGTCGTGCTTCATGTCGCCGGCGGCCTGGTCGAACACCACTTCGTACAGCGGCTTGGCCCCTTCGACGGCCGTGCCGCCGAGCACGGCTCCCTTGGCGTTCGGATCGGCCTTCAGGCCCACCTGGGCAAAGTAGGCGGCCGTCTCGTAGTACTGGTCCTGAGTCCAGCGCTCGAACGGATGGTCGTGGCACTTGTTGCAGTTGAAGCGGACGGCCAGGAACAGGTGGGTCGTGTTCTCCATGGTCGTGGCCGGGTCGCGGAGAATCTTGTAGTAGGCCGCGGCCGGGTTGTCTTTGTTCGAACCGCCTGCGGTCAGCACCTTCCGCACGAACTGGTCGTAGGGAGTGTTCTTAGCCACTTCGTCGTGAATCCACCCCCGGAACGACTTGGCCCCTTCCGTGCCGAGGAACTTCGGGTTCACCTGCAACAGGTCGGCCCACTTATTCGTCCAGTGCTCGACGTACGAGTCGCTCCCCACGAGCTTGTCGATCAGCTCGTCGCGCTTGAGCTTCGCGTCGCGCCGGTCGGCCAGGAAGGCCTTCACGGCGTCGCCCGTCGGCGGCAGGCCGATCAGGTCGAGCGTGACGCGGCGGATGAACTCTTCATCGTTGCAGAGCTCGGAGGGGATGATCTTCATCCGCCGCCACTTGGCGGCCGTTAGTTCGTCGATCCGATTATTGGCCGGCGGCTGCTTCCACTCGAAGCCTTCCCGGTTCCCCATAATCGTCAGCGTCGTGGCGGCGTAGGCCCCTTCGAAGCGGGCCAGCACCGGCGCCTCGCCGCGGCGCAGGGCGAGCATCAAGCCGTTGGAACCGGCCTGCACGATTTCGATATTGCCGCTCTCCAGGAACGCCTCGCGGGTCACGTCGCGCAGGCGGCCGCCGGCGTAGCGGGCCAGCACTCGCATCTGTTGCCGTTGGCCCGCCCGATCGACGATCGGGTTCACCGGCTGCACTTCAATGCTCACCACGCGCGGCGCCTTCCCGTCGAACTTCGCCCCGTCGGCGATCCAGGCCCGAATGATTTCGTAGTAGGCGTCCCCCGGCTTCGTAAGCTGTCCGCCGGCGTGCGGCACGGCGCCGGTGGCTTTCATCAACATCAGGCTCTTCTCGGGCACGGCCACGTTCAAGCGGCGCGAGGCGTGGTCGTCGGCGAAGGCCCGTAGGTCGTACAGGGCGTCGTAACCGCGCAGCGAAAGCTTGAAGCCGTTCTTGCCGTCCTTCGCGCCGTGGCAGGTCCCTTGGTTGCAGCCCAGCCGCGTCAGCACCGGGTTCACGTCGCGAATGTAGTCGGGGTGGAACACCTCGGCCGTTCCCGAGACGTTCACCGGCACGTTCACCGTCTTGCCGGCAAGCGCCACCGTCAGCGCCGTGGCGCCGTCCGTGCGGGCCTGCACCAATCCGCCGCCGAGCACCTCCACCGCGCCCGAACCGGCCGTGATCTTGGCCAACCGCGTCACGTCGAGCGTGACGCCGTCGGCCGTCTTCGCCGAAACGATCAGTTGGGCGTAGTCGAACTTGTTCTTCAGGTCGATCGTCGTCGGGGCGACGCTCAACGTTGCGATCGCCAGACCGGCCGGCAACGTTTCGGTCGGCGACGGAGTCTGCGGCATGGCAAGCTTCTCGGCGCCGGCCTTCGCCGTGGCGGCCTTGGCCAACGGCACCGGCGCGAACTGGCCGGAGATCTTCCCGTCCGCCGCGTTGACGATCCGAATCAACCCGTCGGCCCCGGCCACCGCCAGTTGCTTGCCGTCGGGCGTGAAGGCCACGGCGAACAGGCCCCCTTCCTTCACTTGGGTCTTCGAGAGTTGCTTGACTTGCTTCTTGGTGTACTCGTCGAGCTTCTTGCTGTCGGCTTCGCTACGGTCCATCACCCGCTTCTCGACGATCACCTTGATGTCGTCCGGCAGGCTGGTGTCGTCCTTGTAGGTGTAGATGCCGATCTCGCCCAGTCCGTCGCTCGAGCTCACCGCGGCGATCCGCTTGCCGTCCTTGGAGACGTCGACGCCGAAGATCCGCCCGGCCAGCGAGGGCAACACGGCGATCAGGTTCGCGTCGTCGCCGATCACGCGCTTCGTGATCCGGTGGACGCGGTAGATTTTGGGCGTGCCGTCCGAGCCGCCGAAGACGATCTCATCGCGATCCGGATGGCGGGCGACGGCCTGCAGGCCCCCCTTCAACGCGCCGGGCGTAATCGACGTGATGTTGTCGATGAACCGCTGGGTTTCGACTTCCGTGAGCTTGGCCGAGCGGTCGCGGCTGACGGAAATCAGGTGCGTGCCGTCCGCCGAGAACACGGTGTCGAGCGCCCAGTCGTTGTGCGAACCCATGAACAGGGTCTGTTCGCCCGTGACGGCGTCGAGCACGCGAACGCTGTTGTCGCCGCAACCGACGGCGATGCTCTTGCCGTCGGGCGACCAAGCGGCGCCGTACACCGTGTCGTAACCGACCGGGCGCGAGAGCAGCAACTTTTTCGCGGCCACGTCCCAAATTTGCACTTCGCCCAGCCGGGCGGGCAAGCCGCCGGCCACCGCCAGTTTCTTGCCGTCGGGCGAAAACTTCACCGCTTCCACCCGCTCCGAAAGGCCGATCAGCCGGCCGGCCGGCTTGGCGGCGGCCGTCCAATCGGCGCCCGTCCGTTCGTGCAGCAGCACTTCGTGGAACCCGGCCACCGCCAGCAGCTTGCCGTCGGGCGAGAAGTCGAGCGAGGGAACCACCGGAGCCCGCGTGTAGACGGGCGGGTGGTCCGCGTCGTACTTCTCCACCGCGTTCACCGGCGTATCGTCTTGGGCCCCTTCGGCAATCCAGCGGCGGATCAGGTCGATGTCGGTAGCCGACAGGGCCGGCGCCCCACGGGGCATTTCGGCCTTGCCGTTCTTGCTCGGGGTAATTTCCGAGACCAGGAAGCTTTCGTCGGGGTTGCCCGGGACGACCGCCTTGACGCCGCTTTCGCCGCCGGCCAAGAGCCGGGCGAAGCCGGTCATTTCGAATCCGCCCGACTGCTTGGCCGGCTGGTGGCAGCCTTGGCATTGGGCCTGGAAGATCGGCTTCACTTGCGAGTGAAAGCTGACCTTCTCAGCGGCGGCCGGCGTACCGGCGGCCGGGACATCGGCGGCCTGGGCCGGGGCGGAAAGGATCGCCAGCATCGAAACCGACAGCAGGGCGGCGGCACCGCTGAAAACGGAAGAGCGTACGAACATGAACGTCGTCCTCAAACCTATTTTGAGGAGACTTTTTCCGAATTGCCGGTCGGCGACAAAACAAACCGCGCAAGCGCCGAGGCGCAAACGCACATCAAGGCAGGACGGCTTGTTTGGACGCACTACGCTGGCCGGCCGGGATCGGAGAAAGCCTCGGAAACCGACAATCTATTGGACAGCGCCGGTCCACCATTGCACACAGGCAGTGGAGGTAGCCGAGCGTGGAGCTCAGCGGGCAGGGATGCAGGGGCGGGAGTGCATGTTCCGTCTGTTGTTTGCGAAACACAGCAGGAGACATGCACGAGGTTTTATCGACTTAATATCCTAACCTAGCGGACCCGAAAAGCGAGATCAAGAGAATTGTATCAAATCCCCTTGCACGGGCCGGCAATTACCCCGGCCAACCCCCGGCATTTTGGCCGGAAAGAGGACCAAGGGCCTCAGACTATCGAACCCTGAGCGTCGAGGCGTAAGCCCGCCGTGTTCCGGTAGAACCACCGAACCGGCCGTCCATCGCAAAGACTCGAAAACTCAAATTCCCGGACCGCCGGCGGTCGGCAGGCTCAACCGGTCACCAGGTTCGCTTTACCTCGCAGGGCGCGCTCGGCGTATACTTTGGAAAAGAAAGGCTGCTTTTCTTATGTCCATAGACGACACCCAGTTGTTGGCACTTCCCGTCGCGGAAAAGCTGCGTATCGTCGAACTTCTCTGGGACGATATCGGCTCAAGCGATGAACCTCTGCCGCTTCCGGCATGGATTGACGCGGAAGCAAACCGCCGTCGTGAAGAGATGCGAAGCAATCCGCAAGCGTCACTAACTCACGAAGAAGTGTGGCGGCGAATCGATGGGCGACGCGGCTAAGTCCGTCCACTACCACGCGCTCTTCGATTGCGACGTACGCGAAGCCGCCGGGTGGTACGATCGATGTTTGCCCGGCCTGGGCGACATCTTCGTGGAGAAGGTCCGAGTCGCCGTCAACAAAATCATCGCCGACCCACGACGATTCGCGCACACGTCGTTGAGTGGAATTCGCTACGCGAGGGTCGCCAAATTCCCTTACGTCGTACTATTCGATACCGACGGCGAGTGCTTGGAATTTTTCGCGGTACTGCACACCGCGCGCGATATCGGAAAATGGCGCGAGCGACTTGAGCCGTGACGGCGACACTTTCACGCATTAAGCACTTTGGCGACACCCAACCAAGCACACGGCGGTTCCAACGTTAGTTGCCGTGGGGTGGCACGTCCCAGAGCCCCAGGCGATGGGCGTGGTGCGATCAGAAAGCGGCCATGCCCGCTAAGGTTAGACGATGAACGCCATGCACTGATCGACTCGCTCCCATTCCGAAGGACGACGCTCGAGGACGACGTAACAACCTGCAACCGAGCATCGGACGTAAACCAGCGCAACATCGCCCGCGACTGAGAACCCGACTCGCGAAAAGCAAAAATCACCCGTAGCAATCTCCGGCTTTTCCGACACGGGAACAAGCCGATACTCGGCGGGTGACTCAAATCGCGGCTCCAAGGGCCATCGTTGTCGGTTTCGAGCCTCGAATTGAGCGAATATTTCCGGGGATCTTCGAAACCATGGCTCAAACGACTCCGCGCGGAATTCGTGCAATCCGCAGAGCTTCGGCGCGAACTCACGGCACTCAACGTCATACGACAACTGAAGCATCATCGGTTCGAATCGCCAGTTGTCCGAACTCGTTCGGTCTTCGAAGGTCGTGCCCGGACGATCAAAAACCAAGAGGTCCGACAGCCGAAGTACGGCCGAATAGATCCCGTACTCCACCTCGGTGACCGGCCCGGCGTCGGAACTCGACGCTTCCCGCCGAGTCGTCCGAACGAAGTATCCTTCGTCGGCCAATAATCGTGGAACAGCCTGCTTGGGGACGACTTTCAGTTGTCCAAATCGATCGGCGGAAATCGAACGAGATAGCCGTTTAGCGCGTATCGCAAACCACGACGGCCACTCGCCCCAAGAACGCACACCGCAGGCAAAGGCCGCCAGCTCGTCGATCAACTCCCGCGGAGTTTCAGTCATGGCAGCATGGTTGCTTGCGAATTGATTCTGGTTCACCACGCACATGAGAACGCCGGTTGAGCGAAAGTTCGCGCGAGTTCGAAATGAACCCGAACATCGAGCCTGCCTGCCGTGAGCCTATCAATGGGTTTGGCCGACGTGTCCGGGGCGAACCTCCAGACAGCCGAACCATCATGAAAGCGCGAGAGGACGAAAGCACGAAACGGAATGTCGGCGACCGACTTAGGGTGGCACTTCGAACCGGCCCGCCTTAATCGAACGAGTACCCGGCGAAGCAAATCCCGTCGGGCTTGTCGTCCTTGTAGAAGATGATGTAGACCCCCTGCCCGCGGTCGACGTCTTCGAGGAATTCCATGTTGTCTTCGACCATCTTGCGGGTCGGCCGCGTCGTGCCGTAGATATTCATCAACACCTTCTCCGACATCGGACGGACGGCGCCAAAATCGGGCGTCGCCGCGACGCGATACAGGTCGAGAATCGATCGCGATCCCGATTCCCCGGACGCTTGCAGCGCGGCCTCGATCGACGCGTGCTTCGCGCCGGGAGCCGGCGAGTTCGGCCCGAGTGGAAACAGCTTGCTCGGAAACTGGATGACCGGCGTGTAACGCCCGGCCTTGAATTCCAACGCCCGCAATTTTTGCAGCGCGGCGTTGATGTCGGCCTCGTACTTCACGTAGTACCAATACGGCTCGCCGCCCATGACGGACCTCCCGCAAATTGCCCAGAAGGGAAATGGAATCAGGCCGGCCGTTCGACGGCCGGGCTTCTCGATCAGCTCGAAATGCGCGTACAGCCGGTAAGTTAATCGCCGCCGGCGGCGACGAAATCAATTGGTCGTCCACTGTCGCGATCCGGAACGGAATCGGAGTGTCGCCCCCTACGGGGGCTTTGGGGGCAACTCGTGCGCAAACCCGGAACTGACGCTCCGGGCTACATCCTTTCGCCCCCTTCGGGGGCTAGAACGCCTCGCTCACCCCTACAACAACTGGTCGTCGAGCGGCGGGTGCCAGAGCGGCAACTTCGGGAACAAGATGGCCGCCATTTGCAGCGCTCCGCGATGTGAGCTTTTCACGCGCTCGGAAGCCGCCCCCTCTTCGAGGTCGAGATGCCCCAACAGCAGCCGCGTGAAATCCCCTTCGCACAGCCGGAGCCATGAACGGCCCGCAGCGCCGCCGGTGATTTTGACGCTCCGCCGCGTCGCCGTGATGCGTACGGCCTTGTCGCCGACGATGAGACTCAACTCCTGCGGTCGCTTCAAGCGGGCGGTCGTCGCCCGGTCGTGCAGCTTCGGAGCGAGTCGCCGCAGATAACCCGTGGTATCGAGGAGCTTGACCATCGTCACCTCCCCGTCGCACTGCTCGGCCCGGTGCTCGACGCCGCCCGCCGCGCGAATCATCTCCCAAGCCGAGTCGTCCGGCGGCAGGTGCAGGCGAACCACGTGCAAGTCGTGCTCGATCGCCTCGCCGCAGGCCCGGGCGAGCAACCGCTCTTTCACGCCCGGATGTTTCTCCGAGGCGACCACTTCGAGAATCGAGTCGTCCTTGACGATGACGTAGCCGACGATCGAATCGTCGTGGACGTCGAAATCGAACCGCTTCGGTCCGGCCAGCGCCACGAACAGGCCGTCGGCCGAGTGGCGATTCACGAGCCATCGCCAATAGGCCTCGGTCCGCTCGTACGGTCCGTAGCTCTCGGTGTTGCTTTCCGCGTAGAGCCGCACCAGCGACGGCAGCTCGACATGCCGCCAGGGGCGAATGTTCAGTTCGTCGCCGGCCAGGTGGGGCGCGTAGCCGCGGGCCGACAACTGCGCGAGCAGGTCCCGCGCGCCGACCTGCGCCCGGCTATGCCGCATGCAAACGACCCAGCCGTGGGTCCGAAAGAAATGGGGCGCGCGGGTCGAGAGCAGCCCCAACACCGACCCGTCGGACCGCATCGACGCGTCGGCCTGGGCCAGCAGCCGTCCGGCGAAACCCCGGCCGCGATACTCGGGCAGCACCCCCAACCGGTGCACCACCGTGGTCGGCAGCGTTTCGTCGCCGAAGCGGATGCTCCGCTGTGCCAGGTGCGCATGGCCCACGACCTGCATTCCCCGTTTCACGATCAACCGATCGCACGGTTCGTACAGCGGATCCTCGAGCGAGGCCGAAAACTCATCGCGCGAGGGACCCTGGAAAACCGTCGTCAGCAACTGGTGGATCGCCGCATGGTCGCCGGCCGTCGCCGGCGCCAGGCGAAAATTTTCCTGCGGTACGGCCGTGACGCCCAGCGGCCAGTAATACCCTTCGTCGGCCGCCGATTCGGCCGCTTCGGTCTTGGAGCCGCCGCGGGCGATACGTCCGGCGGATTTTACGGCAGCGCCGTGAGTCGGGCCGCCCGTTTGACGACGGCCGTTAGCCGAGCCGGCCTGTTTGACCGGGCTGCTCTGTTTGACCGGGCTGCTCTGTTTGACCGGGCTGCTCTGTTTGACCGGGCTGCTCTGTTTGACCGGGCTGCTCTGTAGGGCCAGGCCGCTCTGTAGGGCCAGGCCGCTCTGAGCCGCTGCCGGGATTTCGGCAACTGTATTTTCGGCAACTGTATTTTCGGCAACTGTATTTTTTAGCACTGAATTAATCAGTGCTGTGGATAACTCGTTCGTCGCCACCGTTTTGCGGGCCGCCGCCGAGTTAGCCGTCGCCGAAAACGCCGTGCGCATGGTCAGAATCCCTTCTGCTTGTCAAGAGCGATCCATCTGCGCCGTGTAAACTACCGCTGCGCTCGCGGAATTTCCACTAGAAAATCGCGCAAATCCTTTTCAGGAAACAAACAAAAGGCATATTCGCGCGAGCCGACGACTCCGGCGACCTGCTCCGCGCGATGTGCCGCTTCCAGCGCCCGCGCGACCGCTCGACGCGGTTCCGCCAACCATCGCTGCAGGCCTTGGTTGAGGCCGCGAATCGCCCGGCACCGCGCGCGGGCTTCTTCGGCCGAGGGCTCGGCCGCGATCAAACGGGCCTTTTTCTCGATCATTTCCCGCGCTTGCCGCGCTTCCTCGCCGTCGGCGATCGTCGCCGGCTCGACGAAGCGTTCCGGGTGGTGCGTCATCTCCCACAGCCGGTGCTCGACGGCCGACGGGTCGGCGCGACTGTCGGAAACGCGCGACGAAATCGGCAGTTTTCGAGTTGCCGTGACGACGCCGTATGCGGGTGACCGCACCCGAAAAAATCTTTCGCTGAGCGTGTCAGTCAATTCATCGTATTTCGCCCCGCCGATGCCGTGCACGAAAAAGTCGGAGAGCACCAGCCGTACGTACATCGTCGTGAGCAAAGCTCGGCTCCGCAGCCGCACGCCTCGTGCGGCCGAGAGAGCCAGTCGCTCGACGGCCCCCTCGGGCGAATCGACCGGCAGCCGGATGCTCACCCGCCCCCGATCCGTTAGTTCCAACTCGCCCCCCGAGCGCCGCACGAACACATGCCGCCGCCGCGGATCGTCGGCCGTCCAGAGCCAAAGCGGAAGCTCCCATTCATCGCCCGTTGCCGAGAGTGCCGGAACCGGGTGGTTGGCGCTGCGAATGCCCGCCCGCCGTCGAAACTCCAAGAGCGACCGGTTGTGAATCTCGGCGAAACGCTCGGCTTCGACGATGAGATAAGCCGTGAACCGTAGAAACGATCGGGATTCGCACAGCAGGCTCTGCGGCAGCTCGAGCGTGTTCGCCCCCCATTCCCCCTCCCACCAATGCCGGGCCTGGGCGATGGCCGAACCGATCCGGCCGGTCCGCCGCGAACACTCGACCACCGTCGGCCAAAAACGCTCGACCAGCGGATCGCGCACCAGCGGCCTCAAAGTTTCGGCCGCCCGCTCGCCGAAGGTTCGCCAGATGTCGTGGTCGAGGACTCGCCGCTCTTCGTGGGGCATCGACTCCGCCGCGGCGTCGAAAGCGACGTTTTCGATCCGCGGCCCGTGGTCTACCAACGAATCCGCCGGCGAACCGGTCGGCACCCGTATCGAGGCCGTCTCTAAGACGTCGCCGTCGACCACCAGGTTGATCGGCACGGCGCCAACCTGGGCGGCGAATCGAGAGAGCGCGAAATTCTTGGCCCACACGCCCGGGTGATACAGTTCCGGCTGATGACCGGCCGCCACAACGCGCGGCAAACGCTCGCCGTTTCCGCCGGCCTCCAGCCCGCCGGCCAACGGCCCGCCGCCGGCCGGTACGGCGACGTCGCGATAGGCCCGCGTGTAGTCGGTCGCCGCTTCAATAAACTCCCGCCGCGCTTCGCGGGCAAGCGCCGCCAGGCGGATCCCGCCGAGATCGCAATCGTCGTGCGACCGGTCCGCGGCGCTGGTCTCCGTGAGTTGCGCCCAGGTCGACCAGGGAGGATCGACGAGCACGCCTCGGTCTTCCTGCGGAGCGCGGAGCCGCCGGCCGGTGTTCATCGGGCCGGTGTTCATCGGGCCGGTGTTGTTGATCCGGCCGGAGGTCATCCGGCACATTCCTCGGGCTCGTTCAGCGTGCCGGTCCAGAGTTCGCCGTCGGAGCTCACCAGCCCGATCTGGGCGAAGCTGCGATCGAGCACCAGGTGGTAATACTGCAGCCGGGTCCAGCCGTCATCGAGCGCGCCGCCGAACGACCGTTTCTCATCGAGATAAATCCGCGGCACGGGCAGCTCGCGGATCCGCAGCCGCGCATGGGCCGCCTGCACCCAGAACTGCAACGGCATGGCATAGCCCGCTTCGCTCAGGTCGAGCTTATGCAGCTCCGAAACCCGGTAGGCCTTGAAGCCGCAGAAGGCGTCGGTGAGCGACAAACCGAGCCGCCGATTCAGTTCGGTGGTCAGCTGCATGTTGATTCGCTTGCGCTCGGCGGGCGGTTCGCTGTCGCCCGGATAGTTCTTCAGGTAGCGACTGCCGGAGACGATGTCCCAACCTTCGCAGGCCTGCACAAAGCGGGGAATCCGCTGCGGCTCGTGCTGGCCGTCGCAATCGATCGTCACGACGATTTCATAGCCCCCTTCGCGGGCGAACTCGAACGCCGTCTTCAACGCGGCGCCGTAGCCGCGGTTTTTCGGATGCCGCACCCGGTGCAAACCGCCGATCTCGTCGAGCAGTTCGGAAGTGCCGTCGGTCGAACCATCGTCGACGACGAGCACCTCGGGGCTGTAGCGGCGGACCTCTTCGAGCACCTTGCGGACGTGCCCGACCTCGTTATAGACCGGGAGTGCCGTGAGAAACCGAGTCATTCGTAGCCCTTTATCAACCGAAACCGCGGCGTCTCGCGCGGCCGCGAACCCGATCCCTGCAGGCCGACGCTCTCGAACCACTGTATTATTGAACACAGTATTCTAAATGCCCCCCTTCCGCAGTCAAACGACGGGCTCCGCGAGGCCGATGCATAACAGAGACACCGCGGGGGGAAATGACGAATGACCGCTGACGAATGAACCCTCACGAATGACCCACGACAAATGACGATGGTCGGCCCACGATCCTTCCGACTCCCTTCGTCATTTTTTGTGTTTTCGGCCTTTCCTGCTTTCGCGGTCGTCCGGGTTTCCCCTTCCATGCTGTTGCTGAAAAATCCGTCAGCGAGCTGCCGGCCGGCGGTAACCCGGCCGGGTGTGTCCGTCGGCGCGGACCTTCTCGAGTAGCGCCGTCAGCTCAGCCACCTTCGCCGGCTCGGCGCTTGCCAGGTCGTTCGTCTCGCCCAAGTCGTCCGCCAGGTTGAACAGCATCGGCCGCTCGACCCGGTACTTCGTCAAACCCGGATTGTTGATGTTCGTCGCGCCGCCGGCGACGAGCAGCTTCCAAGGCCCGCGGCGGAGGGAAAAAGTGAGCACTTCCTGCGAGACGGCCACGATGCCGTCGCGCACCGGCGCGACGGTCGGGTTGTTGCGCCAGAGCGGCAGCACGTTGAAACTATCCGGACCCGCGTCATCCGGCAGCGGCACGTCGACCGCCGCCGAAAGGGTCGCCATCAAGTCGACGTGCGAAACCATGGCGTCGCACTCGGTACCGGCCGGCACGGAGCCGGGCCAGCGAACGATAAACGGTACGCGATGGCCCCCTTCCCAGGCCGTACCCTTTTCGCCCCGCAGCGGCCCGCACGGTTTGTGCCGGAACCGCGTGCCGTTGCCGATGATTCCGCCGTTGTCGCTCGTTACCACGACGATCGTGCGGTCCGTCAGTTTCAAGCGATCGAGGGCCTCGAGCACGCCGCCGACGGCCGCGTCGAACTCCTGGACGTAGTCGCCGTAGGCCCCGACGCCGCTCTTCCCCTGCCACGCCGCGCCAGGCGTGATCGGGCCATGGACGGCCGCCGTCGGGTAGTAAAGGAAGAACGGCTTGTCTTTGTTCTGCTCGATGAACTCCACGGCCTTGGCCGTCTGCACGGCCTCGAGCGCGTTCTCGTCGCGCGAGCGAGGGCCGGTGGTCTGCTCGACGTTGCCGACCACGGTGATCGGGTCGTCGGGCTTCGCCCCGAGAATTTTCTCGTTCTCGACCAAGACGAACGGCGCTTGGTTGTGGCTGTTGATGACTCCGAAGTAGTAGTCGAACCCTACGGCGTTAGGCCCCGGCGTGAGAGGCGCGTTCCAATCGATCGGGTTCTGGCGCTGCGCTCCCAAGTGCCACTTGCCGATGCATCCCGTCGCGTAGCCCGCTCCCTTGAGCAGGCTCGCGATGGTCGGCTCGCCGTCGCGAATCGCCAGCGGCTCGCTCGCATGCAGATGCCGCGGCACGCGACGATCGCGCCACGGATAGCCGCCGGTGAGGAGTCCGAACCGCGTTGGCGAGCAAACGCCCGAGGGGGTGTGCGCATCGGTGAACCGC
>Ga0163153_10005071_pt1 | contig 15861 bp, 12 predicted proteins | sample OliLakLV19MP6IB1_FD_148629 | JGI IMG/M metagenome (GOLD analysis project Ga0163153, IMG submission 148629) | Freshwater microbial mat bacterial communities from Lake Vanda, McMurdo Dry Valleys, Antarctica - Oligotrophic Lake LV.19.MP6.IB-1 | ecosystem: Environmental > Aquatic > Freshwater >... | reverse complement strand
GGTGAAAGAGATCGGGGGCGTGCGCCGCGCAGTCCAAAACAGTGCCCAACGGGACGAACTCCTCGCCCCGTCCAGCGGAGCTTCGCCTCAACTGCCGGATTTAGGGTTAAGTGAGCCGAAGGATTGCGGCATTATTGGAATCGGGGAGGGGGCGGTTATGGTGAGGGAAAATTGGTTCCATGCCGCGCATGGGTCACACCTGAACAGGCCGGAGGCGCTTGGACGGCGGGTGAGTAACAGGCTAAGAGAGCGGCGTTCATTTCCAATGTCTTACGTCCTCTGTTATTCAGGAGGCCGTTGGGTGTCAGTGAACATGATGCTCGACAACTCTACGCGGCTGCTCAGTGAAACGAAAGAACAGAGCCAGAGCGATGAGCACGGGCTCCGCGGCCACGAGCAACCAGCAAAGCCATCGCAACTTCACGAACTCCTCGCCAATGCCCGCCCGAAGAGCAAGTGATGCAAGAAGCGTGACGGGCAGCCACAGCAACGCTATGAAGCAGAGGAGGCGAAATCTCGGACGCCCCGTGAACTTGTGAACTGAGTAACCACCACCGGCGACAATCTGTGATTTGGAACTCATGGTGTGCAGCGGCCTAACAGATATTCGGCTAAACGTGGGTTTGGGTTAGCACGGCTTGATTTGGCCCAGCAAGCAGCATCTCGGCGAGGATTTGGCATTGGTTGGTCTGGGTTGGCAAGCCACGGTTTGTCCCAGCTCACCGACGGGTGTGCGATTAAAAGCGGGTGAGGCTGGGGCAACGGTCCACTGATGTTCAGGGTGGAACGGGCCACCGGCCCGTTGCGGCGGGCGACCCGCCCGACGCTCTGCGTGCGCCAGCCCGCCTTCATGTGGTATCAATACGTTCGTGCCGAAGCTCGGCGGCAAGTTGCCGCCGAGAACGGGCGGGTCGCCCGTTCCACCCGGACTCATCCGCTCCGTGCAGGCTCATGCCCTCACCCACTTTTAATCACACCCCACCGACGGTTTTGCTGATCATTTCACCCCGGGGAAAACCCAATAGTTTGACCAGGAAGGGTTTCACATCGTTGATGCGCCCCGTCTCGGTGTCCAGGATCAGGATGCCATGCTGGGCGGTCTCGAACAGCCGGCGTCAGCTCAGTTCAGAGGCGATGATGGCCTGCCCGCTCCGTGCCTTCGCTTTGAGCCGATGCGAGCCGCGCGCTTCGTGCGGCGCGGGGATTTGGGAAACCGGGTCCACCCGCTTCCGGGACTTTGTGGCGGCGGCCTGGGAATGGGGACGCAGCCGGCGAGGGTCTCCTGGGACAAACGGAGTCTTTTTCATCATGGATCCCGGCTACGTAATGTTCACACGGACTTCGCTCTGGATGATTCCCTCCGCGATGGCGTAGCGGGTGAGGCCGGCAATGTCATGGATGTCGAGCTTGCTCATCAGATGTTGCCGATGCTTGTCCACTGTCTTGAAGCTGACGCCCAGTTCCTCGGCGACCTGCTTGTTGGGCTTGCCTTCGGCAATCAGTTGCAGCACCTCCACCTCGCGCGAACTCAGCCGGTTGGTCTTCTTCTTGAAGTTTCCTTCTCGATCCTGCGACTGCTGGTCGCCTCTCTTGAGGCGCCTGGAAGCTTCCGGGCTGAAGAAGGTGCTGCCCGTCTGGACCGTGCGGATCGCCGTGGCCAGGCTGTGTGAGGACGCCTGCTTGAGCAGAAAACCTGCGGCACCCAGCTCGATCACCTGTTCAACGTACGCATCATCGCTGTGCGCCGAGAGAATGATCACCTTGGTATCGGGAAACTCCTTGCGAATCTGCCGGGTGGCTTCGAGCCCGTTGAGCAGCGGCATCGCGATGTCAATCACGACCACTGCGGGACGAAGCTTCTTTACCAGCGCGATTGCCTGGCGGCCGTTCTCCGCTTCACCCACCACTTCGATGTCGCGTTCGTGCTCCAACAGCGACCGGAACCCCTCGCGGACAATCTGGTGATCTTCGGCCAGCAGCACGGTAATTTTTTTCATAAAGCAATTCAGTTGACCACGATGGCGTTTGGCGGCACGGGACTGCGCACTTCGATCTCTGTGTCCGAGCGTTGGTCGGATATTATCCTGATCGCGCCGCCTCATCAGGCCGCCCACTCGCGCATGCTGAGCAGCCCAGGCCGCCCTTTTATTTCGTTTGGTCGTTTGAATCTCCGGATCGAAGTCGATCCCATCGTCCATGATTGCCATTGAACGAAATCACCCAGTTTTCCAAAGCTCACCGCATCGTGGCGGGCGCAAGCGCGTTTCTCAATGTTTTTCAAGGCTTCCTGGAGAAAGCGGCAGAGAGTCAACTCGGTGTCGGCGGGCAGCCGCGCGCTCAACGGCACGCAGGCCAGCTTGTTGGACACGCCCGTCCGATCCGCGAATTCCCTGCTGGTGTCGCGCAGGACGCGGCCGGCCCGGCGGAGGCACCGATGCCGTCGATGGGGAACGAGGCGCGGGCCGGCGGGGCGGACGCTGTGGGGGAAGCCACTTTGCCCGGCCTGGTCTGTCGGTGGGCGGGTGAAGATTTCTTTTTCATGCGGCTGGAGGGGTACCAAAACGAGTTCATGAGCGACACCCAGCAGGCTCCGGCCTGTTCAGGTGCCAGCCATGCGCTGCTGCGAACCCGTTCAGCGTTCAATCTGAACGAAGGCTTTCCCCTCTGCGGCAAGCCGAACGATGACCTGCGCTCCATCCACCGCGAAAGGGAGCCGCTCCCTCACTCTGCGAGATACCCGCGCCAGATCCAGAGGAGCGTGTCGGCCAGGGTTTCCTCGAACACGCGCTTGTCGCAATGGCCCGTCGCCTTGCTGAACACGTAGCGATGGTGATACCCCTTGGCCTTCAGTGCCGCCGCCGTGCGTTCGCCCGCCATCACCCAGTTGTGATACGTCTCCTCGCGATCCTTCGCGCGCAGATCGTTCTCGGAGACGTGTGTGAAAATGCGCAGCGGCTTCTTCTCGCTCTTCTCGATGAGCTTCATGCTGGAATGATATTCCCACGCGCCCAGCGGGAACTTCGCCTCCTCCGGCGCGTCGTCATCCTGCTGATCCACGAACGTGCCGGAGTACGCCATCACGCGGCGAAAGAGGTCCGGACGGAACCAAGCCATGCTCATCGCCGCCGCGCCGCCTGAGCTGCAGCCGATCACCGCGCGTCCCCACGGATTCGCGGTGAACGCGAGCTTCGGATAGGCGGCCTTGATGTCCGCGTTCGCCAGCACCGCCGAGAACACCTCGTCATTGACGAACCGCGCCAATCGGTCGGACATCGTGTCGTATTCCAGGCCGCGCTGGCTGTTCTTCCCGTCGTTCCCGCCGTTTTCCACGGCAATGGCGATGAACGCCGGCAGCCTGCGGCTCGCGTCCTTGGAAATCGTGAGATTGTCCAGCGCATGACGGACGAGGTTCATCTGGCCAGGACCATCATGAATGACGAGCAGCGGAGCGGGCGTCCCGTCCTTGTAGGCCGCCGGCACATACACCTGAATCTTCCGCTCGGTGCGCACCTTCTTCTTCTCCGGTTCCAGCGTGGTGTCGTCGCCGCGAAAGATTTTGCTGTCCGCCAGCCGGAGGGTGAACTCGAAGAACTTCCCCTTGGGATTCCCCTGCTCCGTCAGGTCCGTCTGGATTTTGTATTCCGGTCCGACGATGAAGTTCCCATCGCCTTCCGCACCCGGACTCTCCGAGTAAGACTCCGCTGCGTTGGTGGGTTGAACGAGAAGCCCGAAGAGGCCAATGAGACAACAGTAAGATGTGATCCAAATGCCGCGCGTGGTGTTCATGGGAGAAAGGCTACTCACGCGAAATCCCGGAATCAACGCACGAATTGAAGTGAGGCTGTTCGCTTTGCTGTCGCACACCCGCAGGCGAAGCCATGCCAGCGCCAATGGCGCGATCTCATTCCAGCCTGGAGCAACGCCCCAGGCAGCCGAGCGTTAAAAAACGCAGGTCTGACAGACCGATTCATTCCATCGTCCCTATGCCCTGCTCTGCCTTGTCGCTTGGATGCGGCGGATGAGTCGCGCCGTTGGCGACTGAGGAGATTGATTGGGACGGATTCATGGGGCGGTGCCCCATGCTGGCATGGCAGTGGGCCTTTGGCCCTTGAAGAGCGCCAATGGCACGACAGGAGGTGTGCCGGAACGTCCACCGTTCGGAGAATGCTGGCGCACCTTTGTTGAGTCCGCGTGACGCCTGTTTTCATCCGCGTGAATCCGTGTCCATCCGTGGTTGATCTGCACGGCTCCGGTTCAGCATGCACATAATCCCGCGCGAAATGACAACGAACTTGCCATTTTTGTGCCGATTGGGTAACGATTTGGCAGTCCCAACGACTCCGATGAATGTCTCCTCGTGCCAACGGCGCGGCTTACGCCTGTTCCATGCCCTGATGGTCTTCGCAGTTACTTTCCCAGCTCACCCGCAGGCGCTGCGCTGGACACAGCGGGAAGGGTATCGCGAGAGCACACTGTCCGTCGGGACCAATGGCCAGGCGGGCTTCACTCTGCTCAAACCGGAACAGACCGGCGTGTTCTTCACAAACGCGATCGTTTATGCGCGGGCGGAGGCAAACCAAAATCTAATCAACGGCAGTGGCGTGACCGCCGGAGATTTCGACGGGGACGGCCTGTGCGATCTCTACTTCGCCAACACGGACGGACCGAACGGGCTGTTCCGCAATCAAGGCCAGTGGCGCTTCCAAAATGTGACGGACGCCGCCGGGGTCGGCTGCGGAACGAACTCGGCGTCCAAGGGCGTCGTGTTCGAGGACGTCAACGGCGATGGGCGGCTCGATTTGCTGGTCGGCATGTTGAGCGGGCCGAATGCCTTCTTTCTCAATCAAGGACAGGGCCGCTTCACGAACATGACTGCCCGCGCCGGATTGAGCACGAAGCTGGGCACGCATTCGCTGGCGATGGCGGATGTGGATGGCGACGGCGATCTCGACCTGTATGTGACGAACTACGGCGAGCTTTCGATCCTTCGCAATGGCGGCTCGATCTCGACACGCATGGTAAACGGGAAACCGCAGGTCTCAGGCCGCTGGGCGAAACGGCTGAAGATCATCAACGGGCGCATGATCGAAATGGGCGAGCCGGACACGCTCCATTTGAACAACGGCAACGGCACATTCTCGCCTGTCTCGTGGACGGGCGGCGCGTTCCTCGACGAAGACGGCCAGCCGCTGAAGAGCGAGCCTTACGACATGGGATTGTCCGTGATGTTCCGCGACATGAATGGCGATGGAGCGCCGGACATTTATGTGTGCAATGACTTTCAAATGCCGGACCGCATCTGGATGAACGACGGCAAGGGCCGTTTCCGCGCGCTGCCGGATCTGGCGCTGCGCGCGACGAGCCACTTCTCAATGGGCGTGGATTTCGCGGACATCGACCGCGACGGGCTGGATGACTTTTTCGTCGGCGACATGCTGAGCCGTCATCATCGTCTGCGCATGACGCAAAACGGCGGGACCAATCCGTCACCGGCAGAAGTGGGCGGTCTGTGGGACCGGCATCAAATCCGCCAGAACGCGCTCAGCCTGAACCGCGGCGACGGCACTTACGCGAACGTGGCGTGCTTCGCCGGCGTGGAGGCTTCGGACTGGACGTGGTCCGTCGTCTTTCTCGATGTGGATCTGGACGGCTTCGAGGATCTGCTCGTCGTCAACGCGCACGGCTATGACAGCCAGAACTTCGACATGCACGAGCGCATGCCGCAGGAGGCCGGCGGAGGATTGCGCATCGGAAAACGGCTGAAGGACTTCCCGCCGCTCATCACGCCGAACTATCTGTTCCGCAACCGTGGCAACCGCACCTTTGAAGAGAGCGGCGCGGCGTGGGGATTCAATTCCACCAACGTCTCCCACGGCATCGCGCTGGCTGACCTCGATCTCGACGGCGATCTCGACGTGGTGGTGAGCTGCATTTGGCAGGCTCCGCTGATTTACCGCAACGAGTCGGCCGCGCCACGCGTCGCCGTGCGCCTGCGCGGTGCCGGCCAGAACACGCGCGGCATCGGCGCGAAGATCAAGCTGCTCGGCGGCATCGTGCCCATGCAGTCGCAGGAAATGCAGAGCGGCGGGAGATACCTCTCGTCCGACGATGCCATGCGCGTCTTCGCCGCCGGATCATTGACCAACGAGATGACGCTCGAAGTGACATGGCGCAGCGGTCGCCGCAGCGTCATTCACGGCGTCCGCGCGAATCACATTTACGAAGTCGATGAAGCCGCTGCCGGTCCAGTTGCGGCCGCGACTTCTGCAACGCCGGCAGTCGCGCCGCTGTTTCAGGACGTCAGCGGTTCGCTCGGTCATACAAACTTCGGCAATCCCTTCAACGACTTTGAACGTCAGCCGCTGCTGCCGCGCAGCCTGGCGCGTCTGGGGCCGGGCGTCGCGTGGATGGATCTGGATGGCGATGGACGCGATGAACTCGTGATCGGAGAAAGCGCGGGCGCCTCGCTGGTCATCTACGGAAGCGATGGGCGCGGTCAGTTCAAACGATGGACAACTCCGGCGACTGATTTGCCGTTGGCCGCAGACCTGTCCGGCCTGGCGAGCTGGGTTCCCGCGCCCGGACGACGGGCCTTGCTCGCCGGTCAATCCGCGCTGCGCACGCCGGATGCCGACGTGTCGCCGCTGAATCAAATCGAACTCAAGCCCAGTTCGCCCATGAGCGCCGTGACGATGAAAACGGTTTCCGAGATTCCTGCGGCCAAGTCTGCGACCGGGCCCATTGCCGTGGCGGATGTCGAGGGCGACGGCGATCTCGATGTGTTCCTCGGAGGACGGGCGATCCCAGCGCATTACCCGGAAGCCGCGTCATCACAGCTCTTCCTCAATGAAGGCGGGACGTTGAAGGCGGAGGCAGCCTCCGGCGGCCTGCTGAAGAATGTCGGGCTGGTCAGCGGCGCGGTGTTCTCCGATCTCAACGGCGATGGTTTTCCCGAACTGATCCTCGCGTGTGAATGGGGTCCGGTCCGGATCTTCCGCAACACCAGCGGACGCTTCAGCGAATGGGACGCGCCAGTGAAGCCCGCTGTTGAAGCCGCGCCCGTCACGTTGCGGCAACTGACCGGCTGGTGGACGAGCGTGACCGCCGGCGATCTCGATGGCGACGGGCGCATGGATCTCATCGTCGGCAACTGGGGCTTGAACAGCTCCTACGGTTCGCCCTCCCTCCGGCAGCCGGTGAGAATGTTCTTCGGCGATTTCGACGGCACCGGCTCTGTGGATTTGCTCGAAGCCGAGAACGAGGAGGGAACGGGCCGGCTGGTTCCGCGACGCGACATGGCCTTGCTCGCCACGGGCTGGCCGGAGCTGCGAACGCGCTTCGCCACACACCAACTGTTTTCCAAGGCGGACATCTCCGAAGTGCTCGGCGGAGAAAAGGCGCGCGCGAAACCGATCGAAGCCAGCCTGCTGGCGTCGGCGGTCCTGCTGAATCGCGGTGACAGGTTTGAAGCCGTGCGCCTGCCGGAAGCGGCGCAATACGCTCCGGCGTTCGGCTTGAACATTGCGGACTTCAACGGCGATGGCGCGGAAGATTTGTTCGTGAGCCAGAACTTTTTCTCGAACCGGATGGAGGAGCCGCGTCAGGACGCCGGTCGCGGCCTGCTGCTGCTCGGCGATGGACGTGGAACGCTGGTCGCGATGCGCGGACAGGAATCCGGCGTGAAGCTTTACGGCGAGCAGCGAGGTTCAGCCGTGGCGGATTTCGATGAGGATGGGCGGCCGGATCTGGCCGTTACGCAAAGCGGCGGTGCCACGCACCTTCTGCGGAACGCGACGGCGAAGCCCGGTCTGCGGGTGCGTCTGATCGGATCGCCGGGGAACCCGGACGGCATCGGCGCATCGGTCGCGCTGCGGTTCGGGGCGAAGTCAGGACCGGCCCGCGAGATTCACGGCGGGGCCGGTTACTGGTCGCAGGACAGCGTCGTCGTAGTGCTGGGCCTGCCGGCGCCCGCGACGGAAATCCAGGTGCGCTGGCCCGGCGGCAAGACCACGAGCAGCGCCGTGCCGGCAGGTGCGAAGGAAATTTCCGTGGCGCTGGACGGCGCGGTGAAGAAGGTGAAGTGAGAGTGAAGATGGCAGCGCGGCAGCGACGCCCTACCCTGGCAGGGCGATGCTGCCGCACCGCCCATTCTTAGCCTCAGCGCAGAGGAACGGGGGAATTCGGGACGAGCGGCTTGGGCTGCCGCGCCTGCGCCACGCGGGCCAGCCCACGATGCGCCGGTTCAAAGTCCGCCTTCACCTTCAACGCCGCTTCAAATTCCGCCGTTGCTTCAGCCAGCTTGCCCTGGCCGATGAGGGCGTTCCCCAGATTGCAGTGGGCTTCGAGATAGTCAGGCTGCAACCGCACCGCTTCCGTGAAGCGTTGGATCGCCTCATTGATCTTCCCCTGCCGCATGAGGACGATGCCGAGATTATTCTGCGCTGAAGAGCTCTCCGGCGTGAGCTGGATGGCGGTGCCGATGTGCTCGGCGGCTTCAGCCAGCTTGTCTTCGCCGGCGAGCAGATTGCCCAAGTTGTTGTGCGCCTCCGAGTAGTCCGGGAACAGTTTCAAGGCTTCGAGATATTCCATCTTGGCCTCCGCGTTCCGACCGAGACGCACCAGCGCCGACGCCAGATTGAAGTGCGCAGCCTCGTCCTCCGGACTCAGCGCGACGGCGGCGGCGTAATTGGTGGCCGCCCCCAGATAATTGCCCTGCTGATAAAAGTCTGTGCCGATGTTCACCAGCTCGGTGGCGCGAACCGCATCCGTCATCTCCGTCTCCGATGCCGCAGGATCCACAAGTGAGAAGGTGTTGGCGGTCGTGGCTGGAGCAGCCGCGTTGGTGGAAGGCGGCGGGACGCCGGCGACCGGCGGCGGCACGGTGGAACCGGAGGGCTGGGACGGGTTCTTGAAAGCGCCGGAGAAACTGATGACGAGTCCGGCACCGAGGGCGAGGGCGATGACGGGCACGACCGGAAAGGAGGAACCTTTGCCGCTTTTCATGCCGCCAGAAGCGCGCGGTGTTTTTCGATTCTTGCTCACGTTGCTGCTGACGTTATCGGATGAATCCGGGGTTTCAATTGGTTTTGCGCAAGCCGACCACAGTCGGCCACGATTGTAGTCACCGTGGTTCCCTCTTTTCAAGCGCCACTCCTTTCCGTTAGGGTGCCGCCCACATGAAACATTCCGGCAAGCCATTCAAAGCAGCCCTGCGCATCATCTTCTGGACGCTTGTCCTGCTGCTGGCGCTGTTTGCGGCAGGCTTGCTCGCGACGCTGCTGGGCAGCGTGGTCGCCATGATCTCCTCCGTGCTCGTCGGACTCTGGCTGCTCTTCGTCCTCTTCACGCTCTACTTTTTCCGCGACCCGGAACCGCTCCCGAACTCGAATCCCAACGTCATCGTCGCCCCCGGACACGGCAAGGTGGACGTGATCGACGAGACCACCGAGGCGGAGTTCATGGGCGGCCCGTGCCGGCGCATCTCCATCTTCCTCTCCGTCTTCGACGTTCACGTTCAGCGCGCGCCCCTGACCGGCAAGCTCGTCTATCACAAATATTCCGAAGGCGAATTCCTCAGCGCCACGCGCGCCGACTGTGGCGAGCACAATGAAAACGCGCTGCTCGGCTTCGTGCCGCTGGGACATCCCACGCAGAAAGTCGGCCTCCGCCTCATCGCCGGCCTGATCGCCCGTCGCATCAATGTCTGGGCCGTTGCCGGCGAAGTGGTAAACCGGGCGGAGCGCATCGGCCTCATCCAGTTCGGATCGCGCTGCCATGTTTATCTGCCGCTCGACGCCAAGATCGAAGTGAAGCTGGGTGACCGGGTAAAGGTGGGTGAAACCGTCATCGCCTCCTTGCGCTGAACGCATGGATTCTTCCACACCCAAGCCCAAGCCTCCTGGCGAAACGTCACACACCGACGAGAAGCTGAAGATCTACTTCCTGCCGAACGCGATGACGGGCGCGAACCTCTTCTGCGGATTCGTCGCGCTCACCAAGATCGTCCAGTGGGACAGCGCCAGCGGCAATTACCACGACATCCGGGTGGCTCTCTTCTTCATCCTGCTTGCGTGCATCTTCGACCTGCTGGATGGACGCGTGGCGCGCATGGGCGGAGCGGAAAGCCCGTTCGGACGCGAGTTTGATTCCCTGGCGGACATCGTCTCCTTCGGCGTCGCCCCGGCCTTCCTCGTCTATCGCATCGTGCTCAAGGACGTCTTCATCAAGCACCCTGAGATCGGGTGGTTCATCGCCTCGATTTATCTGCTGTGCGGCGCGTTCCGCCTCGCCCGCTTCAACTGCCTGGCCGCAATGGCCGGCACGGGCGGCGGCAAGGAGTTCCTCGGCTTCCCGATCCCGGCGGCGGCGGGACTTGTCTCGTCGCTCACCCTCTTCATGATCTGGTGGGACGAGAAGGAATTCGCCCAGGCCAACTGGCGGTTCGTGCTCCCCGTCATCCTGCTCTTCCTCTCCGGCATGATGGTGAGCGAGGTGAAATATCCCACCTTCAAGAAGCTCGACCTCCGCGCCACGAGAACCTTCACCAAGACGCTCGTCGCCCTCATCTTCCTCGGCAGCGTGGTGGTGCTGCGGGAAAAAATCCTCTACTGGGTGCTTCCGCTGTTCTTCACCGCCTATCTGCTCTACGGCTTCATCCGCCCCCGCGTCTCGCGCCGGATGCGCCACGAGATCGAGGATGACGATGACGATGACGACGAGCCGTCCTCGCCCCATTGAACTGACCTGACCTGTCGTGTTTGGCCTGCCCCCCATCTACAGCGCGCTGCTCACCGGCTTCATCTTCGGAATGCTGATCGCCATCCCGGTCGGCCCGATCAACGTCACCATCATGAACGAAGGCGCGCGGCGCGGCTTCCGCTGGGCCGCGCTGATCGCCATTGGTGCGACCGTGATGGAAGTCATCTACTGCGGCCTGGCCTTCACCAGCTTCGCCGCCATGTTCCAGGGCGGCCTCGCGAAGGCGGCAATGGAGATCTTCAGCTTCGCCTTCATGCTGTTTCTCGGCGTGAAGTTTCTCATGGGCAAATCGGTGCCCGTGGTGGACCGCATCGAGCACAGCATCGAGCAGCGCATCGAGGAAAAGCTCCACCCGCACTCCGCCTTCATGATTGGCTTCGTCCGCACGCTGGCGAATCCCGGTATTCCCATCCTCTGGATCGTGCTCAGCGCGAACTTCATTTCGCGCGGCTGGGTGGTGCCGGATTTCGATGGCAAGATTTTCTTCCTCACCGGCGTGACCATCGGCGTGGCGGCCTGGCTGCTCGGCCTGGCCTGGGCCATCTCGCTCGGCCACAAAAAATTCTCGGAGAAAAGCATGCTGCGCATGGAGCGCGGCTCGGGCCTGCTCCTCATCGCCTGCGGCCTGGTCCACGGCGTCTATCTTGCCTACAAGCTCGCCAGGCACATGGACAAGCTGCCTTAAAGCACAGGCGGGCAATGGGAGGCGGCGTGCAAGTTTCCTTCGGTCTTAATCCTAATCTTCATCTTGCTCCTCATCTCCTTCTGCCCGAAATCAGACTCGGAGATTAGGAGTCGGAACTTGAACGCGACGGTCTCTTCCCGTCACGACCGTTCACGGTCACTTGGGCCTTGGGCCTTGGGCCCTGGTCATTCAGCTCTCCCCTTCACTCGAACCGCAGGTAAATGCACTTCAAATACTGCGCCTCCTTGAATGTCGCCGGATGATCCGACGGATGCCGGGTCGTTTCCATCTCCGCATAGGGGCGTCCCGATTCCTTCGCCACCCGGCAGACCTCGTCGAAAAACTCCGCCGAAGAAACATGCGCCGAACACGAGGCCGCCACCAGGATTCCATCGCGACGCAGCAGCCGGATGCCGCTCGCCGCCAGCCGGCCATACGCTTGAACCGCACCCGCGCGTTCCGTCTCGCGCTTCGCCAGCGACGGCGGATCCAGCACCACGAGATCGAACTTCTCCCGCGCCTTCTCCAGCCACGCGAACGCATCGCCCTGCGCCGTCTCATGGCGGCATTGGGCGACAGCGGGCAGAGACGGGTTCAGCGCGAAGTTCCGCCGCGCGCTGGCCAACGCGTGCGCGCTGATGTCCAAGTCCGTGACCGACTTCGCGCCGCCACGGGCCGCGTAGAGCGAGAAACCGCCGGAGAAGCTGAACGCATTCAAGACGTCGCGCCCGGCGGACAACGCCGCCACCCGCTGACGATTCTCCCGTTGATCGAGGAAGAACCCGGTCTTCTGTCCGTTGACGACGTTCGCCTCGAAGCGCAGCCCATTCTCCAGAAACGTGACGATGCCGCCGGTCTCATTGCCCCAAGGCGAGTCTCCCAGCACGCTGCCCTCCGCCTTCATCGTCATCACCTGCCCATCGCGCACGCCGAATTCGCTTCCCGCCTTGTCCTGAATGTTCCGGCTGAGACGCAGGATCAATCGCTCCGGCCTCTGCGCCAGCCACAGCTTCGCCGCCACCTCGCGCCAGCGCGGCAGCCACGCCGCCGAGTAAAGCTTCAGCACCAGCGTCGTGTCGTAACGATCCACCACCAGGCCCGGCCAGTTGTCGCTCTCGCCATGGATCAGCCGGAAGCCATTCGTCTCCGCGTCGAACATCCCCTCCCGCCGCGCGAGCGCCTGCGCCAGATTTTCGCTCCACCACGCGTCATCCAGCTTCCGGGGCTTGCCAGAGTGCAGGATGCGGACGCGAATCGGCGACTCCGGATCATACAGGCCCACCGCGAGAAACTGGTCCTTGCGATCAAAGATGACTGCGAGTTCGCCGGCGCTCCCCTCGCGGTTCTGCTCGCGAATGCTGTCCGCGAACAGCCACGGATGTTTGCTGCGCAGGATCGTTTCCGCCGTCGCCGTCACGCGCAGCCGCAAGGTCGTCGGAGGATTCATCGTGGGGACCGGGAAAGTTTCGTGGAGTTCAAGCAAGGCAGTGCCGGACCGTTCTCCGGCGTCGGTGTGGCTGAACTGAATGGTGGATGCGGAAACGTCACGCCGAAAGCAAACCTTGTCACTGCCTCCGAAGCGAGCGGAAGATGATGTCGTTCTCACGACCCCCCTTGGGACTTGGAACGGGGGGCGGCACCTTATACAGTCCGCCCGTGGCCAATGACTGGATGTCCAAGCTAAAGCGGTTCTGGGAAGCAGCCCTCGCCTTCTTTCACGAGACGGGCATCGGTCGCGAGGATGACGCCAAGCGTCCGCTCCTGCTGCGCTTCGCCCATTACTGGCTGCTCGTCGGCAAGAGCTTCGTGCGCAACCGCTGTCCCGTCCGCGCCTCCGCCCTCGCCTACACCACGCTGCTCGCGCTGATTCCGTTGCTTGCGGTGGTCGTCAGCATCGGCACCAGCTTCCTCCAGCAGCAGGGCACGCAGCCGGTGACGGAGATGATTCGCGGCCTGGTGCGCAACGTCGCGCCGATGCTGGATCTCGAAGCAAAAACGGGCGCGGCGGCCGCGGAAAACAACCTGGACAAAGTGGTCACCAGCATTGACGCGTTCATCAAGAACATCAACACGGGCACCATCGGACTCACTGGAACCATCGCGCTGGTCTTTGTCGCCATCGGGCTGCTGCGCACCATCGAGGCGACCTTCAACGACATCTGGGGCATCACGAAAGGCCGGGGCTGGGTGGCCAGCATCATCCAATACTGGGCCACCATCACGCTCGGCCCCATCGTGCTGCTGCTCGTGCTCGGGCTCTCGACCGGCCCGTACTTCACCAAGACGAAGCGCATGCTCGGGCTTTCAGTTCTCTCGGCGAAGGAGATCAAGTATCCTGAGCTGATGGCGGAGAAAGTTCTCGGCTTGACGGACAGCGAGGACCGCGTGGGCCTCTATCTGCGGAAAGGACTGGAGACGCGCAAAGACGATTCGCTGCGCGCCGCCTACGAGCGCAACAAGGCCGTCGCGAGGGACACGTCGCTGAGCCGGACGCTCGCGGAAAGTCTGAGCGGCGTGCTCGAAGGCGCGGCGTTCTACGATGCGGAACGCTTCGCGGGCATCGCGCTGCGCCCGGAAACGCAACGGCTCATCGCCAGCCATCCCACTGGCCATGAACTGGACCGCCTCAACCGGCTCCTGCTCGAAGACGCCTTCCCCACGGAGATTCAGCGTCAACGCTGGCAATGGGTGGTCTCCATCGCCTTCTCCCTGCTTCCCTTCATCGTGCTCAGCCTCGCCTTCGGCGCGTTCTACCAGCTCATGCCGAACACCCGCGTGCAGCCCGCCGCCGCGCTGGTCGGCGGCATCGTGGGCGGCACGCTCTGGCAGTTGAACAACAAGCTCAGCGCGCTCTACGTCTCGAAGGTCGCCAGCTATTCCCAGATTTACGGGAGCATCAGCATCATCCCGCTCTTCCTCATCGGCATGTATTTCTCGTGGCTCATCCTGCTCTTCGGCGCGCAGGTCGCCTACGCCTATCAGAACCGCCAGTCGTATCTCCAAGAGAAGCAGGCCGAGGGCGTGAACCAGCGCGGACGCGAGTTCGTCGCCCTGCGGATCATCACGCTCATCGCGCAGCTCTTTCAGCGTGGCGAAAAACCGCCCGGTGTGAATCTCATCGCTTCCACGCTCGGGGTTCCGACCCGCTTGGTGAGTCATCTCCTTCAACCGCTGCTCCACGCCAAGCTGATCGTCGAAGTGAGCGACAGCGAAACGCTCTATTCTCCGGCGCGGCCGTTGAATCAAATCACCGCGCACCATGTGCTCATCGCCCTGCGCTCCGGCCAAGGCATGGAGCTGGAGACGCGCGAGGATTCCTCCCGTCAGAAAGTGCGCCACGAGTTTGAATCCATCTGCAACGCGGAGCGCTGCACCGCAGAAACGGTGACGCTCGAAACGCTGGCTGCCGCGCCGCTTCCGGCGATAGAACGGCCCGCTTGAAAGGACGAACGTGAGAAGCTGTTTCAAACCCCAGCTCCGCTGGAAGGACGAGCTCTGCGAGTCCCAGTTCTTTCGCCATTCCAAGAACAACTGGGACTCGTGGAACTCGTCCTTCCACAGAATTTGAAAGGACGAACATGATCATTGGCATTCCCAAGGAGATTAAAGAACAGGAGTTCCGCGTGGCCTTGCTGCCCAGCGCCGCCTACCAGCTCGTGCAGCGCGGACACCAGGTGCTCGTCGGGCGCAACGCCGGCACCGGCGCGGGTTTCGCCGACGCGGAATACACCAAGGCGGGCGCGACGATTCTCGATGACCACGCCGCCGTCTTCGCGCGCGCCGACCTCATCGTGAAGGTCAAGGAGCCGCAGCCCTCCGAGTACCCGCTGCTCCGTCCCGGCCAGATTCTCTTCACCTACCTCCACCTCGCGGCGAGCCGCACCTTGACCGATGGCCTGCTGAAGTCCGGCGTCACGGGGCTCGCCTATGAAACCATCGAGGTGAACCGCCGCCTGCCCTTGCTCGAACCGATGAGCGAGATCGCCGGGCGCATGAGCGTGCTCGTGGGCGGCTACTTCCTGGCGAAACATTTCGGCGGCAGCGGCGTGCTGCTCGGCGGAGTTCCCGGCGTGCTGCCCGGCAAGGTCATCGTGCTCGGCGGCGGCGTGGCCGGCATCAACGCCGCGCGCATGGCTCAAGGTCTCGGCGCGGACGTGACTATTCTCGAAGTGGACGTGGAACGGATGCGTTTCCTCGACATCACCCTGCACACCGCGCACACGCTTTACTCGAACGAGGCGCACCTGATGGAGCTGCTGCCGCAGGTGGACCTGCTCATCGGCGCGGTGCTCGTTCCCGGGGCGAAGGCGCCGAAGCTGATCAACCGCACCATGCTGCGCCAGATGCGGCCCGGCAGCGTGGTGGTGGACATCGCCATCGACCAAGGCGGCTGCATCGAGACTTCCCGCGCCACGACG